>Ga0265797_10001821_pt1 | contig 37018 bp, 43 predicted proteins | sample P2T30metagenome_FD_192433 | JGI IMG/M metagenome (GOLD analysis project Ga0265797, IMG submission 192433) | Plant litter microbial communities from East Loma Ridge, Irvine, California - P2 T30 | ecosystem: Environmental > Terrestrial > Plant litter > Unclassified | place: USA: California...
CCGGCACTTACGGCCAGGTTCTTGCCCCCGGCAAGCCCGACATGGAGTCCTTCGACCACGTCTTCTACGGTGGATGGCTCTGCGAGATCCCCAGCCTGCCCGGTCTTGAGGATGTCTGCGGCAGCGCGTCCAAGGGCTGGAACTACGAGGGTCAGACCGGCCACGCTGAGATCCTCACTTCCGACCAGTACACCAAGATTGGTTGTGCTAACCACGAGGGTATCTGGTGCTGCGACCTTGCATAAGCAAATCGCAACACAGGTTATGAGGATGTATGGGGGTTACAATTCTTCTACTGTAGATGACAGGGCGGCTTGGAGATCAAACTCGCGACGCGTGCTTTCGCGCTGGTTGGAAACATATTCTTTTCTTCTGTATCTTACGGTACCAAACCTCTTTATTTTCCCTGCTCATTTTTTAGGGGAGCGCCTCTTTGCTCTGTTGCCAAATTACAGATCCACGAATTCATGACCCGAATCCCTTGCCTTTCTGTTTTGCCCATGTGACAACGCTGAACGAACAATTGCCTATCACTCCCACCCTGCGACGATCACTCTTAACACGACTACTAACAATAAAATCCGCCAGCGATCTTCGCTTCTTTGACACGCCTCGTACCTGAACACGAGCTGAGCGAGCGCACGGCAGCCAAAGAAAGAAGGTGACAGACGCGAGCCAGCACGAACCCGGGCGGCTGCGGAGATGACCCCGTAAGCACTCAGGGCTCAGGCACACTTCGTGTTCTGTGCCTGCCAAGGGGGCGTGGCGCGTTCTTGGGCGGCTTTGGCAGACTGCCGCGCCGCTTCGTCACTCAACCACAGAAGGCAGTGTGTGCCCTCAAATCCCAATAGCTGCCCCCAGCCCCCTTGCAACAAAGAACGTTCAGCTAAGTGTCGAGTGCCTCGCGCCATGGCATCTGGCGCTCAGGAGCTGTGGCGATAGAGTTTGCCTGTCGCTTCAAAGTGTGGTTTGTCAGGAGACTGGCGTCGCCCGAAAACCAGGTCGCGCATCTTACAAACCATTGAAACCAAAACGAAGAAACAATCATGTTCAACACCATGCGTCGCACGAGCAACGCTGCAATGCTACAACGCTGACGAACTTGCGACATGGGGCCTTTTGCGCGCGCGCGCAGGCCGGGTGTCGGCTTCCCCCCAGCTTGGCTTCGCCTGGCCCAACACTGGCCCGCTGCCCATCGGTAAACTGGGTCGCCCACTCGGTACAGGGATCAAAAACTGTCGTCACTTGCACATCGTTATTTCGTGAATCGGGGTGGGGATACTGATACCGTTGGCTTCGGCGATGTAATCGGTGATTTGGCATGGCGATCGCGCGTGGTCTAGAGGTGGCTGGACTTTTGCTTGACAATTGAGGCGTACCGGTGGTTCATTGCGCGGAGTGCCTCGACTGCGCCCGTTGGTTGTTTCCGCAAGAAGGGCTTCCCGACCATGGCGGTGCATGGGGGTACGTAAGTTGGGTGACGAGCGACGACTGCGCAATCGAAGACGGGCTGTAACAAGTATTCAGCCCGATATCGTTCCCGTGTGGTGTTGAGATTGCGTAAGTCGTTGTGAGTCTGCCGTTCCCAGGCAAACCTTGAGGACTTTGAAGAGACCCGATAACTATGGAATGCGACAAGTGTATCGCATCGACGTAGCTTTTGGTGATTAATTCATCGCGTTTCCAACGAGAAGATTGTGAATGTGAACAGTTCCTTACGCGAAGGTCGTACTACCGCCGCCCCCTCCAGCCGAAAATGAACTCAGCATCGCGCAAACGAACGCAGGCTATTTCTCTATACGTTCGTAGCGCGACGGGCAATGTCCCCACGAGTTCCTAGGAAATTGCCCTCGGCATGTGGGCGGTTCATGGAGATGAGAAAGAGGCTCGAACCAGCCCGGCATGTCGCGCGTGCACGTCGTTTCCACACACAAATACGAATTGTCGAAAGCAAGCTCGATCAGTTCCATAGTCACACTGACTGGTGTGGGAGATCACGAGGAGAGACGCTTGCTTTGCGACGTGTACGACCTATCAATTCCATTGCGTTTCACTGTGCTTCACATCGTATCGGGACAAAATCTGCGTCGCGCTGCGCGGATTATTCTCTCTTCTTGACGACGGTGATTGTGGGTTCTGCACGCAAACATCGACCAGTTGGTGAAGCACAGAAGAAGGTCGTTCATGTTCGTTCAACCGTTGCCTTGTGATGCGTTGAAGGACTGGGTAAGTAAGGATGTGCAGTTGTAGAATATACTCGGTTGTATTGCTTTCCGCTTCCATCATTATCTGCTCCTATATGTACTCTTTCTGTTACTTAGCTTTACTTAGCCCAAGGCCTGATACTTCGGTATAAGAATGATGTCAGCATTTGTCGGGGGTGAATCGAGTTGCCGGTGCTGAATGTGCTTGCCGTGGTTGAATCAATCTGCCGTGGTTGAATCAGTCTGCCGTGGTTGACTCAACCTGCCGTGGTTGAATTAGTCTGCCGTGGTTGAAAGCACTTGCCGATGCTGTATGAGTTTGCCGGTGTTGAAAACACTTTCCAGTACTGGGTACGGTCGTCGGTGCTGAATGCACTTGCCGTGGTTGATTACACCTGCCGATGCTGGAACAATTTGCCAGGCCTGAATGAGAGGTCATCAAAGTGACGGTATGGTAAGAGTGCCGGTATGGTAAAGAGTGCCGGTATGAGAAGAAAGTGCCGATGCGGAAAGAAAGTGCCGGTATGGTAAAGATGCCGGGCGTGAAGACGTTTGCCGGTGCTGAATACCTCTGCCTGTAGTAATGAAATTGCCGGTATGGAAACATGTGCCGGGCGTGAATAGACATTGTCGGGCGTGATGAATGCCGGTATATAAAGATCTTGCCGGGCGTGGAAGAGATATAATGCGTATAGGTTTGCCGTGCGTGAATCTTTCCCCAAACTCAAATATGCCGGCATCGTAGAGGGTTGGCAGTGAATATACGGTACTGGATCATTTGTTCGAAGTGAATAAGATGTCAGCCAGAGACATATCCCTGTTCAGATGAATTCCGATTCAGATACATACTGGCATGCACCTCTGTCGATGCTCACCATACCGAGTAAAGCGCCAGCAAATCATGCTTCCTTACTCCACAGACCCCTAGTTCTTCCTAGAACCAAGCGGGCGATCATAGTTCTATGACGTTTGGTCGACATGTTGCCGACAACGCCGACGCATATGTTGAGCTCCACCACATCTTTCATCAAAAGTGGAAAGGCTGCCCCGCTCGATCACTCCTGGAATGACTTGCGCATATGCAGACAACCCTAAGCCATACATCTTCCCACATACCATGACCATACAGTAGACCAAATAGTGTTCGTTCATCATTACCAAACAAAAAACCTCCCTTGTACCAACGCCTCTTTTCGCCCAAACTACCACCACGAACGCCATGCTTAGTTCACGAACCTGATACTCAGAACGCTAACGTAAGAGGTATAAATCGCTCAATAACGCCCCACCGACACCTCCCCCACAAAACTCGGAAGCAGCTCGCCATCTTCTGGCGGGGTATCTGGTGCTAGTCCTGCTTGTGTACTCGCTCGTCGTCCCATCAGACTGCCAGCAACGCTGACACTTCCACTCCTTCCGCCGTCGAATCTCATCCTCTTGCTCCCTCTATCCATGCCTTCGAGCTCCTCTCTCAAGTTTCCTACCTCTTCTTCCTTCTCTTTCCATAGTGTCAGCACTGCTTGCCTCTCCTCGTGTAGTCTCGTTTCCTCGGCTTCTTTCTCTTTCTTGATGACGTCCAGTACGGCGTCTCTGCCGGCCTTTGCTGCAGCCTCGTCTTGCATGCTTGTGCCCGTCGAGCAGCCTATAGCACCGAGTATGTCGCCCGCTGCTGACAGGATAGGTACACCACCGCCTAGCGTAGTGAAGCGTCCCATGATTGTGTTGCCAATGCCCGAGGTTGCGCTGCCTGGCCAGGGTGTTTCTTGGTATGCGGAGGTCGGGATGCGATTGCCAGCGGCAGTGAAGGCCATGTCCATGGCGGTGTTGATGGACGTTATTTTCGCAGAGTCCATGCGCGTGAAGGCTAACAGGTGTGTGTGCGCGTCAACTACGGCGATGCTCCTGTTGTTGTGTTAGCATGGTTGGTCCCATCCTGCTGCATTCAATGCGTCTGGGAGGGGAACTCTTACATCGGAACACCGACTTCGATCGCATGCTGCTCCGCGGCTTGTAGAGCGACTCGTGCTCCACTTTGCGTCAATGTGGGTACGGCAGCGGTTGCTGATGCTGTTGGTGACATGTTGAAGTACGTATGTCGCAGTAACATGGAAAGTAGAGAGAAAGAGTACAGAGACAGGTAGTAATACAGGCAACGGAATTAGCCGCGGTCGCGTGCCCACGATTTAGCACAATCCTGATGCTCGGGTATGCGGAAGACTACAGCGGATCCGACGTTCTTTTAGGCAGGCGGCTCTTCGAAAGATGGGGACAAGTCGCCTTTAAGATAAGCAGTCAGGTGAAATGATGCCAAAGTCTCCTCCATTACAGCCTGTTGCGTGCTGCGTGGATATACCAGACCGAAGTGGAGTAAAACGGCGACAAGGTCTCATCTACCCCAGATCAAGGGTCCCAGAGACCCGTGCTTCCGGTGTAATAGCTGAGACTTGTGAATTTTGTTCGAAGCGGGCACGTGTGCCGTAGTGGAGCATCTTTTGTGGGCGGGTTAAGATGCCCAAATTAGGAAACCCATTTGCGATCTGGGCTGCAAACTGGATACTCAAGCCCAATGACCATGTCAATGGCATAAGATGTTGTGATCAGTGCTCCTGGGCAGAAGAAATATCGTACGAGTCGATTGAACTGTGCGACCAGGAAGTTGAGGCACGAAGGGAGGCTGTTCAGGCGGTGTAGAGGCTGAGGAGCTGCCGATCCATGTTCAGGTGGGAGCCGGGAAACACGTCTTCGTCACGACTGTATAGCTACCATCTGTAGAGCAATCACTACGCGTGATACTTACCGTGCTGTAGGATGCTATGTGCTGTACCGCTGATGTCTTTAGTGTTGTGTTCGAAACGCCGTTCGCGAGGCGGGCACAGGCGGCGGCATTTCAGCGCTTGCCCGTAGCGGGACTAGCGGGAAACGCTGAGAAGGAGATCCCCTTGGCCATTGGCGACGTCTTCTACTGCATCCTCACACAAGAAGTAGCCATTTCCATCCTGCCTTTCACTTCGATGCATCGAAATACAGCGCTGCGCAAGAGTTGGAATAATTGGAATAAGCTCAAATTGGTGCGCGCTCCTTACTCGGCAGCGGTCCCCTTGGCGTGATGTCGTTACAGGCGATTTCCAATGTCATGGCTTTGCATTTCACAATTTACATACTATCTGCAGTCATGAGTGGTCATAGTGGTATTAATTGCAGAAGACGACGATGACTACGTGCAAGCTCAAATATGGGGACGAGCATGGACTTCTCTAGGCTTGTCTTTCACTGTCTTGCACTGCACTCTAACGATGTGCGCAAGATATGTTCTGAGCTCAAAAGCGAAAAGCTTTTTCTTGTTATGGGAGCCTTGGGATTATCAATGGTCACCGAGAGACACTGCTGAGACATATTCGCGCTCGTTGCGACTGGTTGGCCGCCCTTCCTTTCCTTTGGTGCGCGTTGGCCTTCTCATTGTCCGTCACCCCAGCATCTACATCTATCGTTACACAGTGTCATCATTGTTACGTCCGAAGTCACCTTCACTTTTGTAGATTAATGCGCTTTGTCACTGGACTGACGAATCGCACCTTTGTTGGACGTCATCTGCAAACGCTCTACGCCCCCCACACAGCTTGTGCGACATCGCCTTGACAACCACCTTGCGACCGAAAATTCTGACTCCAAAACACTCGCTACACCACACGTTCGGCGCACATCAGTTTTATTTGCAATTGACACTCCAGCTCGACAAAGCAAACATCACGCAATGTCGACCGTCGCACCTTACGAAGGTCTTGTCTGGTGCGGCTTTACCATCCTGGTCCACTCACTTCACTCCATCTACAAGACTTCATATCCTCCGCCAGCCACACACCCTAATTCACCCCCCGAACAATGGCAGATCTCCTCCGCCGGCGCCACGAACGCGACTACAGTCACCCCAACGGCCACCTTCTTTCCGGAGCCGAAGACCTTGACCGATGAGGTCTACAAGACCATCATCCAAACAGAGACTGCGACGCGCACCACCACTACAACAGCCACGGTCCCAAAGACCGTATACGCCACGGTGACTGAACATGTGACAACTGTGTCAACCTCCATAGACCACCACTGGCTCACAAAGTGGACACACTACCCCATCGACCCGGCAACCCCATACACAACAATACTCTATACTCCCGACGCCACTCTGAGCCCGAGTACTCCTGAGGCTGAAGCGTACCCTCCAGTCACCACACAAATGCCCGCGACAGTGTCTACCTCAGCAACATGGTTCCCATGGAGAGCGTCCTCGGCCATCCTCCTCGTCTTACTCATGATCTCTATTGCCGCAATCGCGCTCATGTGGTACCGTGAGCCAAGGGTAATCAGACTATCAGGACAGTTGAAGAGTAAGCAAGTGGCCTACGAGACAATGAAGCGAAGCCGCGCGGAAATTGCAGAGAAGGCACTGGCCGAGCGAGCGACCCTGCTTCATAGATGCGACAAGGCTGAGCGGTCAGCTAAGCTTCTGCCCGGGCGAGATGCGATACTTCAAGGCCTCGGTGTCCTTGAAGCTGGCGAAGGCGAAATTGACCAAAAGACACTCAATATCAGGTTAGAGGCTAGGTTGAGCACTCTGGTCGCGGACAAACAGCGCCTAGAATACCTGGAACTGGACAACAAGGCCCAAAGAACGGAGATCAGGGACCTCAAAGAGACCATCATGACCCGACTGCGCAGTCAGTACGTTTCTGGCGTAGTACGGACCTTCGACGAGTTGCTCCAAGACAAGCAACAAGAAATCACAAACCTTCGAAAAATGATCAACACTGACAACGTTGGCGAGGCTGTCAAGGAGTCCGCCCAGCTGCACGAAGAGAAAGAGGCTGAGCTCATTGAGCTACGGCCTCTGCGCACCAAGGTCGTTGCCCTAGAGCAGGCGCTCAACGAAGCCAAGAACGAGACTTCGCTAGTTCAGGCTCAGAAGAAGACCCAGGGTGTAGATGACGAACGGCGTTGGAACGGGGAGCGGGACAGGTTGCGCAAAGAACATCGCACCAACGCCGATGCCCTGAAAGCGAAGCACAACAGTGAAATGAACACACTGAAGGCAAGCATCAACACGGCTAACTGTCTGGGAGACCCAGACCTGCGAAACGCCCTGGTTCAGGCAGACCAAAAGTCCGCAGGACTGGAGATGAAGCTGAAACTTGCCTCACAGCAGGTCTCGATGTTGGCGAGTAACCCCGCGATCAACCCTCCGTCTGTTTCCACTATCGAGAGGAAGCTCCGAGACCAGGTTCACAACTTGGGCGTCGAAGTGCAGAAGTTGAACAACCACGTCATGGTCCTCACTCAGCAGCGCGATACCGCCATCGGAGAGACTACTGAAGCCAAGTCTAAGGGCGAGGAGGTTTACCGTCAGTTGCAAGATCTCCAGGCAGTAGGAGGCAACAATGGGACGCCAGCTGCAACAATCGCGCAGTATCAGGCGGACTCGGCGGAAAAGAACAAGTCCATCAAGGACTTACAGGACACAAATGACAGTCAGACGGATCTAATCGGCCGTTATCGTCATGAAGGCATCCAAGAGATCGACCGACGTGATCAGAAGATACAGCAGCTTGAATGGGACGCGACGCACAACAGTCAAACCATCCAGACCAATCAGCAAACCATCACGGCTCTGCAACAGCGCATCATCTCTCTCGAAAACGACGTCGCGGCTAAGAAGACCGAATGCCATAACCCCGATACACGCATCCAGGCTCTGAGTCGCGGTCAGCCCGCAATCATCGATGCAACGTCTTCAACGCAGATTGGAGCGCTGAAGAAGGACAACGACTCATTAAAGAATGAAAACGACTCATTGAAGAAGGAAGTCCAGGCCGAGAAAGGCAAATATACCCTCAAAGTCGTCGAGCTCAAGATCAAGATTGATGATCTCGAACGCGATGAGCAGAAGGCGAAAGATCAACTCAAGGAAGCCATCGAATCGCGAGACAAAGTCATCGCCGCGAAGATCGCGGAGCACAAACGTGAGCGCCAGCAGGAGTTTGATGACTTGAAGAACTCGCAAGCAAGTTCGGAAATCAAGGGGTTGAAATATCGAATTGAGCAATACGAGGAAGAGAACAAGGGGCTCAGAGAGGATGTAAAAGGAGAGTGGAAGAAGATCCTGGTGAAGAGGGACAATGAGATGCTAGCGTTTGCAAAGGAGCTGAGGACCGCCAAAAACGAGAAGGACCACTGGCAGAAGCGGTGCCACGGCTTTCGATCAAGGTGGAACCTACTTCAGACCAAACAGGCTTTCAAGACTGGGGTAGAAACTTATGAAGAGATCAGAGACAGTCTCTTCATAGGCAGTACTACAGAGGTCAAGGACCAGATGAAGAAGGTTCTTGACGATAACGAAGATCTCCAGGCTGAGAACACAAAATTGCGCGGCGACGTTGAGAGGTTGACCTGGTACCACAACGCGGAGTCGGTGGAGGACGAGATGGAGGTAGCTCAGGCTTATGCCTCTGATGACGAGTGAGGTGGTCATAGACTCTTGACCCGCGGGAGGGAGCAAGAATATTGACCTTGAAGAAAGAGTTGGAGACTATACCAGTCAGTGCGACACCGCTAACCTGGGTGTCGTCATTGATGGCGAGGTATAGGACGGATTTAGTACGATTGAACTTCTGGAGTGAGTAGAGGGGGTGTTGTGGTCTGTTCGGGTCTGTTTCGAGTCTGGGCTTGGTGTTCGAGCGCTGTCTAAGGACCTCTTGGGTTATTCTTGGGGTTGGTGTCTTGGTGTCTTCGGTGCTGCGGATACCTCCTCGTGTAGTCATACTTTGGTTGCAACAAATACATTCTCACAAACTTATTACTCTTCTCTATGCATCATATGATCTATCACAGGCCCCTCCAGCTCATCCTCCTTAGCTGAGCCCCATAGAACCATAGTCCCACGGGTCCAACTAACCCGACTGCCAATGTCAAGAATGCTAACAAACTGTTTCCCCATCCCAAACCCAACGTCTCATACATCTTTGGTGCGAAAAGCGGAAAGCTGAAGCCGCACATAGTTCTCATGAAGGCTCCTACGCTAGCTGCAGAGGCGGCGTAGTTGGCTTCGTATGCGTCGGTGGTGTAGGCTTGGGCGCATTGGAACCCGATTATCAAGCCGATTGCTATGATGACGGCGCCGATGTTGGGTACGATGAAGTGAACGGCGTTATGGGCACTGCGGAAGGTTAACATCGTGACAGTGAGAGGTTTGGAGTAGACTAACCTCCAACCATAGATAAAAAGACCAATAGGGCAGAGGATGCCTGCTATGATCATAGGCGGAACGCGGAACTCCGGAACCCCTTCGGTGAGCTTGTAGTAAGCCTTCATCCGCTCATACAGCTAGTCCCAAGTCAGCGCTGTACATTCGTGACCAGAAAGCTGGGCTTGATAGACATACCCGATCGATAAGCGGATGCGAAATCTGCAAGCCGATCATGAAGCCCAAACAAAGCGATAAGTAGTTGAGCGACGCAGGCCCAGTGTCCATATCATAAACCTCCTCAAACACCATCGGGAACGTTGAAAGCATCAAGTACATGACACCGTACAAAAAGGCGCGGTAGATCGAGGGTGCCTGGGTGGCGGGATGGGTGAACATCATGATAAACGGCAGGATGAGCCTCTTCCTCAGTATCTTGCTCATACGATCTCCTGTTTCAAACTCAGTCCGCACAATCACATCGTTGCGGATACCCTTCATGGCTTTCCTGACAGCTTTTGCTTTTTTGCCGAGGATGGCGGGTGCAAACGTCTCGCGTAGGAAGAAGAGTGCGGTGAGCTGAACGAGGACGGTGAAGATGGATGTGGCGAAGAAGATCCAGCGCCAATTCGCGCCTGTGGATATATATGCGCCGACAATTGGTGCTACACAGGGTGCCAACCATGTCAAGATACCGTATATGGCCTGGCCTTTCCCACGTTCTTCTTTTGACCAGGTGTCAGCGAGGACGCCGTTACACAACTGTCTGTCGTCAGCCATGTATATCAATGATGTGAGACTTGCAATGAATGTGCAATGGTTCGACGTACAGCTTGGGGTGCAGCTCCGCCTAGACCACTAAGAAACCGAAAAGCAAGCATCTGCTCCTTGGTCTGCGCAAACCCGCAGCAAGTGTTGAAAAGCAGGTACACTAGATTGGCATACTGTAAGACCGTAACGCGCCCGAAGATCTCGCTTAGTGGCGCAAGTACAAATGGCCCTTGAGCGTAGCCAAGAAGGAATATGGTCATGACCAGTTGGCGCATAAAGCCTTCCGGTATATCAAAGTCATCCCCAATGTCCGGCAACACAGGTGTTACCATAGTCGACGAGAATGGCGATATGAACGTGAACAGCGACACAAGTATGGTAGCTACCCATTTGCGTTTGCTGTTCCAGTTGAGAGGGTTGCTAGGGTCGTTCGGGCCGTCCCAGGTGATCTACACGTCACGTCAGTGGCAGTGCCATGAGACACCCAAGAGACCTACAATGATTTCTTCGCCTTTACGAAGGCCCTCCTCCATGTTCTCGCGGCCAGCCTCGTACCCTGACTCTTCTTGCTCCCACTGCAGGAACAGACGCTGCGTGCTAAGTAGCCAACGACCGTCCCCTTCGAACGAAAATCTCGGCAGTGCCAAGGAGTCGCGTGCGCTCCCGTCGTCTCGGGAAGATCGACCAAGTAACCTATCTTTGAAGTTCATGGTAAGTAACGAGCGTTGAGTTTGAACGAATGATAAATCCAAAGAGTGATGATAGCGACTGTGATGATGAGTGGTACCTTTTTTTTTGTTACAGGGGCAGATCGCCTGCATATAGTATCGAGACCTTCTTGCCAAATCTCACCAATTGAGGCAGTGTCAAAGAGGCGCTCACCAAGAGGAGGCTGTTCACCGTACCAAAAGCACTATACTGCCAAATGACCTCAAAGTACAGTATCACCGGTGTAGCGTGAATGCCATGGTCCAAGAAAGATGGCTTTGAGATGCCCAGCTTCAGGTTGATAAGGCTGCGGTGAGACCCTTGTCGAGGGTGTTTTCAAGAATAGAAAACTGTCGCGTGGGCGCACGGTAGCCACGACATCTCTGGTCCGCCATAGCCAATAACGAGGCTGCGGCTACTGCCACAAGACGGTAAGCTTTTCTCTGGTGGAGACTGATCAACGACAGCAGCCTTCTTTGTAGACGTCAGCTACCTGGCTGTGCTCGGTTCTTCCTGCCAAGCAGGTACAGCTTGGTTATTCGCTAGACCGCTTGGTGAAGACTCGTGCAATCGCCGCGATTGGCCGAAATCGAGACCTCAAGAACAAAGTGGGTCAGTCAAGAACTTTGGGTATGCGGGATTAATACTAATCAAGATATCAAGAAAAGCCAACCATGACTTAGAGCTATACACTTGGTAGTACGAATGCTAGCAGGGCTGTGTTATAGTAGTCGTCATTTCCGGCTATGCCACGATACCATGAGCTAGGAAGTGCGGCATTCATGTTTCATGAATGTGTGAGTACTTGCAGCTTCAATGACGTTGATGCCGTGGTTTTGAGGCTGGAAGTAACACCTCAGGTGGCGTTTCCAGGTGATGCACCGGAAATAGCTCTACGGGCTATGTCGCATAGGTCTATCGCGAGAGCGTGCAACTCCAGACGAGCAGAGTCTGGGACCAAGATATAAGGACGTCGTAGGTCCATATGATGACGGTATCCAATCAGGCATATTGATTGACGCACGCTCGCTCTACATTACCACGTTCTCACGTTCGCTTTTCGATTTCGACATCATTCGATCAACATCCTGTCTCATTAGCATTATTCGTGATCATCTACTCAGCTTTACTCTCTTCGAATCAAACATGCTCGCCAGCGTGTCAGTAAGCAAGGAGCCATGTGCCCACACTGCTCCAGTCGCAACGTCAACACTCGCACCGCAGATCACGCGACTCCTTTCGTTGAAGACATTCGACTTGCCGCAACAGCAAGCAGACGACCTCACGCACTCGGCGTCGGCGGTTCTACCCACTCCAACGTCAGACATTCTGGCCGGACATCCACTGAGGATTCTGGTAGCACCGTCAGGGTTCAAAGAGAGTCTGGGCCCAGAACACGTGGCTGATGCAATCGAGGCAGGCATCCGAAAGGTGCTCGATCGCAGTTCTGTTATCCTGCGCAAACTTCCTCTGCATGACGGTGGAGAGGGCTTTGCTCGTGCATTGGTAGCGGCCCATGGCGGATCTATCGTCGACGTGCCAGTCACCGGCCCTACTGGATCGGCGGTCGAATCGCACCTTGGTTTTATTGGCAAGGACAAGAAGACGGCTGTATTGGACATGGCGGCAGCGGCAGGCCTCCGCTTGGTCCCGAAAGACGAACGCGACCCAACGATCACCACTACTTATGGGGTAGGACAGCTTATCAAGAGAGCGCTTGATGCAGGGTCCACAAAGATCATCATTGGATGTGGAGATTCGGGAACCTCAGACGGAGGGGCGGGAATGCTCCAGGCTCTCGGTGTCCGTTTACTTGATGAAGATGGTGAGGAATTACCCAAAGCCGGCGGTGGTCGATCGTTAGCCCGCCTATCCAGTATCTGCTGGGCTGATGCGCATCCTCGACTACAAAAGAATGCTGGTAAGCCACCCACGTCTCACTTCGAACCCAGTTTTAACGTTGATCCAGTCGAGAAGGTCCAGATAGAGGCCGTATGCAACATCAAGAATGTGCTCTGTGGTTCCAAAGGAGTCGCGCGAGTGTATGGGCCGCAGAAGGGAGCTACGCCTGCTCAAGTCGAGATGCTCGCGACATCGCTTGAAAGGCTGGCGCAGGTTGCTCGGTCGACGCTTGGAGAGGACATCTCTCAGACCCCGGGTAGCGGTGCCAGTGGAGGTCTCGGAGCAGGTTTGATGTTGCTCGGCGCTACATTGCGTGCCCGCGCCGAAGCCATCAACGAGTACTTTGAATTCGACCGGGTTTTCGAGAATCAGTGGGATTTCGTGATTACGGCGGAGGGCGCTTTGGATTTCCAGTCACCAAACGGAAAGGTAGGTATCCTTTATCGTTGCTTCTCCATCAGAACGCTGACGAAGACAGATGACGACAGAGATTGCTCGTCGCGCAAAGCGGAACGGGGCGCAGGTGGTTGCACTAGCTGGTACCATCGGGGAAGGAGCAGACGGCTGCTATGGTGCAGGCATCAAAGCCTTCACGAGCATCCTCAGGGGGCCAGTAACCCTGGAACAGGCAATCGTCCAGACTGAGGTATTGGTCGAAGACGGCGCCGAGAAAGTGATGCGCATGATCATGGTAGGGTTGGCTCTTGGACGGCACCGCTGAAGGGGTGCACCGCCCTGAACAAGAGATTTGGGGCCTTGGTACAGCCGCGATGGCGCTGCCACCGGCATTAGGGCTCATCGATAGCTTACTAGATGTTTTTAGCAAGCAACAACGAAGTAATGATGAACGAATGTTAATGGTACCAAAGTGAGGAGGTTGGTAGAATAGCGTTCCATGTCCTTTCGGTTGGGAGCTGCTCTTCGCACTAGACTAGCGTGAACGTCATCGCTGCCGGTGCCCAGCACGTGCCTGGACAACTTGGGGTGCAAGTATTGAAGGAACTCGGTTTGACACTTGCCAAAGATATACAGAATGCGCGTCTTCAACAGGCTATACTGTCGCTTTCTCATTTGATAAATCTATCACTGTATCCAATCCGCCGGACTCTTCAGCCCCTTCTCCCTGTGCACCCCCTCGGTCTCCTTCGCCTTCACATTAACACTCTCCATCTCAAACCCTGCAACCTTCTTATACACTCTACCAATCTCCTCCAGCTCATCCTTAGGAATAACATCATACACATTCTTAAACCCATCGGGCGCCCTCTCCTCAGCAAGCTGCAAGACATGATCCGGCCCGTTCGCACGATTCGCCATGACAATCTTAGCGGTGGGCGGTAACCTCTCTTGCTCGTAGGCCTTCAGCGCGGCTGGAATATCAGAAATGTTACTGGAAAGGTGTTTAGCGAGCGTTTCCGCGTCGATGATGGCTTGTGATGCGCCGTTTGAACCGATGGGGTACATGGCGTGTGCTGCGTCGCCCATGAGAGTAAGACGGCCGAAAGACCAGGCTTCTACAGGGTCGCGATCTGACATGGGGAATTCGAAGACTTTCTCTGTGCTGTCGATCAGATCCTTCATTTCAAGGCCGCCGCATCTCCATGTCTCAAAGGGCCCTGCGAAAATGTCTTTCTTGACGGCTTTGGTCCAGTCGGTTTTGGGGGGTGTGAGGTCTGTGTCGTCCTTGTCGCGTGTGCGTAGCTCTGCAATCCAGTTGACTAAACTTTTGCCTTTGGCGGCTGCTCGTGCGCTGATGGGGTATGCGATGAACTTTTGATCGGCGTGACCTGCCCACACCATGCTTGCGCCTGTGAGGTACTGGTCGCGCTCGATGCACCCGCGCCAGAGCATGCGTCCTGAAAAGCGTGGTGGGCCTTCGCCGGGGTAGAGAAGCCTTCTTGCTGCGGAATTGATACCATCGGCTGCGATCAAGATATCGCCTGTTACGCTTGACTCGTCCACCGGGGCACCATCCCTTCGATGCGCGAAGCGCGCTGTGATGCTTTCGTCGTTTTGATCAAACGCCGCCAGCGCATGGTTCAGATGTAGAGCATCGTTGCCAAGGCGTTCTTTCACAGCGCTCAGAAGCAACATCTGGAATTCTCCACGATGAATTGAGAATTGAGGCACTTCGTAACCTGCATTCATCCCTCTTGGCTCGCTCAGAATAGAATCTCCATGACGATTGTAGAAGTTCAGCTCTGCCGTTTTGATGCCAGTCTTTTCCAGGGCCTCGAGCAGACCCAGATTCCGCAGAATCAAAACTGCAGAAGGTTGAACATTGATGCCGACGCCGAGTGTGGTGAGCGTTGATGCTGTCTCAAAGATCTGGACGTCGCTGAAGCCCGCGGCATGGAGTGCTAGCGCGGTGGTCAGTCCGCCGATACCGGCCCCTGCAATGAGGATCTTTGGTTGCGTGTCGGAGTACAAGAACGGCATGTTGGGAAAAGCGTTTTGAGGGTAACAGGACAGTCAGTGAATAGGATCTTGCAATGCATGCGTAATGAACTATTTTCACTAAGAAGTCGGTCCTATCCCGCGTCTTTGTGGAGGGATTACGTTAGAAGAGCCCCCTACCGTACTGCCGAATTCAGTTGCCGCGGCTTGAATAAGGCCGCAGGACAAAGTTCACCAGCATTGCTTGTCCCGTCATATTATCCGCCTCGTCAGTTTCTGGCGTTCGCGTGGTCTTCGTGTGGAGTGTGGGGAAAACAAAGGGTCTAATCGTCTAGTCGCCTAGGTTTGGCCGGGATCGCTTCGCAGGTTGCTTCCGCGAGTCTCCATTAGATTAGTGGTGGATGTACCACAGGACGACTCAACTCTCCTCGCAAGAGATGATTCACATAGAACAGTGAGTTAATGGGAATTAGCTTAACGAAGACAAGAGAATATGATTAGCAATTTAATACTATCTAGACAACATGGCCGCCGCGAGACTTCCGTGGTCGACAAGACTTCCGACTGATCTGACACCTTGGGCCACCAACATCGTTCATCTCACTCAACTAAGGAGCGTAATCTGCATTATCGTCCTTGTCGTATCTGACGTATTTGACCTTGTCCATGCCATGCGTAGCACGAAGGTGGCCTGTGGAGAAACAAGAAATCAGCAAAGCTACAGCGTATTTTCACGTCGACGGTACTTACAGTTCTCGGGGAATGAACAATATCCATGGTCGCGCTCAAGAGCACATTGATGACCCAGATCTGAAGCCGTAATGTTAGCATTACCGCAGATCCATGATACGACGAGGTTGAGAGCCATCGTCGCGTGAGGGCCTCTTCCACATGTGTACTTACAGCAGTCAATGTTCTCGCAGCCTTTGTTCTTGCAAGCCAAGCTACGCGTCTTGTAGCGCAAGGCATTCAGCTCAGCGGGTGTAAGTTTCGGCTCGTGTTGGAAATTGCAGAATTTGCCATTCTCGCAGTAGCCGCCAAGATGCCTGCACGGTATATTAGTCGGGTCTCAGTAGCAACAGTGGAGCACTGGAAGTTGCTCGTCGTAGTCTCAGCACTCCGAAGTGGCAGCTTACCAATGATTACACATCTTCTTGCCGACTTTCTTCATGCGTGCTTCGAGCGAAGCTGCGGCAGCAGGATCTTTCGATGGCAGTGGCTCATCAAGTCTCTGACCAGCTTTGTTGTAATAAGCGTATTTCTTCTTAGTGTTTTTCTTAGTAGCGGCCGTAGTAGGTGCGATCGAAATGCTGCCGTTTTCAGGAGCACCGGCTTTGCCAACGGTGGCTGGACTCTTGTTAGCAATGCTTCTAACGAAATCGATACAGGATGCGTTTCTTACCCCAGGAAGAGTCGCCATTCGACTCGCCAGGCGCAGCAGCTGAGACCGGGGTTACGCTGGGTGAGGGAGAGGCGACGGAAGCTCTCGGAGTGAACGTAGGTGATGATGTGTTGGTGTTGTTCGTGACTGAACGTGGGAGTGGTTGTACTGGTGCCTGTACTGGCGACTGTACAGAAAATTGACCGAAGCCATTCACTGGAGGCTGGTAGTCAGGGAGGGGCTCGCTCTTGAAGACGTCGTCGAAACGAGTACGCTTGAAGTTGGCTAAATCTGCGAAGCCGCGGTAGGCAGGTGTGGTCTCCAGAAGTGTGATGCGACTGGATTTCGCGGTATCGTGTTTGAAGTGTTCGAGGTTTAGTAGGTATCCTGCGTCGTGGCAACCACCGAAGACGATATGACGGCAGGTGGGATTGTCGCTAAAGGTACGAAGCATTTCTGCAGGGCAGTATTAGTATCAGTCAGCTTGATTAGAAGAGACGCAATACCCTTAATCTTGTGATCGGCTCTTTCTTTTCCGTGACCGACGTCGATTATACTAAATAAGGGCTGATTGACGCTGAAGCGCTGCGCAAAAGCTCGTAGATCCTGAGGCGACCGAAGAAGGCCAACCGACGCCAACTTCTGTGCAAGCTTATCGAGACTTAGATAGACCTGGACCATAATGGGCCAGCTGCCTGAGCTGTTGTACAACGAAGCAACATGGTCGCGAATTGCATGATACAGGAGGGAAGCAGCTTCTGAACCTCCATCAGCACCAGCGGCTTGGAGTAAAGCATCTTGAAACTGCATGTTCAAAATCAGCAATCACTTCTTTCGGCTGTATGTCCGTGTCGCCATATCCTGTACATGTTGCCAACCATATGTGGGCCGGGATCGATATAAAGTCGCCACAGGACAATAATGAACTTCAGGGACTCGCAAAGACTTACGATAGCTCCATCCCCATCAATTAGTGCCAACACAAATGAACTTGCTTCCTGTAGCCAAAGTCAGCACGCGAATTGGCAAGGCTGACATAACAGCGAGTAACGCACCAGCTGACGTGTGTAATCTCCCACCAAAGCCTGCTTCTCATCCACAGTCCTCTGATAATTCCTCCTGATATCTCTTTCACTCAAATAGTCATTCTTCAAGTTGGCGTGCTCTTCGGACAATTCGCGATACTTTGCTAGAATTTCCTATTGATGGATTAGTATTTGTCGCGCGGCCGCACACGCGACTCAGCGACACGTACTGTAACAAACTGCTCCCTGGCCTCATCAGACGCGCGAAATGATTGCATCTGATGAATGAGTCGATCGTATTCATTGTAGCTCGACATAGTGGCGAGATTGTTATGGCGAACAACAGATTGTCCAACCGTGGTTCGGTGCGGGTAGGATGAGCTGAAGGCAGCACTCCTGGGTGATGAACTTAGCGGGCGTGGAAGAGGGTCCGGGCGGGAAGTCTAGACCTGAACGGTGTAGGGCGGCCGATCACGTCTCCAGGGCTATTCCTCCAGGAAGTTGCGATCTAACGGGACTGAAACCGAGACCGATATTTGGATAAGCAGAGACGTGGAGCGCCTAGCATCTCCTCAAGATTTGCATCTGTGGTGTTGGTAGATTTGTAGCAAACGTTTCGTTCCTCGCAACATGGCGCAGCTCTTTCCGTGCATGAGAGCTGCTGCGGTGGGCCATTGGGGGCACAGGCGAGCGTATCGCCTTCTGCCCCCTTCTGTAACACGAAACATTATTGACAGCACACAGCCCGATGGCATGATAATGGGAGATTGTTATGGAGCTCGTATAACCATTACTGGTGCCCTCATTAATTATCAGGTAGCATTCTGTCAGCGAATACAGGAGCGAGATAGGCAATATGAACGTTTCCAACAATCGGTATCGCACAACAAATGAGTACGGTCCATGAGCCGAAACCGTATTTCAATTGACCCACAAGTTCAGTATGTAGATCGCCTGGTAAATGTTCGCTTGTGTCTCCCTCCTGCTCAGCCGCTGCTGAACGAAGGCTGAGCTCCCCCAATTTTCGGAACCCGTTCCGAGAGCCTGCACTTAGGTAGCGAGACATCAGCAGCGACGAACAGACCTGCCAATTGATCCTATCTCAGTGACTAAACTCGGCATTGCTGTGAAGTAAACTACGACCACTTCAAGACAGCTGGCAGGTTGACTTGCATCTGATGTCCTCGCATTGCTCGGTCTCGGCGCAATTCCGCATCTGATGTCAGCATCTACGATCTCGCAGTCCAACCACAACCCCACAATGACGCCAAACACGCTGCATAGAGCACGCCGAGCGGCAATGGCACGTCAACCTGACATGGTGCTCTCTTCCCCTCGTTATAATGGACTGACAACGCAGCCATTGCAACCGCATGCTTCGCACCGCCTTTCGACCTCTCCTTAGCCCCCATAACTTCCTACAGCTCTCTATACACCATACCCAAAGCCCCATTGCGCTTCGACACTACACTACCGCCATGTCCGCGAACAAGAAGGCACGCACCCAGCCTCCATATGAGTTGCTGTACTGGCCCGGTATCCCCGGACGTGGAGAGTTCATCCGCCTGGCGTTCGAAGCAGCCGGCGTCTCTTACAAGGACGTCGCCAACGAGTCGGAAGATGGTACGCACCTTGCGCTTTCATCGCATCATGTACCTGTATTACTAACAACATATCCAGGCATGAAAGTCATCAGCTCCCTCACGGACCAATCGTCCACAGGCTCCGACGGCAACCCACCCTCCTTCGCCCCACCCGCCCTGCGCATCCCCGGCGAGGGCAAGAACGGCGCCGCGCTGCTGATCTACCAGACACCCTCCATCCTCGCCTATCTCGGTGACAAGCTCGGCCTCAGCGGCGCAGACGAGGCAGAGAAGGCGTGGATCCTCTCGCACACGCTCACGGCGCTGGACCTCAACAATGAAGCCCACGACACGCACCACCCCATCGCGGTTGCGAAATACTACGAGGATCAGAAGGAGGAGTCGGTGAAGAAGGCGACAGACTTCCGCGAGAACCGCATTCCCAAGTTTCTGGGTTTCTTCGAGCGCGTGCTCAAGGGTAATGAGACGCAGGGACAGGGCAAGTTCCTTGTTGGGGACAGTCTCAGCTATGCTGATACTACTGTCTGGCATGTGCTGAGTGGGCTGGAGTTTGCATTCCCACAGGAAATAGCAGCGAGGAAGAAGGACTACCCGACCTTGTTCGGAGCCTTCTATGATAGTGTCAAGGAGGCGAAGGGGATCAAGGAGTACCGAGCGAGCGAGAGACGGAAGCCATTCAGCATGGGTGTGTTCAGGCATTACCCTGAGCTGGACAGGCAGTAGATAGTACCATGGTCAGGGCAAAGAAGGCCATCACGAACAGTAAAAGAAATCAATTGCAAATGGTATCTTGAAGGGGTGCCTAATACAGGCTCATGTCATCTCATTCTCATTCCTTTTTGATGCCGGTACATGACGCATAACCGAAGCCCTGCCGTACTCCTGACCCATGAAGATTTAACGAGATCGACCAAACCCAACGAACCGCCTAGATCTAGTAGTCGGTCTGCTGGCTCTGGGGGAACTCGAAGTTGACGCCCTTGCCAGTGAGGCGCTTGTAGACCTCGCTGTAGGTGTCGAGCCTGTAGTCAACACCGCCGCGCTCCTTCTCGTCAAGGACAACCTTGAGGATCTTGCTGCCGTCCTCGCGGGTACGGAGACGCTTGCCGACAATCTCGACGGGGTAGACGAGGTCGGTCAGGATGGCGTCGTGGACAGCGGTGAGAGTCCGGGATTGGGGACGCTTCTGGGTCTGGGTGGTGCGCGAGCGGTTGGAGCGCTTGGGGCGGGGAAGAATGCGGCGGGAAGCAACGATCAGGACGTGGCGGTCGGAGAACTTCTTCTCGAGCTCACGGGTGAGACTGAGGGTTGTCAGTAAATGGATTGCGTTGATTCAAGAGCATAACATACCGCTGCTGGGCCTTGTGCCATCCGGACAGAAGGGGAACAGGGACGAAGATGACAATAGCCTTGCGTCCGTGGCCAACCTCGATCTAAGAATCCTGGTGTCAGCATGATGTTGCTGCCCAGTGCCCACCGCCTCTTCATTTATGGGTATGGGTGTAGGTGTAGGTATGTAGGCGACGCTCGAGAGCGCATCGTGGTGTTCGGGTTTTCATACCTCGCGAGCAGAGACGAACTGGAGAGGGCGCAGAGAAGCCTTCAGGTCGGGGACGTTGTTCTCGAGGTCAGTCAACGCCTGTCACAAATGTTAGCCGTGGTCGTCAGTGTGCAATTGACGGGTGGACTTGCGCTGGCGATGCTGGTCTCGATCTCAGAGGGGTTCTGCCTCGAGGGGCTGTTGGGCGCGATCTTGTTCAGCGAGTTGGCGGACATTTTGGCGGCGTGATGTCGAGCTGGTCGGAGTCTGAAAGTTCGAGGTGCTGCTTGTGAGCTGAGAATTAGAGACGGCAGGTGTGCTTCAAGCGAGGCGCTAGTCTACTTTGAGCGACTAGCGTGAACGCTCTATCGCGGACCATCACCAACGATGCGCTTTCACTCTCGCATAGTCTTCGCATCCATCTAAAAACATTCTCACATATTTGTGGCAAACAGACAAGCTCGTTTTCTTGGCGTGGATAGAACTTAAAGCAGGTAGTGGTCGTCGATCGATGGAATCGCTGAAAGCAGTGCCCCTCGAAGCGAGGTACATCACTTCAATGGCTCATGTACGAGACTGATAATAAAGCTACTCGTTCTGTATCTTTACGTTCATTGGGTATTACACACACGCTTCTGCAATTCACTTTTTTATCTATGTATACACCAGGAAGAACGCGACGATACCAAAGACAACTTTCGCTAAAACGGAAAGCATCTAGTCATATTCTATGGGCATCTCTTCCCATTCGCCGTCTTTTTCCCAGGCTCAGTTCTCTTCCAGCACGCTCCTGCAGTCTGCCTGCTGCACAATCTGGTCGCGTATTTCCTCCATCGCGTCCCAGCGCTTGCTCGCCTCCTTCTTACCCGTACGGGTCTTCATCATCTCTACATACTGAGAATGACGCTCGTCGACAATTTGACAGACCCGTCGGACCGTACCAGTACCACGCGGCTGGTTTGCGCCCCCATACACTGCACCACGTACGATTCCCAACGCACCGAGGCCATCAAGACGATCGGCATCTTGGACGATCTGGAGAGCAGGATACGCCATGCACTGCTGAGCAATGAGTTCGGGCTTGCGCAATTCACGTGTAAAAGAGACCAGAGATGCGATGTGTGTCGCAGGACCCCAAATGTAGGGTGGGCATTCTGGGGCATGCTTTTTTATGAATGCTTCAATGGCATCTCTCTGCCGCACCTGTTTGTCTTGGTCTGTCACCTCCCTCTGTAGCTCAACGGTCAATTCGTCAGTCAGGTACTTGTCATCCGCGACATCGTGTACCAGAGCCGCGACATAGATGACTAGGGGGTCGATGTTGCGGAACTCCTCGCGATGCTTCTCGGCGCTCCAGATGTGGTGCGCGTTGAGCACGACTCGCTGGATGTGCTCGTAATCGTGTGAAGGGTCATAGTCTGAGGAGTTCATCAGAGTTCTGACGGCGACGTTGAGCTTCTCAAACCAGAGCTTGTTCTTTTCAGCTATCATGGTACCGCTCATAAGCTTGTCCAGAGAAAGGAGCCGAGTGTCACGCTCATCGTTTCGACGTTGCGGAGCGCTCTTGACCGAGCTGAATGGTGACGACGAATGGGAAGAAAAGGCTTCGTCCGCGATCGCCGACAACGTCTCGGTGGCGGCCTTGGCCGGTCTTGTGGAGTTCCCGAAGCTGGAAAGCCGACGATGGATGCCCGTGAAGACTTGACCCATCTTACTGGTTCGGGGGCTATCCTCAGACATGGTGGGTGGAACGATGTTCGTGGGATTGAATTGCATAAGGTTGTTGATATTGAGACTCGATCTCGAGCGCTGATAGGTCTTGTTGAGTTGATAGTTAATGGTAGTGGGTAGTCGATGGTGTAGTAAAGTCAGTGAGGGGCGTACCATTTTATCGAAGTGGGAGAGAGAAGTTGCCCGCGCACGAGAGAAAACAGTGTTACAGTGAGCTCTCACTCCCCTTCACGCTTGCCAGATTATCGACTAGTTCTTGTTAAGTGAATGCGGCTCTCTTGCTGTTGTGAATTGACCTGTGAAGATCTTTCCTTGTGTCAAGGCGAGCTACGTGGTCTCGAAATACGTCGACAAATCACTAATTCAATCAAGACTGCAAGACTTGCGTTAGGAGACAAAAGAGGCTCTAGCTACAGTGGACTTATGATCACTGGAGTTCGAGTTGGTTGCTACCGCCAAATCAGGTTAATTACAATGAGCAACGAAATCTTGCCTCGACCTCAAAGCAATAAGCGCCAAAAATGTAGGCAGAAGACGTTGGAGAACTTTCACGGTTGCATTGTACACCATTGCAGTAGGCATGTAAATTATTATTTGGTAAAGGCAAAATGCTAACATCGTGCAGGCAAGGAATTACGAGTAAACAAGGAAAACAAAAGCAGAACAACTCCTCGCTCGCTGGGATATCGACATTAGTTCATAAAAGGAGGGAGTTTCGAGCAAAGTTGCTAGCAAATCATCCTGATACTGTTTCGGACAGTCCAACCCAAGCACATCGCCAAACAGCAGCATCTCGCTCATGCAAGCTATTCTCGTCTAGCAAAAGTATGGTACTGATCGATCAATCGTCGGAGGTAAGGCAATCGCATTTAGACGTGCGAGCCACGACTGCGTTCCCGTTAGCTCAATCCCCACAGAACACTAGCACGAAACTTACGCAGCAGCCTTGCGGTTAAGACGGTGCACCGTCAAGATACCAAGCACGCCAGTCGCGAACCAAAGAATCATAGACAAGAACGAGAAAGCCTGAGCAGCCTGCCATTGACCACAAGAGTTGTCGCGACGGAAAGACACGCCGCCCCAAGCCCACGCGCTACCACATCCAGAGCCGTTGAACCAGCTAACGAGGAGACCGAAGACAGCGGCCCAACCGGCGGTGAAGACTAAGTAGGAGTTGTTAGTAGATGGATGGGTCATGGTAACAGAGTTGAGAGGACCTACTGAAGTCGGATGTGTAGCCAGTGATGCTAGAGCTTGTGGGGATGGCCCAGATCACGGCAAAGAGGATAGAGAGGGACGACCAGATCACTGAGAAGATCAATCGGCCCAGAGGCCCCTGGTCGTATCGAGAACGTTGGTAGAGGAAGTACGCTGTGAGACCGAGGACAATGGCTGCGAAGACCCATTGCGCTGTGCGCAGGATGATCGAGAGGAGACGTGTGAAGAGCATGTTGGCGCTGAGTGTGGATATCGGAAGTAGCTGTCAAGATACCAAGTGTGATGCTGGCAGGAAGCAGTACTCAGAATGTTATGAAGCTGTAGATATGGAATGTAATGACTTCAAGCTGCCAGTATATATACACCCGGCACCTACGACTGTGCCTTGCTTGGTCAAGAGACATGACAGCAAACGTTAGCCACGACCATTGCGTAGCTAGCCTTGGCATCCAAGAACATCCACGGTCACACTCCTGGGTTTTGGTACCCCTGGGCCTCGTCAGTCACGCATGTTTCTTGTCTCCAAAGACAGTGTGGCTAGTGCTGTGCAGGCCGCATAGCCGTGCAGATCACTGGTTTCTTAGCGCATTCGCTTGGGTATGAGATCATCAATCCCTGCCAGGACGCGTGGCGCAAACAAGTGGCGCAGCAATTTCGTCGCAGTGGACTATGAAAGGGCAGGAACGTCGCACAGTGATTGCCGATATCCGTAATGTTCTGGTGTTTTGTCGACTGCTGGATGTCTGCCCAGTTAGATCGGTGATGATGATGATGCGTTGGCCTGAGCGCGTTGGAGCGACAGCAGGTTTCTTCGAACGCGCAAAGGACCGACCTGGATGGATGGCTTTGACGTGCGACGTGGCTATGTGCTTTTTGGGGGTCGAATTTGCAGCAGTCACTCCTACCTTGCGGGCTACATCGTGAAGGCCCGAACCACACAATGCCAAGTCTTCTCCGCAGCAGCAACGTAATCATCCGCTATCTCGGGAACAGCCGTGAACTTAAAGCCAGTCACCGCTTTGTTTGTAAGGCCAGAACAAAGGATATCCTGGGAATTGAGTAGTCTCTCGCGTCGTTGTCCTTCGCCTAGTGGACCATTGTTAAGTGCTGCGCTGGCACCAAGCCACCAAATTACGTAGGGCATGTGCATCGTCTCTCGAAGAGTCTCAGATTTGATAGCGTTCTTACAATGGGGTAGAATTGTAAACCCTGTGTTTCTGGTATGCTTCACAAAGACGTTCGACGTCCACATTCTTGTTGAGAATGGATGCTTACTGGAAAGTAGTCGCTCGTCGCATCCATTTGAAACTGCGTCACACCGGAACTCCGTAGGTGCGCATATGAGGACGCGGTACCAAATGCTGAGAAGCACGATGAACGTTCTTTCCTAGCCCAGGAGGAAGATTGGCTGCTTGCAATGCTGAACCAGAATCAGTACAGTGAGACGGATACCTAGGTTTTTGGTTAGTGCAACTTTCACATCTCCTTACCAACCTTGAAAAGCGAGTACGTGTTAGCATCGTGCGTTGTTCTATGTCCGAGATCGTAAGCTGAGTTCCTACAACACCGATGAGTTTTACTTCTTCGCTTTTCACTGAACGTCGATAGAGGATTCGTAATCCACATGTGACACCCCAATGTAGTAGTTTCCTGGCCCCAAAATAACCCAAATCTGCTCTTCATCTGACTTAAATCTTCCCAAATACCCTCAGATAGGCAAAATGGCTTCAGCTGACATCTGTCCCAAAATACATCCGTGCTACTGCAGGTCCAGCCAATGAGCTAGCTCGGCTCGACAGCTACGCGGAAATACCTAATCGGGTGAATGCGCTGACATGACGGCTCAGTCAGCCCTACAAGCGGTTGTCGCGCTTGTTTGAAGAGTGCAGGAGTGCAAGATCGGTATGGCTTGAATCCTATTTTTGGGGGGCTGTGTAGGCGGAAGCGAATCTGCAGATATTCTTGTATTCAAGAGTCAAGCCGAGTAGACATGTTGCGAGGTGGGCGCGTAGAGCTTCGTGTCGGCGATGTATACGTCTTCATGTGAGAGAGGATAGTCGGCGATATGTGCAATGTTGTTGCGGGTGTGTTGTATAGCCCTCTGTCGCCAATACTGCCCGTGTCGTCCTCCGATGTAACCTCATATGTTTCCGAGGCGTCCGCCAATCGTCTGGCTCGTTAATCGATAGCGATAAAGCACGCGTGCTGTACGATCGAGTATGCCTGCCATTCAGCCTTGTGCTTCGGTAAATCGCATTCATCTGCTTCGGTGATCCATTCATCACCGGCTCCCACTCCCCTGGGTACCGATCGTAATCAGAGTCCATAGATAGTGCCAGGGGTTTGCGCTGCCGCAATGCATCATGACTTCTTATCCACGTTGCCGGGATGCCGTGACGCATGCTCGCTCGTTTACATCCTTCCTGCTTCCGTCACGCGAGTGTGGCGCTTCTCCCGATGCCGAGTGGGACGGGATGCCGAAAGAACGTGAGCGTCTATGCAAGTTGTATTGGCCAAGTCTTACATTTGTTGCTTCCGAACGGTATAGGATCTGTCCTGATAGGACGTACCAGTCTACGGATAAGGCTGATTGAGGCTTGGTCAAGCTTCTGGGCGTCTTCGGATATGTCGCTGTCCGAATGTTGAGTTGATATGATTTGCAGCGGCTACTGTCTGTGCGGGAGCAGAGTGAAGGTTGACGGAAATTCGGATCAGCCAGTCGCGATAATAACCAAGAAGGAGCTAGGCGTATGTTCGCCGCTCACTCGTTGCTTCACAGCCCTGGTGCACACAACTCTCGTCTTCAGCCCACGTACCGCATTGCGCGAACTCTGTTCCTGCATCGACGTATACCATCTCGGAGGCGTTTCCGACCAACTTGGTGTATGGCAGCGGCAGCTAAACCAAACCAAGGCTCAACCACTGCGCATTATCGCAATAAGGGCCTTGGAGTGCTTCCAGCTGGATATCGTGCGCTGAAAGTAGTAGTACCGGAAGACTCATACCGTGTCATGATCGGGCTGCACACGTCGGCGACTGCAGCGTACACAATGCTCCAAACTCAACACCATTTCCAGCTTCCAGGCACCAACGGTCGGGCATGGGTGTAGAGTTCCCCCGCGCGACGTAGCAGGCATATGGGCGGGTAAGGCTCAAACGCACTGCCATGCACTGTATCCCCCGGTGGGCTCGAAACAGCATCTTGGCCACCTACGCAGCCCTATTCGCTGCTTCAGACGACCCAAGCCCACGGGGCGGCCTCCAAATGTGGAACAGCAGGTTGCAACGCTGCCCAGAAGGAGTTTGCGCTCGCACATGGCTTGCAGGCATTCGTGTTGCACGCCCAGCATTGCCCTCGCCGGCGGTCCACGGAAAACGGCCCCGTCCAAGCGAGATGCAGCACAGCAATCGTCGGGGGATCGCGATGGATGAGTAACAGTGTGACGAGCACGATAATTGACTCGAAACTGCAAGTCGCCCGAATGCGCGACCGACGGGAAACGATGAATTGCCTCGAAGAGGTTCTTGCGACCTGGTGTGAGTGCACTGCGCAGGTACGCAGTCTGGCGTAGGGAAAGATGCTTGTCGGTGATGATGTTGTATGACTGTGTCGTGCGTTACGGCAGCAGGCCAATGGCAAAACGACCCGCGCTTGTCGAGAAAGTACCTTGGCGTGTGCTGCAAGCATCCAGATTGTACCTAACGGCGTGGGGTGTTGGTGGTGGTGGTGGTGGTGGTGAAGAAGAAGACACATGTATCCTGATGGAAGGGGTGTATAAGCTAGGCAGACATGCGTCGTCAATGCCGAAGCACACATTCTTCGTCATAGCACGATGCACGAGGACTGAAATTCCCTCTGCTTTGCAATCGCATTCCCATAAAGTCACCAATGAAGACCTGTGTCGCACAGTTTCCGCATGGTTCCATGTAATCAGCAGCAGGGATGCCATCAGCCGCGCACGCTGCTGCACGCCCATCTTATCCACCTGGCGCGTGCACTGCATTGCGGCTCCAGTTTCCCACCCGCGAGCACAGGTCCCCCTCTCACTGCCACGCACCCACCCACAGACCCTGAAACTTATTCCTGTCTACCCAAGCAGACGGCTTTGCGTGCTGCGCAGTCGTCCGGCGAGTAAGAGGAAATGATGACTAGATGCCTTGTTCGTGGCTTGAACCAGGGTCCGTCCGCCACCAGTTCCCGCCGTTCTGGTTGGTGGTGTAGGGGGGAACAGGTAGGTGAACTGTGCGGTATAAAGACGGTTTGGATGCCTGGACCATGGGAAAGCAGGCAAGCAGAGCAAGTAACAGTTTCCGATCCGTCCCAGTCACCATACCCGAGCGCCCTTTTCTTCCCTCGTCCTTTCCTAGTCCGCTTTCCTGCATTTTCTGGTGTCTTTGTCGGCCTCTTGTTTCATATAAGTCGAGTCGCTTCTTCCCTTTGAGTCAAAAGTTTCACTCATTCAGCATCCTTCCACACCATCTTCTTCCGTCTTCGACTATTGTTCCATTGTTTCATCCGCGTCTTCCTGCTATATACCCCACGCACAGTGTCTTCGTCAGGAACAGCATTGTTTCACTCTGAGACTACACATCTACAACTACACCATCTTCAAGACACTACCCGATGGGTCGCGGCGGTTACAACTAAGACCTGTGCATTCATCTCAACACCAAAGACCCGCCTCTTTGTTCATCAAGTCTGCACGTCAACCAATTTCAAAGTCGAACAAACAGATCAATCACAATGTCACCACCAAACACCCAGGAAGAATCGGCCAACATGGGTCGCGGAGGCTACAACTAAGCACAACGGCTGCTCCCGCAATCCCGCAATCCGAAACATTCATCAGCATCCTTGCGGCGTGGTTCACCATGGCCACGCCTCACACCATCACACTCCACTTCCCGCCACTTCCCGCCTCCCGAACACTCCGCAAGAGACGCCTCGAACGATGGAGGCCATCTCTGACTTCTTAGGCCTCGGCCATCTACTTCTTCCTTCGGCTTCATATTTCTTTCATCTCTGTATCATCACACACTCTTCACTTGTACCAACATCTCCTCTTTCTATCCTTGATCTTCATCTTCATCCTCATTTTCTTGTTTTGAATCGGCATTAGCGAGCGTTGGACTCTTTGGACCTGGACACAGGCTATGAACTATGGGCTACGGAATCATGCAAATTGTATGTCACAGCATTTTGAGGCGTTTGGAAAGGCTGGGATCAGCTCTTCATTGAGCGATGGGTAACGGACCTGGGTACTGTTTCTAGACACGGAGTTATTCGGCGTTGGGCGTACTGTTTTCGAGTTTGCTTCGGGTTTCTCTGCTTTTCTCCTCAATCAAGATCTCCTTTTCCCCGATACCACTGTTTACGGCGTTTTTGCATTTTGAACCACCAGCAGGTCTGGTAGTAGAGCTTCATCACTTCTGCTTTGACTAGAATAGACAATTGATACCTTGACGGTATCCTCTCCCCACACTACAAATCGTCCTCGCAAGCTGTGATTTGAAGTAACGCCAGTACCGTGACTGCGTTCGCTACTTTCCGACACAGAATCTGTAAGAAGGTTGACGTCAGCAAAGGTTCGTCACGTGGTCTTTCGCGGCCGCAGCTGAGCGTAAGCCGGCAAGCATCATGGGGAAAGAGTTCGGTTATCCAGACGCCCTATGCAGCAATCGATACTGCACAGACACATCCTGCTATTACCATTGTGGCTTTCCCCAGCAACGCCCGCTTGGCCCCCTCTCGGATGCAACCGTCTGACTCAAATGGGGGCCAAAGTGTAGAACGCCTTGCCAAAGATTCCAGAACGTGACACGACATGAGGGCACGAGATTTAGGCTAGAGTCACTTACTTTTCGAAAACGACCCCCAACACCTCTTCCACATCGCCGCTATCACCCCGGCCTGTGATGCGGGCCAATGCGTCGGCGGCGGAGCGAAGGCACTCTGCAGCGACCACAATATCGACCTCGTCGGCCTCGCCTGGTAGTTCCTCACCGGTTCTGGTTGTATCGGCCGAGGGCTCGGTTACGGTTGTGAGGAAGGCGGAAAGGTGGCTGAGACATTCGGAGAGAAGAAGACGTTGACGCTCGGTTGCGCCTAATGACTCTTGCCAAATGCTTGGATCGGGATCCGAGTCAGGAACTAACGCGGCTGTCATAGACTTGAAAGTATCCTGCAAGATAGTGAGGAATTCCGGGATGTTGTCGCTAGTTGGATAAGGTATCGGCCCTGTGAGCGGCTTGCATGTAATGAAGCACAGGCGGTCTTTAGAGAGGCCCAGGGCGGAGTGAATCTTTTCTTCCCATTTCGCCCGCGAGATATCGAACGTGTAAAGTTGGTCGCGCTTGTTGAGAGCAACAATGACCTCGATGCCGACATCAGCACACTGCTTTGCCGTCGCCATGACCTCAGGATCCATCTCGGCTGTGGCGTCTTGAACGACAATCAGCACGTCTGATTCGAGTGCTCGTTGCTTCGCGCGCTTGATGCCCTCCTGTTCAACGGCCCCAACGACGCTCGCACCTGCGACACCAGCCTGGCGAAGGCCGGCCATGTCTCCAATCTTGACAAGCCACCCACCCAGATCCAATCCTATCTCAACCACGTCGCGCGTTGTGCCAGCTTCCTCAGAGACGATAGCAGCGTCTCTCCCAACTATGCGATTCAGCAAACTGCTCTTGCCTGCGTTGGGTGCACCGAGAAGCGCAATGCTAATGCCATTGCGCAGCATCTCTCCACGAACGGCATTGGCAACGTGCGCCTCCATCTGCACCTGCAAGGCACGGACTTGAGATGCGACGGAGGCGCATAGGACAGCAGGTGATTCGTCAAAGTGTTGGTCTTCGGAGAAATCGATCAAGGCCTCCAGCTCGCCCCGGGCCTGCAGCAGCAGCATGCGCCAGTGCTCGTATCGTACTGCCAGTGAGGAGGTCGTTCCCCTCACTGAGATCTTGCGTTGCTGCTCAGTCGAAGCAGACAGTGTCTCCCCTAGCGACTCGATCTGGGGAAGATCCATTCGGTTGTTGGCGAAAGCGCGCCGGGTGAACTCTCCAGGCTCAGCATAGCGGATCTCCGTGCGCTTCGACTTGCGAGTGTTTGGTATGTTCGCGCATTCAGATATGGCTGACAGTACTGCGCGTACGATAGCCGGGCCGCCATGCACGTGCAGTTCGAGCACGTCTTCTCCGGTCACAGTATTGGGCGCGGGAAAGTAGAGTACGAGGGCGCCAGAGTCGAGTATCGTTGCGGACGAAGGCGGTACATGTGGGGTATATAGCTTGCGTAGGGTCGCCTGGCGAGGCTTCGGAAATGCCGTAGAGGGACACAGCCCTTCGTATATCTACGACGTGTAAGGAAAGGAATCGATCATAGGGTTGGGGATGCAGACCTGCCTACATGCCGGACCCGAGGCACGAATGACAGCTATCGCTGCCCTTCCACTAGCAGTAGAAAGCGCATATATCGTCGGTTCCTTGCTATCTGTATGGTACAGACGCGGCTGGGATGTCGTCAAGGCGCGCTGCACATAGAGGGGTTCATGGTGGAGCGATGCGATTCGCGTAATACGGGACGAACGGAGTACGGCGCAGAATGGAAAATAAGGCGCTCTCAATTGATTAGAAGGATTGCGACGGAGAGATGAGACGACGGCTCTCATTCCGCCAGTTGAGGTTTACATCGTTGTCGCATCTGGAATTCATGGTAGCTCCGCTGCACCTCCGCAGTGGCCCGTGCACGCGCTAAGATAATAATTTCTTGAGATCGTCGCATGTCTACTTTGCTACTACAACACCTGTTCCCTTCGCGCCAGAACGCACACACGATACCCCGAAGGACCTTCTGTTCGCTTTTCGCCGCGCTGAAAGACTATTGTTGAAGGGATCCTCGCTTCTGTGTTTACGTGCGTCCGCGGAAGGACTTCATTGCCGCCATGGCCTCGGACGATCTTGTATGGTCCGTTATTGGCACCGATTTCTGCAGCTTCAGTGCGTGAGCCTCTGTAAATATGCATACAAGATAATGCTGACCTTGTCTACTCAGAACTCAAAACCACAAAAGACCAAACTTTCTGCAGAAACGAACACAACGTATCAGGTTACTGCTCCAAGCAGTCGTGCCCCCTCGCCAACTCACGCTATGCCACGATTCGCTCAGATCCCGCGACCGGCGAGCTGTATCTATACATCAAAGCGATCGAACGCGCACATCTTCCGTCGCAATGGTGGGAAAAGATAAAGCTTCCTAAGAACTATAGCCAAGCGCTCGAGATGGTCGACCAGCACCTCGCATACTTCCCCAAGTTCCTTAAGCACAAGAACAAGCAGCGCTTGACTCGTCTTACTCAAGTCAACATAAGGATACGGAAACTGGCCAAGGAAGAAGAGCGTCTAGGAGAGCGCCTAGTTCCCAGACTGGCACCCAAGGTCCGCCGACGAGAGGAAGGCCGTGAGCGCAAAGCTCTCGCAGCCGCCAAGGTCGAGCGCGCCATCGAGCGAGTTCTCATTGACCGTCTGCGTAGTGGCGCATACGGCGATCGACCGTAAGTTCATCCCCCTCCTCCCACTGCTGCCATGATTATTCGCTTTTTAACCCTGAGATCCTTCGATGAGGATCAAAAACAACAACAACACTCTAATTTTTTAATGAGCACCGTCACACTGTCAAGCATTTACTCAGTTCGTGTATGAGTTTGAGACTAACTGCAAGACAGGATCAACGTCGAACCAAATGTCTGGAAGCGTGTCATGCGCGGCCTGCAGAAAGAGGGCCAGCTCAAGGGCGACGAGGATCTGGACGAAGGTATCGAGGAGGAAGACGAGAACGAATACGAACACGAGATGGAGAACGGTGTCGGCGAAGTCGAATACGTGAGCGACATTGAGGGCGAATCCGACGACGAGATGGAGGACTTTGAAGACTGGATCGGCGGCCAGAGTCCCGACGAAGGCTCAGGCGACGAAGATGACGAGAGCGGTAGCGGCAGCGAAGAAGATGAGGAGGATGAGTCTGCAGATGAGGACACAGAGGCTCTCAAGAAGACGCTGGCAAATCTCAAGCGCAAACGCCCTGCTGGCCCACCACCCAAGCCCAAGAAGAAGCCATCGAAGGACTCCAAGGGGCCGAGACGCGAGATCGAATACGAGATGGAGAGAGAGCCCGCGGCGAGAGAAGCCATGCGCGTATGATACCTCTAGCATTGTCACACTATTGGCGTTCAGCGATGGGATGTGGAGTTCACGTCTTAATGACCCAGGAAAAGCAATTCGTCGTCGCGCCAGAGGCGCATGCTGCAGCGATGCTCTGTTTGATACCATCTCTTCACACAATGCCTCAATCCCTTATATATTCACTCTGGAACGTCATGAGCGACGGCACGTTTAGTATTCACAATGGTCAGCAAAGTGAATGAATATTACAACATCCAAGCAGGCGCTTCCTCCCCGTTTCGAAGAATCGAAACCTCTAATCAATCAACCACATAACCCATACAAATACCATGTCGTCAAATCAAGTCGATTCTTCAATGGGCGTTTCGCGAAATCTGGACGCGGCGAGTGAAGCTGAATCTGTCCAGAACGCCTGGGAAGATAATTGCGCACTTGCCGGTCCCAGGATAAGTCCGTCTTCTGTTTCAGAGACAGTTCTGCCCCCAACGAATGAATCTCCTCCTCAGCCAGGTACTCCCCATTCCAAACTCACTAAGCTAAACGACGAAGACTTCGGCGACTTTGTAACAGCGTCAACTGATCCTTTGAAGCGACCCATATACCATGCAACAGAGAATGAGGACGAGACGCAGGGGCTATTGAACTCTTATTCTGCGCCTGTATGGGAGGCTGATACTTACATCGGCATGGGCCTTGTGGAGCCTGTCATCGCCGGGATAGGTATGTTCAAGAGGACGGTGTTACCGGCAAGGAATCTGGCTACCTGGAAACTGAACAAAAGCCGAGCGCAGATGATTATGGAAGAACACAAGAAAAGGCGACTGCAAAAGCCTGTCGTCTCTGCGACTCCTACACCTGCTCCATCTCCTACGAAGAAGGGCGCAACGGGGGTCGTCACTAGTTCATTCGGAGCTGACTACAATCAGTATCTAGACACGTACAGTAGCAGTATTTCAGCGTCGGATATGAACGGGGTGATGCGACCAGTAAGTTTCACAGAGCCGATCGATGCGTTGATGGAGACGGAGCGTAAGGCTTGGGGGCCTTAAGTATGGGAACGTTGGCCAGACCGCTTCATAGATATGATAACTAGTCATCTTAGATTTATAACGGACCTTGAATGACTCTGAACACATTCGAATCGAAAACGTATGCATGTGCGTTGGAATCCGTCTAGTGCTTGCATCATCACACCAGTTAGACGCGTGTGAAAGAGATGCAGATGGCCGTGCTAGCGGCATCAGATAGAAAATGCAACGGGTGTAGAAACAAGATCGAGATGTCGCATGGGTACTCGCGGTGAACATTACTCCAAAAATGCAGTGGGCCACCTGGGCAGCATCGAAAGGACTCACGTGCAAGTTTTAGTACACCCACAGTGCAACTCCAACAGCGCGTTCTCCACAAAGAAGCCTCCCCCAAGCCATCGGCTCCACAGCCTTAATCCAAACCAAGAGAAAACTTAGTGCTGTCGCGTGGTTGACGCACCCTGTCCCTGATGATCGTAAATCCCGCAAGCTGGATACTTCAACCGGCACACCTACCGTAGAACCAAACACCTCCCCGAAGACTTGGGTTTGACAACACCCGTCCCTTCGAAACGAGGATGTTTTTAGGCATTTCCCAGGTTATTCCCACAAGTGCTGACGTGCGGAACTACGCTTTTTGGCAAGCCGCCCAAGCAATTTCTTAGACGAGCCGAAGCATCGGACTAGGCCGGAGCTTTTCGCGCCTTCGCGATGCTTAGCCACCAAGCACCAAAGCGGCGCGAAACACCGTCTTGGTGTGCCCGTGTCGCGAACTTTCACCCTGTTAGCGACATCATAATGCGCCGGGAGTACCTATTGCGGTAATTCCGATGGGCGACTGCGAGCTGACTGGTGAATTGCGACGAATCACACAGGGCGACCCTGGCATCCCCGTGCGATCGGGTAGTGTGTCTTTCTCCGCACGCCAAACTCCACGGGGTTGGGATCACCAGCGGCTCCAGACCAAACGTCATCGTCGAGAGCAAACTGTGGGGATGACGCCGGTAGACAGGGCGGTTCGGCGTTATTGCTGGGTTGGCGGCGTGAGGACGGACTCTACTGTTACATTGGTGGCAGAGAGTCGCGGTTGCCCTTTCACATTTTCTTAAGAGAGGGTCGTCGCGCCTGCTGTCGTACCTCATCGATCGCACCTCGCACGAACCGGAAGCGAGCTGGCCTCTTGTGTTGTTGTTTTGTTGCAACGCCCTTCTTACCTCGTTGTTTGGCACGACACGCATTGATCGTTGGTATTACTAAACAAGATGGGCAAGTTCTATGGCCTCAAGGGCACTAAGCTCAACATTGCTATTGCTGTGATAGCAGGCACGGATTTCGCGCTCTTTGGTTATGGTAAGCATTCATAACAACACTGTCGGTATCAGTTCTAACATTGGCTCAGATCAGGGTGTAATGGGCGGTTTGCTCACGCTGGGCTCTTTCATCAAATACTTTCCCGAAATCGACAGCAACAACCCACCCCCAGGGAGCTCGAAAAGCCATGCCGCGACTATCCAAGCCATCACAGGTAAGCTTGCTCAGCATCTAAACCCAACGTCGCTAATATCCGTCTAGTCGGTGCCTACACACTGGGCTGCTTCTTCGGCGCCGTAGCAACCATCTGGCTCGGTAACATGCTCGGGCGCAAGAAGACCATCTTCATCGGCAGTGCTATCATGATAGTCGGAGCCATCCTCCAAACAGCATCGTACGGACTCGCACAGCTCATCATCGGACGATGGATTACCGGTTTCGGCAACGGCATGAACACAAGTACAGTCCCAACATGGCAGTCCGAGACTTCGAAACCACATCGCAGAGGGCAGATGGTCATGATTGAAGGCTCAATGATTGTCTTCGGTGTCATGCTTAGCTACTGGCTCGATCTCGGCTTCTCCTTCCTCGAACCCAGCAGCATCGCCTGGCGCTTCCCTATCGCATTCCAGATTATCCTGGCCCTGTTCATTCTCGTTATGATTCCTGGTCTTCCCGAAAGTCCGCGTTGGTTGGTACTGAAGGGTCGCGAGGAAGAGGCTTTGGAAGTTTTGGCTGCGTTGAGCGACCTTCCTATGGACGACAAGAAGGTCGAAGCCGAGTTCCAGGCTGTCAAGGATGTTACTGAGGAGATGTCGCGTGGTGGCTTCCGCGATTGTTTCAAGAGGAACAAGAACCGCAACTTCCACCGCACTGTGTTGGGCTATGTCAACCAGATGTTCCAACAGGTAAGTTTCGCTTTTCCAACAGGACAAGAGACGGTAACTAACAATACTCTAGATCTCTGGTATCAACCTGGTAACCTACTACTACTACTACTGCGTCTATTCCAGCCCGTTCTGACCTCAATATTTAGGTAACCTACTACGCCGCAACCATCTTCGAAAACTCCATCGGTCTCTCGCCCTTCCTCAGCCGCCTGTTATCCGCCTGCAACGGCACCGAATACTGGATGGCTAGTTGGATCGCCATCTTCACAATCGAGAAGTTTGGACGCCGCTCTTTGATGATGTTCGGTGCGGCTGGCATGTCCATGTCCATGGCCGTGCTAGCAGGCGCAACCAGCAACATTGGCAACACAAGCCTGGGTCTCCTCGCCACCGTCTTCCTCTTCGTATTCAACTCCTTCTTCGCCATCGGCTGGCTAGGCATGACATGGCTGTATCCCGCGGAAATCACACCGCTATCCATCCGCGCGCCCGCCAACGCCATCTCCACCACAGCCAACTGGATCTTCAACTTCCTCGTTGTAATGATTACGCCCCCTGCCTTCGCAAACATTGGCTACCAGACCTACATCATCTTCGCCGTTATCAACGCCGCAATGGTGCCCTCGGTGTATTTCTTCTTCCCGGAAACCGCATACCGGTCTCTCGAGGAAATGGATGAGATCTTCCACGCGGCAAGCGGTCCATTTGATGTCGTTGGTATTGCGCATAACTTGCCGCATCGCTATGGCAAGAAGGGCGAGTTGCTTGTGGACTATGCGGATACGGAGCAGGCGCATGAGGCGGAGAGGAGGAGGAGCTCGGTTGTCGCTACGCAGTCGAATGGGGGTGTGCTGGCAAAGGACAATGAGAAGGAGCTTAGGGAGCATGTTGATAATGCGGGGA
>Ga0265797_10001822_pt1 | contig 36994 bp, 31 predicted proteins | sample P2T30metagenome_FD_192433 | JGI IMG/M metagenome (GOLD analysis project Ga0265797, IMG submission 192433) | Plant litter microbial communities from East Loma Ridge, Irvine, California - P2 T30 | ecosystem: Environmental > Terrestrial > Plant litter > Unclassified | place: USA: California...
CTTGTGAATACTCCAAGCGGGGATTTGCTACAAGTATTGAGGAACTGCTTGATTTCCCGTCTGTTGCAGAGACTATTGCTCTTCTCTCAACCCGCACAAAGGGCGATGCTGAGAAAGTCACTTAGCCTGCTGCACAACGAGCTTTTTGACATAGATAGTGCATTCATATCACAATAGACGTCGGCTTTTGATGAAACCTCGAGTATGAACCAATGTCGTGCTACAATGAGATGAAGATGTTTGCAGCCTGGAATGCGCAGCATGAGTCGTTCGGAAAAAAGGTGGCGTCCGATTTGGACTACTTACTGCACCTGCATGAATAAACTGAGGACCAGGCGGATATCGAGAGGGCTTACTGAAACAAGTCCACCTGTATTCTTGCATCAAGACTCCATGTATAGAGCAGAGTTGATGGAACCTCGACTGCAGACCTCATGAACTTCTCCGGCCATAGGGCTCAAATGGAAAAATCGCCGCAATGCCTGCCATGAGGATGTACAACGCGGCGCAAATATATATCGGGACAGCGGTTCCCGTCTTTGCCGCCAGTCAGCGCGAACCCAGCCATTCGGAGTCATCTCAAACATGACAGGTTCAGTGAAGAGCAGACTTACATCAGCGACCGTCGCAATAACGGCACTCAAGATTCCCATAACCCTGTTCCAGGCAATCGCGATCCCGTTGCCGGTACCTCTGTGCGCACTAGGCAGCACCTCCGGCGTATAAGCGTACAGCGTGCCATAGTAGATATTTAAACAGAAGTTGATGATGCATGTGAACGCCACATTCTGAACAGCAGTCCTGACCTGCGTGTACGCGAAGAAGAAAGCCATGGTGACCAATGCTCCAATAACCATGGTATATTTACGACCAAGGCGCGTATGACACATGTAGCCCGCTAGCACAGGTCCCCAAATGCCGCTAAAGTTCACAAGGGTGTAGTTGCGCCAAGTGATGTAGGGTGATGGTTCACCGAAGGCGGCGCCGCGGGATGAGAGGTAGGCGGGGAGGAAGACATTGTAGACTAAACGAAGGTGTACAAAGTCAGCGTATGTCTCACATGCAGTTCGCACAGAGACACTTACGGGGGTAGGCAAGGCCTATCAACGTCCACGAGAGCCAAATCAACGATGTGCTAATACCTATTCGTTTCGTGGAATACAGGCCGCGGAGGTGCATATTGATCTCTCCCAAGCCCCATTTACTCTGATTTCCACGTGCAGCGATACGATCTACGGTGCCACAGTCTTGCATCTGGGTGACGGTGAGACTACAAGGTCGATTGTATTTGGTGGCAATGAAGTGGAGGGTTTCGACGCACTCGGCGTCTTTACCTTCGCTGACGAGGAATTTGGGAGTCTCCTTGAGACGGATGATGGTGATGCGGAGAATAGACATTACAAAAACCAAGGATCCAGAAGCGTACCATACGTAGCGCCAACCTTGGTTGTTAGACTTTGTACAGGGGCCCGCCGTGGGATCGAGGGATGGGTCTGCGCAGCTAAAATTTGGAAGGAAGGCCCAGGCAAAAAAGCCAGCTACGAGCTGACCAATGCCTAGTCAGAGTGTTAGTACTTAGGCTTATAGATGCCATCCCTCGGAGAAGAAAACAACGGAAGATTGGGGATATATATACCCCACCAAGCTGCCATGAGCGTAAGCATCCACTGCCTATAGCTAGGCAGATACTCCAAGAACACTGCCGTATCCAACACCAAATTCCCTCCGGCGCCAAAAGCACTCAAACATACGAACAAGCCCAAGACTTCCCAATTTGGGCTTGCTCCAGCCACAATTGCAAAGATCGAGCAAATCAGCAAACTAACGTTAAACGCTGTCTTTCGGCCGATGATATCGGCCGATAAGCCCCAGAATAAGGCTCCCGTGAGCATTCCGACGTAAGCAGCGATGGTCAGGCCGTTTCGGTAGGAAGGCTTGAACTCAAGGGCGGCTTGCGCGGCGATGACGGACTGAATGAGTAGGATGAGGGAGTCAACGGCGTAGCCAAAACCATTCAGGACAAAGAGCTAAGCCTTATTAGAAATGCTCAAAGATGTCAGAGACACATCAAGTACCTTCCATTGATACGTCGTGAAACCGATCTGGGGACTGTAATCAGTACACACCCACAAGAGTCTTCTCTCAACAAGCTTACCTCATCGATCGCATTGTTAACCAGATGCATTTTGGCATTTAGCACAGGATCAGTGTGCTCGAGTTGTAAGATGTCGTCTTTACCCAAGCTACTCGTTTCACCGCAGGCGTGCTGGTGTTCAACATCGTGCTCGTGCTCTTGCACTTTCCCGTCGTGAACTTTGCTCTGATCGTCCATCTTACTATACCACACCTCAATCTCCGAATGCACTGTACAAAGTTTCCAACTCTTTGCAAATGTGAGAGGTGCACGCGACGACTGGGAAGAAAGAGAAAGGCCAAATAGAGGGGCACCGAGTGTAAGGTAGATCCATGTATCTTGCTGGCACTTGCAGCGAAGGACAAGACTATTCCGATGCTGTGCCCAATGCAACGTCCGAACTCACCACGTTGTTCGCCTGGTCCGAACGGCTGCACCAATGGCAACAACCCAAGGAATGCGCTTGTCAGCTCGTAGCTACGCTTTGATTGGTCGGCATCATAATCGGCTGTTCGTGACAGGGGTATAAGCTAAGGCGATCGCTCTTGGAAATCCTTGGGTTGTGATACGGGCGATACCAACGTGGGAAGGTGCGAACGAGCACAAGAACGTTCCGTCGAATCGGCAGTCGACCATTCTCGAGTTGCGCGCAACGTCTCTGAGCACGGAGATGGCCTCAGTGGCGTGAAATCTGCAATACCAACTGGGCCACCTAGGGAGATGAGTTCAGGTCTTTCCATCTGCAATGTATATGTATTTGACTTGACTATAATCTGTATTGTGGAGTACGACTACATGCGCCTTCGCGCAGTGGGAATTTTGGTATAATCGTGATGGCGCCCCACTATTACAGCATTAGCAAGGAAAGAAAGGAATCTGTACATGATATCGCCGTAAATATAGCCCTGGTATCCTAAACGCCTTGCTGAAGACAAGATGTACACAATGATGAAATGCATCGGAAACAAGAGGATCCCATGTAATAGTTCCTACTGCCCGGGTGTTTGTGTCGGAGTACTCTCTTCGGTGCTGGCAATAGCACTGTCGCCTTCCGCGACCATCGTGACCGGTGTTGGTGTAATCCTTCGTCGCTTACTCTCTCGCGCATCTGCATCAACTTCCGGCATAGCATACAAATCTCGTTTCTTGGAAGTCGAAGATGCATCGTCGCGGTCTGACTCGCTCATTTCGCTTTCTCTTCGCCCAACATGGGCAGTGCTTGGTACCCCGCTGACCGAGCTACTTGCACTGTGCGTCGTGCCCTGGCCGTGAGCTGGGGTCAGAGGCGGTGTCCACATCGGTACAGGTCCAGAATTGGCAGCAGCAATACTAGGCACTGATGACATAGCCGGCGTTGGGGCGTTCATGTTGCTTTGGTCACCTGCACCGGGCGCAAAGGATGAAGCAGTAGCAATACTGGATACTGAATTGCTTCTTGTGGGACTTCCAGGCCTTGCGGGAACAAAAGAGCTCGGAGAGGCCGGGAAGCCTGCAGAGGGTTGCCTCTGCATTGGTGGTGCAGTAGCCGTTGTGGTGCCTGGCATGGTTCCGTTTGTTGGTGTAGGAGTCGGGGTAGAGTTGTTTGATGTGTGCCCCCCCGTGGTGTTGATGGCAGCAGGTGTCTGCTGTGGTCGGCTATGAACAGCTAAAGGACCCGTGTACTTGTCGCCGAGTTCGCCAGGAGCAAATGTGATGGATGAGCAAAAGCCATCCGACGAGGTCATCAGCAGCATGGAGCCGTCATTTGACCTATTGAATGGTAAGTGAACTGGGAGTCAAAGCGGGCCTCGGCACGTACCAGGTGATGTCTGTAAAGGTAGCAAAGTGCAAGTTGCTGACGATGCATAGGGGCTTCTGTTGCTGCGTATCGTAGATGTGGATAGCGTCTTGTGTTGCGACAGCATACATCATGCGATAAGGCAGTGTAAAGGCAGACGGAGGCCCGGGGGGCAGGCCGGATTGAGCGGATGCTTCGCCATCGGCGGGCTTGGGCGACGGCGCTGATAGGCTAGGCGAGGGAGAAGGCGCACTCGTGATGGGCGGGGGGTCCATGGATGAATGCGAGGTAGGGGGCTTGGAGGGCATGACTGGATCAGGCAGAGAAGGAATCTCATCGTCCATATTTGAAGTATCGATGGTGATGTGCCTGGTGGGTGGGGCAGACTGGCGCAGGGTATAGTAGACGGGCGAGCAACGGACGGCGACCGAGGGCTTCTTGTGGCCGGGCAGATAGGCGACGGGTGGCTTGTTAAGGCCGGCCCGGGTATATATGTAGACTGTATTCGTGATGTCGTCGGTCTGCTTGGCTTCAGCAACGGACGCATGCACGGCCTTGTATTGGCCTGCCGGCGTGAACAACAAGCTGCCGTCCGGGGCAAATGTAAGACGTCGGAAGAAGGAGGTCAGGGTCTCGTTGAAGTAGAGGGGCGCGTTGCGGAGGCCCATGGTGCCCATGGTGCCAATGCTGGGGGAGTTTGGCATGACGGCGGGCAGGGGCATGGACGGAGCGGGCGAGGCGGAGCGGCGCATGGATGGAGAGGAGCCGAAGGACGAACGACGGCTGTGCGAGGTCGGCGGCGGATGCATCGTGGGCAGGGCCAGCGACTGGGGCGTGCCGGGCATCGACGGCACGGGCGAGCCGATTGCCATGGCAGCATCAGCGGCAAAGGCGCGGCTGCCGAAGTCTGGGGGCGCCGGGCTGTTGGAAGAGACGCGGCGGGCGGGCAGGTCCATCTTGGTGACCTTGCTGTGCTGGGCCAGCGAGAAGTGGCCGTCCTTGTTCTTCAGGGTGTAGATGTGGACGGAGCGGTCCGACGACTGGGTTGCAATGTACTCGTTCATGGGGTCCCAGGCAACGCCCTGGACGTAGTGGTTGTGCTCGGCAATCTGCCGCACGATGCTTCCTAGACATGATTGAGCAGCTATCGGGGACGTGGTGGCTGGGCACGGGGCGTACCAGTGTGAGCGTTGTAGATGCGGGCAATGTTGTCCATGCTGCCTGTGATGAAGAAGACGCCGTCAGGGGACCAGGCCAGGTCGTAGATCTCGGAGCCTATGGACCTGCACATGGCCTTGACTCGCCACGTCTCCTTGTCTTCGAGGCCCTCGTCCAAGTTGTGCGCCGCCTGCTTCTCGGCGGGGACCCAGAGCAGCACGTTGCCGTCGTCGCCGGCGCTCGCGAGCATCTCGCCTAGGGCACGTCAGTTGCTGCTCTCTCTTGCACGTGGGCAGGAGGCGTACCCCGTGGACACCATCGCACCACGTTGACGGCCTGCGTGTGCTTGGCCAGAGTCGACAGGTAGGTGACGGTGCGCTCCTCGCCGTGCGCCTCGACGCTCCAGAGCTGTTGTACAGGTCAGCGCAAGTCCATGCTGCTCGCGGGGAGGGACTGCCGCACCCGCACGTTGTTGTCGCCGCCCGCTGTCGCCAGGCGTCCCTTGCCGTGGGGCTCAAAGTGCGCCGAGTAGATGGGCGCGTTCTCGTTGTGCCAGGACACCAGGAGCGGAGCAGCCTTCATCGTCGCTGGGGCCGCTGCTCATTCCGCACACAGGCGCAGGCGTAGGGCGTCCGTGGGTGCTGGCTGCACGTGACGGGTCGTGATGTTGGCGGGAGGAGGGCAGGGCATGCGGGTGAGGCTCTGGGCTGGCGGTGCGGAGGGCAGATGGATGGTTTGCCTGTGTCTCTGGGTGCCCAGGTGGTTGGAGCGCGGACGTTCCGCGTCTGCTCCTAGCCGCATCGGGAAAGCTCTTTGGTTTTGGTTTCACTGTAGCCACCAGCGCCCGTCCAGCCTCCCACACGCCGGCCTTCATGTAGATCCTGCAAACACAGGCAACCCGCCTGCATCCACCATGGCAGACGACGCTGCCGCCCGCCTTGAAACCGAGCTGCTGCTGCTAGATGCCATGTATCCCCACCAGACGCACTATCATCCCAAGTCACGGGAATTAAGCTTCTCCCAAGATGATCGTGCCTCGCTCCTTCTTCGCTTGCCCGAGTCGTATCCGGCATCAGGGTCGCCCGACATCATCTCTGCGACTGACGCAGCCAAGCACGACCTGCGGACGCGCATTAGATATGCCGTCACAGGGCTTGGGCTGGCCCAAGGCGAAGAGGCCCTCGATGCCATCCTCGCTGCCTTTCGGCACATGCTCGATTCTGCTCCTGCTGAATCACACAGCGGCTCGACCGCAGGGGCCGACCAGAGTCTAGACACCTCCAAGACAGTCATTGTATGGCTGCACCACCTTCTCAATACCAACAAACGCAAACTTGCACTCTCACCTCCGTCTTCAGTGCCACCCGTGTCTGGGCTCACCAAGCCTGGATATCCTGGCTTGCTTGTCTACTCCGGCCCCTCCGTAGCTGTCACAGAGCATGTCAACACGCTAAAAGCACAGAACTGGCAAGCGTTCCAGGTACGGTATGAAGAAGCAGAGCTCTGGCACTTTGCACATGGTGCCGGCGTCAGAGAGATGGAGACTATGAGCCATGTCGTCAAGGGCGTCGAAACAGAAGGAGCCATTGGGGCAACGCAGAAAGAGGAGCTTCTCAAAGCTATCGGTATCAAATAAACATCCCACCAGTTCTCTGCTACACTCCTTCCAAAGGCACTTTCTTATTTGTTGACGTGACCCCTGGCTCAAGTAATCGTTAGGACCTCCGCTTATGGATCTCCATCTGTACTTTCGTGGTGACGTGGTGTACCTTGGATGTACGGAGGAGCAACATGTCATTCGAGGTTGGCCCGAGCGCGCCAGTTCACATCCCAAATCATCGAAAGTCTGCCGCAGCACCATTTCGCAACACCACGGCGTCATACAGTCTCCAACATCAACACCCCAATGGCTGCACCAATGAAATGCATGGCCACGGCTGTGAGGAGTATTTCAGGTCCACGAGCGGCGCGCGTTACGCATCGAACATTCGCCTTTAGCACATCGAGTCCGGTCGCATCGTCGCGGAAACCATCAGCGGGCAACGCAACGTGTCGGAGGGAATTACAGACAACGCGCATTGGACCAAGGAACGCTGCAAGTAGCTGCCAAGGACACACAAGGGGTTTTTCGCAATCGACACCACGGAGCAAGCTCAAGACAATAGATCAGATCCGGGCCAGGAACAAGGGCGGGGTACGTTTCGATATCCAAGGAGCTATGTACCAGATGGGAGTACTTAGACGCCCGATCAAAGGCTAACGCTTCATAGCCATTCAATCTCACAGCAGCCATCCTCTTCGTCGCAGCAGGTGGAGGATTATGGGCCTACTTCACATACGAGAAAGAGCGCATGGCAAGAAAGCGAATCGCCGAGCAAACAAAGGGTATCGGAAAGCCTAAAGTAGGCGGTCCATTCCAGCTCCAAGACCACAACGGCCAGCCATTCAGCAACGAGGATATGCTAGGCAAATACTCTCTCGTACGACATCGCCCTCGCCCTAGTGTGAGCATTTACACTAACAACAGTGTCGTAGGTCTACTTTGGTTTCACTCACTGTCCCGACATCTGCCCCGACGAGCTCGACAAAATGGCTCTCATGTACGACAAAGTCGTCGCCGAATGCGGAAACGTCATCCTCCCCGTCATGATCACATGCGATCCTGCACGCGACAACCCCAAGGTGCTCAAGGAATACCTGGCAGAGTTCCATCCTGACTTCATCGGCTTGACAGGCACCCACGAGGAGATCAAGGATACATGTAAAGCGTATCGCGTGTACTTCAGCACCCCCAAGGACGTCAAGCCTGGCCAAGACTACCTGGTTGATCACAGTATCTACTTCTATTTGATGGGTATGTTGTCTTGCTGTCATCAGGTTGCACGTACATAGGCTAACAGATCTACCAGACCCAGAAGGCGATTTTGTCGAAGCCATCGGGCGCAACTTCACGGCGGAACAGGCTGCGAAGGTCATCTCAGACCACATCAAGGATTGGGAAAAGCCGTTGAAGAAAGAGACGAGATGGGAGTAGACGAATGCGCATTGAAGGTTGGAGATGCGAGTGGCTCGTGTGACTTGCATGCTATAGAACGTGGCAAGGACGTGCGAGTCACACCAGGTGCAGGGAGAGATGTATATATACTTTTGTAAGAATACGGTGAGTGGGGCTTATACTATGCCATGTGTGCAGGTGTGTAGATTACTTGTCTGAATACCCATATTACAAGGACACAGCATTTCGCTGTAGATGCAACACGTTCGTGAGTGAGCTGTCGCTATGCATCCTGTCTTCTCTTTCTAGGGTACAGGTCTGTGCTCTTTGATACTAAAACTCATGTGTGCGATACGCTGTACACATTAAAATACATAAAGCTGTCTCTGTGACCTTTCAGTAGAGAATACAGCAAGTGCCTATGTTGAAAAAAAATGAAGAAAGAAGGCGGACGTATGCTTCCGTGGAAATGCATTAAGAACAAGATATGTTGCTTTTATAGCCTCAGAGAGACGAATGCACCTGTATCAAAAAAGAAAGATAGCCGAGCAAAAAGAGTCAAGGGCCGAACCGGAGTCGAACCGGTGACTTCGGGAAGGTAGCATTTCGTTTCAACTGCAGTCCTACACTCTACCACTGAGTTACCGGCCCATCGAAGATCATGTAGATGATTCGAAAGATAGTCAGAATATATCATATTAAATTAACGCCTGATCATTGACTTATCCACAGCCCCCACATCTAACCCACCCACGTGGTGTCCTCATCGATGCATTTGCTAGCACGCCACCTGCCTTGCACCTTGGCTCCGCAAGAGCAGTATCAAGCATCCGCCATGCTGACTCTGCCGGAAACCGTCCACCTACAAATGTTCGGTCAGACATTCTACAAAGCAGTTACATTAGTTACATAAACTAGGGCATATCCTGGCGCAGAGAGATTTATACTAAACGATTGGGCTTTTTTTTAATGCATCGCCTATGATGCACCCGGCAATGCGATGTAACGGGTGTCGTTGCTTTGCACTTAGGAGAAAAATAGTTGTCACGGTATTTCAATGTAGCCGTACCCTCTGCCTGCATTTGAAAGCATATCAAGCTATTCCAACGCGTATTGGACTGTCAGACTAAGGATGTGGTCCGTCTTTGCCTCGGATTAGAGCCTGGGTTTGGTCGGGCAAGTTATCGTTATAGCACCTTGGTATACGGTAAGATCTTGATTTGGTGCACCTATTTTTCGGCACAAGTGCGATGGCTTTGATGATGGACTGATTGCTGGAAGGCAGCTGCAGTAACAACGTTGAAATGTGCGTTTAGATTGCTTCTATTCTTTTTCCCCGGACAAGTACATTGAAGAAAACCCATTAGTCAACCAGCACAACGAACGGCAAGGGTGGGGCCTAAACGCCCAAGAAAGTGATGAGAACTCTTATGCTGCGTCTCTGTAGATACTTCAATCTTGTTCGCAGTTGATGGCTGCTTATTACCTCGGTAGTGTTCTGGTGCACAACGTCTTGTAAGACTACAACTAAAGAAACGACCTTGGGATGCAGCATAGCAGTTGCCCTGTTTTGGCATCTGATTGGATACGCGTGTTGAACACAAATGATATCCTCAAGGTGTGCTTTCGTTCAGAACCACTACAGCCTTCGCAAAAGCGAGGCTATCCCCCTCAGTGAATACCGATAGCAGGAAACTGAAATGACTTTACTAATTGCAAGGTTACGTCAGACAAAGAATCGTATGTCTTGGCTGGGTTCCACCACCTCCAGTCTCATGAATGTATCCTGTTCTTGATCGCTTCTACAATACTCTTCAGACCACTCAGTCTGGCCTCTCTCGTCTCCCCAAGGTATAAGCTTGCAACAGGCCATGCATGAATACCTCCCGGCTCTTCCCAGCTGTCTACCTCTTTTCCGGTCTTTTCCAATAAGCTGATCAGGCGCCTTGTCTCCGGCCCAAGCACTTCTTCACTACCATACAGGAAATACCATCCTTGTTCAGGACTAGCCTCTCTCCACTTATTCAAATCTCTGCACGTTCCGGGTGAAACGATTGGATCATCTGCTGACACCTTGCTGCCGATGTATTGACGGCCGTATAGCTCCAACGATGAACTGTTGAGATAGTCGGATTCTGTGTTTCGATTTTCGCGCGATAGAATCGTGACCCACGGGCTGATCATGATGGCAAGGCCAGGTTTCTGATGTCGCAAGTCCGTGTGGTCAGACATGTATAGCAGAAAGCTCAAGATGAGGGTTGCGCCCGCAGAGTCTCCACCCACGACGACACGAACTGAAGATTGAGCTAGCGATAGAACGTATTCGTAGCCTGCGACCGTCTCGTGGAGTTGGGTAGGGTATGTAGCGTCTGGGACGAGCGTGTATTCCAAAGCGAATAGAGCCGGATTGCTGTACCCAGCGTTCTTGAGCATTGCAACCCAAGCGAGTAGAAACTCCATATAGAAGAAACTACTCCCCATGGAAAAGCCACCTCCATGACAATAGTATACAATTACATCTGGCTGCTCTTGCTGGTTGTGCACTATCCATACACCTCTAAAGTTTGGCCTTTTAATCTCAGTCCACCTGATAGGACTGGTGACGATGCCGTGTCTCAGCATACGAAACCTCAAGAAAGGGAGTGACACGGCTTTGGAAAAAAAGACACGCCCCAGAAAGGCGGGCATGTTGGCGAATGCATAGCGAACGAAACGGATGACCAAGTCCTGGAAAGGCGTTGCCTTCTGCACGAAAGGGGCACGATGTTGATGTGATACGAAGAAGCGTTCACGAATGAACTGGTACGGTATGGCGACGGCTTTGGGAGCTGTGAGTATTAGTATGCCCACGTACATGACATGTTGTAGCTTACCCAGAGATGGCAAAGCTGGTATCAGCCATGTCAAGAGTGGCAGGAGCCCAATCTGGACTAACAATTGGGGAGCGAGAAAGACGAGGAAAGCTATGCAGTCCAGATAAGAAATTTGACTCAGTATCATCTTTACAGAGTAGAGGATGGACAAAGTATCTCAGCCACGAGCACGCCTAGCGACACCGTTCAGGACTGGAATAGCGATGACGCTGACAAGGGTCCGGCTAAGCCACAATCGCTTAGCGCCACATCTAACGGTTCCGCATTGATCATGCTTTCCCTGAGCTTCGGCCGGGCAACCTGCGAACCTCTGGAAGACGTGAAGCCGGAGTCACATCAGGCGGAGCGACACCCAAACACTGACTTGCTCGAACGAGGCACGGAGCGGTTCGCACGTGACGGAAATTAGCGGAGCTGCGCACGGACCCGTCGGTCGGTCGCGACTTCCAGAAAACTTCCGCGACTCACTTAGCTGTCACTCCGCAAACACGTCTGTCCGCGCCTGCAAACAAGCCTGCCTGCTTGCCTGCGCCTGCATCGAGGGGTTGTCTTGCTTCCATCTTTTCTTGTCTCTCATCCGCCATTTCCCATTGATGGAGTAACGTCTGGCGCAAACATCGGTTCCAACTCTTACACGGCAGCCTGACCCCAAGTCGCGAACTTGTCGGGCCTTACCATGGGCGACCCCGCAACCGATCCCAAGGCGGCGCCGCTCGCCGACGAGCTGAGAGAGCTTGCTGTGTACGTGCGAAATGCCTAGGCTCTGAACTCATACTAACGTAAGCAGGTCGCTCCCCACGACGGCCTTCCCGAAGAACTTCTTCTGCGCCCTATGTAACGAGCTTGCGTTCGACTCATACAAGCTGATCTGCTGTGCTAAATCCATATGCTCACCATGTGCGTACACCATATGCTGCTGCCGGAGATTCTCGCAGGCGCTAACGCGGCCCAGGTCAAGGAAACCTCCAGTTCCCGACAGCGTGTCCCTCGTGCGACCACTCACCGCTCGAGGCCGACTCTTGCACACCGAACAAGTCTCTGCGTAACACGATGCGAGTGTGGCTACAAAAACAGAAGAAGAAGGAAGAGGCCAAGGCCGCGGCACAGGCAGCCACCCCGCCCGTCGAGGTGACACCGGCCGCGCCTGAGGTCTCGCCGGTCGGTGATGGTACAGAGCAGCCCGTAGACAGTGTTGAGGATGCGCACAAGGCAGAAGGCGGTGCTGCTGAACAAGCTGCTGGTTCTGCCGAGGCCCCAGAAGAGGCTGGACAGCGCGCCGGCTCGGCCGCGGCCCAACCAAAGGAGGTAGGTTGTGAAAGTCTTTCATTTCGCTCTTGCGCGAGCATGCGGGTACTGTACAATCAGAAGAAGAAGAAACCAAGCAGAAGAGACATCGTCGGGCCTCTAAGCATTGCAAAACATGGTTGCCACACGTGCCAATGACCGGAGATGCTTTCCACTGCACTCGCGCTCTTGCTGACCAAATCAGGAAAATGCTTCTCCTGAGATGGAGACTGAGCGGCGCGGTAGCACCGCCTCCCAGAGCGTGACCAAGAACACGGGACCTTCAGCGGCCGACAGCTCGACCGACGAGCAAAGACCCTCCAACGGAACTAATGGCATGATTGGCAACAACCCGCCGATGAGCGGCGTGCAAAGCCAGATGGGCTTCGGCTTCCCCAATCAGGGCGGCTTCAGCAATGGCATGGCTTGGAACGGGATGCCTAATATCATGGCCAACGGCGGCTGGAACGGCATGAATCCTATGGGTATGTCTTTGGAATAACCTTGCCTTCCTTGCAGGCGACTAATGCCTTGCTAGATTTCAACAACATGAACGGAATGTACGGCAACTTTGGAGGGAACATGGGCTTGGGCATGAACGACATGTCTGCCATGAACATGATGCAGTACGGTGGTGGCTATGGCAATGGATGGAATGGTATGGGCAGTGGCTATGGAAACTTCAGCGGGCCCAATCAGCTGGGTGGCTTTAATCAATCTGGAGCATATCCCGAGATGATGAACCAGTTTCCCAAGAATAATTTCCCAAACCAGAACCACAATCGTTTCCATGCCAATCAAGGAGGAGCACATCCTCAGCGAAACAACAAGAATGGCAGCCAGGGTGGCTTTGGTCCGGGTTGCCAGAATGCGCCTGGTCGTCCGGGCAGCCGTGGCGGTCCTTTGCAAAACGTACGTTCAACCCACCAACGAAAGCTACCGAACCCATACACGGGAATCGGCCAAACTTGGAAACCAAAAACTGACCCGATTCGTTCTACACAGCGTGACGACCAGTCGCCTGACGGAAATGCCAACCCTGCTCCTGAGGTGAAGGCCGAGGGCGAGCAGTCGAAGGCGTCCGCAGATCCAACTGAAGAAGGTAAGGACATCGTCGACGATATCCCAGTATCGCTCGAACCACAGACTTCAGCAGATGGGGTTGGTGCTGGCAATGCTAGCGAAGCTGCTGGCGACGACACTAACCAGGCAGGGGGTGGTCCACAATGCGAGACTCAAGACGGCGGTCTGAAGCCTATACAAACTGTAGACTCTGGCGATGCAGACATGCGAGAGTACGACCAGTCTATGATGGGCCCTGGTGTGCCATACCCTCAAGGAATGATGAATCAGTTCCCGGATCAGCACATGAATGCAGCCTTCGACCCCAGCATGAACATTATGGGATACAATGGCAACTATGGTCCACGTGGCGGCTTCAATAACGGGGCTTATGGTGCAGCGACAGTTCTGACAGGTCAGCCAACGGAACCGATTGGTGTCGGTGTTGCAGGCGCGCCAACTGGACCACGCGCGATGAGAGAAGGTCGACCCAACACTGGTTTCTCGAGTCGTGCCCATGGTGGGCGATATGCAGCCCCGCCACCGCCCAAAAGCGTCGCGTCTGCTCAAGATGCGACAGCTGCTAGCCCACAGCGTAGAGTTCGATCGTAAGTAGATTTGATGGAGAATGAAGTACAAGCAGTGGCTGACAATGACGCAGGCGGTCACCTCTCCGAGATGAGAGTATGCGGGTCAAGGAACGCTCACCCACGCCTTCTCGACCACAATCACGAACGAAGGGTGATGACAGAAGTGAGCAACGTGACCGATCGCGTTCTGCAGACCGTCATTCTCGTCGCGATGACCGCGGTAGATCCGTTTCGCCATTGAACAACGAATACGAGGATCGCAAAGACCGCAAGCACCATCGATCGTCACGCTATGATGACCGTGACCCGGAGTATGATGATCGTTACCGCGACGAGAAGGGCAGCCGGGGTGACCGTACACGAACTGCATCGGCAGACTCCAAGTATCGTAGCAGCCGTCGTGACAAGGACAAGCACCGTTCATCGCGGTCCCACCGCGACCGGAGCAAGGAGCATCGTCGTCGCCATCGCTCCCGATCACCTCGTGAGGGAGACAAATATGAAGACGAAGAAGCGTACGGCAATGGCGAAAAGGATTCTGATGGCAGTTCACGACGCAAGCACAGGAGCGGGCGCGACCGCTCACGCGACAAGGAACGTGAACGAGACCGCAAGGATCGTAAAGAGCGAGAGCGAGACCGCAACTATGATTACGACCGCGAGAAGGATCGCTCCCGCGACAAGGATAAGGACAAGGACCGTAGGCGGCGTCGCGATCGTGAAAGTGAAGACGATGAGCGTGATTATGGGGACGACAATCACCGCTCTTCACGCCGTAGTCGCAAAGATCGCGATCGCGAGCGACGCGAGTACGATGATCATGAGCGCAAAGACAAGCCATCTCAATTGGAGAGGGAAGAGGATGTCGTCGGTCAGATGATGAAGAAACGCGCTATGTCTCCGCCCTTGAACGCACCAACCGGGCCCTCGGCGAATGGCTTCAGCATCAAGGGTCGCTCAAAGAACGCGGTCATGCCTCCACCGGCCCAACCTCCTACCGGCCCACGAGCTTTCCAGCCACCCAAGGGTCCGGCTGCTGATCGAAACAAAGACCGAAGCGGCGAAGCTAGGGATCACCGTCGTAAAACCAGCGCCACTTCTACATCGACTATACCAACCGGCCCTTCATCCAAAGACAAAGAAACGTTCCAAGACCATTATGCCGCTGAGCGAGAGCGCAACGCCCGAGAGCGAGATAGTCGCGAACGCGTAGAGAAGCCACCCAGCTCCAGCAAGTCCCTTCAATCACGCATCTCTCCTTCATCCCGCCCTACGCTCTCGAGTAAGCGTAGCAGAGACGACTTTGACGACGAGGCTCCGGTACCCACAGGCCCCAAAGCTGATGCCAAGCCTCCCACAGGCCCCGCCGCGCATCGTGACAAGCGCAGGAAGTCTGGTGCGACGGGTGACGACAACATTGCCAGCCTCTTTACAGCGGGACTGCGTAAGAACGCCAAGGCTAGACGTGGTGGTGTGAGGACTGAAGGCGATGTCGAGCGCGAGATGATGGAGCGGGAGCGGGAAAGGCGGTAAGATGGCTCTTTTGGCCATATGCGCACCGGTTTCCAGACGGGTCTTTTGGGCTATGACAAGGCACGATATGGCTACGAGACAGTGACATGCTCAATCTGGGGGAACTGCTGGGGGAGACCTGAGGTCCTTTCTCTACTTATCTGTATTATACCCTTTGAGACATGAGTCAGAAGATATGGACGAACATGTATGCTGTATACGCAGTAATCAGCGTAGGCTTAGGTACGATAATTAAGAATTCTTGTCCGGAGATGGATACGTTGTGGAATTGTGGTATCGTTTATTCTGTGAAATCTGGGATGTTGGGACGAAGCCGTCACAGGGTTTGAAGCTTCGACATATTTACCGCCTGTGGTTTACAAACTCCTTCTGCTCACCACCCAATCTCGATGCGACGACAGTCGCTTCCCTAATTGCCTTTGCGACGGCGCCCCTGACGCCATCTTCCTCGAGAGACATGAGCCCACCGATGGTGCAACCACCAGGCGTTGAGACTTTGTCCTTCAGCACCGCCGGATGCTCGCCGTTTAGCACGAGCCCAGTGGTTCCCCTCATGGTCTGCGCAGCCATCATCTGTGCCTCTGCTCTTGGTAGGCCCATGGCAACCGCACCATCGGCCGCCGCCTCCAGTATCAGTGCGAAAAAAGCTGGACCCGAGCCACACAGCGCGGTCGCGGCATCCATGTTCGCAGGAGGGAGGTTCGTAACGCGACCGATGGAGCTGAAGACAAACTCAACGAGCTTGTACTGCGCCTCACTGAGGGGTGGGTCCGAAGTCTGGATCACAGACATGGACTCTCCTACGAAAGACGCAGTGTTGGGCATGACCCTCACCACGCGACAAGCGTTTTCTGTCTTCGCCGGCCCATGGGGATACAGGAAAGCTTCAATCTGCTCCCGCGTCACGCCTGCCAGGATGCTGACCAGCACCTTCCCCTTCAGCGCCTCCCCAACGCCCTCCTCGCCCAGAATCGTCTTGAAGCCATGTGGTTTGCAGCTCAGCAGTACGATGTCAGCTTCCTGCACGCCCTTGAGGTTCTGGTTTGTGAGCGTCTGCAAGGGGAAGTTGTAGTGGCCGAGGGCTTTGCGGACGTTTTGTTCGGCGGGGGCCCATTGGTCGCAGGCGATGAAGTTGGAGAGGTTAGGCACGTCTTTAGAGGCAGAGGCAGAGGCGGGATCGAGCGAGGCTCTCGTCCTGGCAGAAGCGAGCGAGGCCATGACGCCGCCCATTATCGCGATGCCCATGGTTCCTGGGCTTGTTAGCGATGGCTGTGGTTGGGGGGTGGGCCAGACGACGTGCCAGAGCCGAGGACAGTCAACGTGAGAGGCTTGGCTTCTTGTGTGGTCGCCATGGTGGATGAGTCCTGTGGGCGTCTTGGTGGGCACTGTTGGGCAAACGCGAAGGACGAGGGCCGCTGCGTTTCGGGAGCGCGAGATCGGCGCCTTCCCCACGTTCCAAGGTTGGCTTGGAGAAATCTTGAGCTATGGCCATGGCCGACGATATGCGCGCACCTCCCCAAGCTCTCCGCCTGACGCTCCACACGACCTTGCCGTCCAGACCACCAAGACTACCGCCGGGCCCATAGTAGCCAAAGACGTGCGCAAGCCCGAGCTCCACCATGGCCGACCCGTTCGAGGTCCGTCAACGCTTCACGACGCTGCTCTCCCACCTCAGCGCATCCCACACGTCGCTCCAAAAGGCCGCTCTCTACGCGTTGAAGAACCGTGAAATGGACGAAGACCTCCACTCCTGCATCCTCGAGCAACTCGAACGCACCAACATGAACACCCGCGCGAACATCATGTTCTTCATCGAATGCCTCTGCGAATACGCCGTCAGGGACAACAACTCGGGCGACACGAGCGCAATGGGCTACGTCCGCATGTTGCAAAGAGACATACTGGCTGTCGTAGAATGTGTCGTAGGCGAAGAAGGCGCCAACATCCGCGTCGTTCGCAAAGTCCTCAAGACGCTTGAGAACCTGTCCATCCTCATGAAGGAGACTGTCCAAGAACTCGAGGCCGTACTGAAGTCGAGAGAAGTCGCGCATCCCTTCATGGCGACAGATACCTCCGACCCCAAAGACAGCTTTGTGGCTTCTGCCGGTCGGAATGGAGGGCAAAGAATGGACAAACGTCAGATTGAACAGAGGATTGAGGAGGACAGGGAGAGACACAAGAGGTTGCGGGAGAGTATCTGGGCGGTGCCAGGAGACGGCTACGAGGAGCTGGAGAAGCTATGGGATGAGGCCAGCGACATCAACGAGGACGACTATGTTACCGCGAGGGAAGATGCCGAGGAGAGGAGGAAGGTTATTGAGTTCGGATAGAATCCTGACAAAGACCGAGAGAAGATTGAGGCATGGGAAGCGGCCAGAGCTGCTGCGAACGAGGAACAGTCAAGCGACGATGAGGGTAGCCAAAGTTCCAAGACCGTGTCAGTCGGAAATGGTCCCTGGCATGGTGGGCAGGCGGTAGCTGATCTGCATTTACGGCGTTGATTGGGAGCGACAGACATTGCCACAGCATGGCCTAGGCGTTGGGGCAGAGATACCACGGGCTTGTCTCATGACGCCCACATTGTTGTTGGAATTCTGAGTAAACTGTATACATCCATGGTCATTCCAAACATATCTGTACACGCCCAAACGTAATGCTATGATACAGTATTCGTCCTTCTCTCCCAGATCCTGCTCTTCGCCGCTTATAGCATGCCCCTACTCCATGACAACTGTAGCACCCAGCGCCTTGAGCGTCTCGACAATCTTCTCCGCCTCCTCCTTTGGCACACCCTCCTTCATCATCTTCGGTGCTCCCTCAACGAACTTCTTGCTGTCCACCAAACTCAAGCCTAACATGGCCTTGATCTCCTTGATCACCTTGGGTTTCGCGCCGGCGTCGAATTTCTCGAGCTTGAGGTTGAAAAGTGTCTTCTCTTGAGCGGCGGGCGCGGCCTCTTCTTCCTCGACGGGGGCTGCGGCCGCGGGACCTGCACCTCCTCCGGGACCAGCGACAAATCCTCCCATAGGCATGTCGGGTATGTTCAGACGAGTCTGGCGAAGTGTTAGTGGGACAACCTGAACGTCGCTGCATCTATCATCGGTGGCGAAACGGTTTAAAGCCAGGCCTGTCTCCCTTAAACACAATGCAGGTGTGAAGACGGGCATGCTCTACATATTGTATGCGTGCCACTACAGGCTTCCGATGGTCGCCTTCCCACCCCCGTAGCATGTCACCGTACCTTTAACGTCGATACCAAGTCTGCAGTCTCCAACAGAGTCAATTGACTAATCTGATCCACGATCGTCGCAATCTTTGGATTTGTGGGAGCTGCCGCATCTGACTGCCATCTCCGCTGTATCCTCTGCTGTGTGGCTCCAACGGTCGGTCGTACGTATGCGGACTGCTTCGCGGTGCAGATACAGCGCCTGAGCGCGCGGGATGCCGGTGCTGCCATTGTGCTGGAGGGGAAGGCGTGAATCGATGGTGATGATTGTACGTTGCGGGCGTGCCTGCCATCATGAGATTTTGCGGAGCGGATTACGACTAATTGGGTTGGCGTCTTGGCGCGTTCCCAGACCCGCAAAAAAGTTAGAGAACTTCGAGGCCTTCAGACATCACCGCCACAACACCACCTCCCGGACATACTGAAGCGTCGAAACTATGGGAAGGCGCCCCGAAGTCCTATCACAACCCCACCCTTGCAGAAATGGAACGAATCAATACCCGCAAGTCCGGTAAAATGGTCGACATCAACACGCTTGCCACGGAAGCCTTGAAGCCCGAATCCACAGACGACATTCTTGTTCAGCATGGAAGTCTCCTCACAGAGCTATGCGCGCGGTGGGTACGGTCTGGCTCAAAGACCGACGCGAAAGTGGCGGCCTTTGGGCGATTACTACCACTTGCGCCTCACCTCGCGGAGCACGTGGAACGATTTCTGGCCCATACTTCTGATTCTCCAATCATCGGATCGAGATCATCGATCGAAATCATGAACGCTACCAGTGATGTTGATCTTGTCGAAGTTCTTCTTGGAACATTCCGACTCGTCAGTTACGACTGCAAGAACTTCACTAACTATGTACGACCGCTTGCTTTGGAGCGCCTGTCTCAGCACACGAGTCGCGTTGTACGGTACCTGGCCATACGGACGCTTTGTTTATACGCGCATACGGCGGATTTTGCGACCCAAGAAATGATCAAGCGATTCCTTGGAGAGGAGGAGATCGAGGGGCCATGGGAAGGTCAGCACATCGACTACCGCTTTTTGTCGCTTTGGGAAGAGAAGAGGTGGAAACATCTACAGAGCAAGATTGGCCAGGAGATTTCCGGGATAGACACGTGCGCGAATGCTTTATATCAGGACCTATCGCCGTATACAGTCAACGTCAATGGTGTTCTACTGCCTCGGTTGGACGGAAGCCCATCCCAAGAGAGGCCTGCCCAGCTCGTCTCGACAGCCACCACAGAGGAAAACCTAAAGAAGATCGCTCATGGACTTCTTGGGTCCAGCCCTATCCTACTCACGGGCCTCGCGGGCTCGGGCAAGACTCTTCTTACGCGTCATCTCGCATGGCAGCTCAACAAGCTCGACGGAATGGTTACCCTTCATTTGAACGAACAAAGTGACGCAAAGCTACTGATTGGAATGTACACTACCGGAGCTAAGCCGGGAACCTTCAGCTGGCGCGCAGGAGTACTCACTACCGCTGTTCGGGAAGGCCGGTGGATCTTCATCGAGGATCTCGATCGGGCGCCAAACGAGGTTATCAGCACGCTGCTACCTCTCATAGAACGCGGTGAACTACTCATACCCAGCAGAGGAGAGACCATACGAGCAGCGCGTGGGTTCCGCATCATCGCCACTATGCGAAGCACCCTTAACCCAAGAGGCCAGGAGATCATACCCCGTCAGAACATGATTGGCCATCGATTCTGGAAATCTGTCACAGTGCAGATGCCTCATCTAGAGGAGTTCCGTCAGGTGATACACGCAAAGTATCCTGCGTTGCAGAAGCATCTTTCCAGCATCATGGAGGTCTATGCACGGCTATTGGACCTGTACTCAGATCCCAAATTCTCATCCGAGAATGGTACATCACTTCGAGCCATGACACCACGAGACTTACTCAAGTGGTGCGACCGGATCGCGGTACTTCTTGGACAGGCTGCATCATTCAGCAACGCGCAAAAGGACGACATATTCATGGAGGCATTCGATTGCTTTGCGGGAAGTCTGCGTACCGAAGGCGCGCGTTCGAAGGTCATGGCCTGTGTGGCAGAAGAGTTACACATCGACCCTCAGCGCAGAGACCACTTGTTAAGGAACCGCGAAGTCAAGCTTCAGGTGCCTTCCAAGACTACATCATCCGGCACTATTCAGATTGGACGAGCGCGATTGTCTAAGCATAAGTCTTCTAAGAAATCGGGTTCAGCACGGCCATTTTCAACCAATGACTACACCCTACGCCTGCTTGAGAAGGTGGCCGTAGCAGTCGATCGTCAAGAACCGCTTCTTTTAGTGGGTGAGACGGGCACTGGAAAGACAACCTGCATCCAGTATCTGGCTGAGCAGCTTGGTCGCAAGCTCGTAGCCTTCAACTTGTCACAACAAAGCGAGAGCGGCGATCTGCTGGGTGGCTTCAAGCCTGTCAATGTACGCAGCCTTGTCATTCCACTCAAGGACGAATTTGATGAAATCTTCGATACCACCTTCTCACGAAAGAAGAACTTGCGATTCATCGAAATGCTCGGAAAACGTGTTGCGAAGGGCGATTGGAAGCGCGTTTGTTCACTGTGGCGCGAGGCTCTGAAGATGGTTGATGCAGCCAGGAAATCACACGAATCGCAAACGTCATCTCCGGATCCTGATGGTGGTCAGCCTAAAAAGAAGCGAAAGATGGACTCGCTACCTGCCAACTTCCCGACAGCAAGATGGGAGAAATTTGCAGCTGATCTGCACGACTTGGAGGCGCAGCTTGCTAGTGGCTCGGAAGCGTTTGCCTTTTCTTTCCTGGAAGGCAATATCGTCAAGGCAGTTAGGAATGGCGATTGGGTATTGCTTGATGAGATCAACTTGGCGTCTTCGGACACACTAGAGGCGCTTACTGATCTTTTGGGCGGCGGCCCAGATGGGAACCCATCGATACTCCTGACCGAGACTGGCAATGTCGAACGTGTGGTCGCACATCCCAATTTCAGAGTGTTCGCTGCGATGAATCCGGCCACCGATGTAGGCAAGAAGGACCTCCCACCGGGCATCCGATCGCGATTCACTGAGCTATACGTCGAGAGTCCAGACGGTGACGAAAAGAGCTTGCGCAACATCGTGGAGAAATATCTCGGCGGAGACGGAACAGATCCAGCAATCGTGCGCATAGCACGCGATGTCACTACTCTGTACCTTGAGATTCAAAAACTTGCGAAAGCGAACATGCTCGTCGATGGCGCAGATCAAAAAGCCCACTTCAGCCTGCGAACTTTGACACGGACGTTGTCATACGCCAGGGATATTGCGCCGCTCTGTACTCTCCGTCGGGCTCTGTATGAAGGGTTTCACATGAGTTTCTTGACTTTCCTAGGCAAGGCTTCAGAAGACCTGATCGCTCCGCTTATTACCAAGCATCTTTTCCCGCAAAAGACTTCCGTAAAGGCTGAGCTCGGAAAGCCACTTCAGCAACCATCAGATGGTCGAGACTACGTCAGACAGGGCCATTACTGGCTCCGACAGGGTGTGCATGATGTGGAGGAGCAATCGCACTACATCATCACCCCCTTTGTTCAGCGCAACATGGACAACCTCATTCGAGCTGCTTCCACACGAAAGTACCCAGTGTTGATCCAAGGCCCTACCTCATCCGGTAAGACAAGTATGATTGAGTACCTAGCCAAGCGATCAGGGAACAAGTTCGTTCGTATCAACAACCATGAGCACACCGACTTGCAAGAGTACCTAGGGTCGTACATCTCCGGACTTGACGGAAAGCTCACATTCCAAGAGGGTATATTAGTACGAGCTCTACGTGAGGGCCACTGGATCGTTTTGGACGAACTCAATCTGGCGCCTACAGATGTTCTCGAAGCTTTGAATCGCCTGCTCGATGACAACCGAGAGCTACTCATTCCAGAAACACAAGAGGTCGTCCGGCCACACGAAGACTTCATGCTCTTCGCCACACAGAACCCGGCTGGTCTCTACGGAGGACGTAAGGTGCTTTCAAGAGCTTTCCGTAATCGTTTCCTGGAGCTACACTTCGACGACATACCGGTAGAAGAGTTGACGGAGATTCTACATCGCCGTACCATGATTCCGGAAACATGGTGCAAGCGGATTGTCAAGGTATATCGGGAGCTTTCCACACTTCGACAGGAGAACCGTATCTTTGAGCAGAAGAGTTTTGCGACACTACGAGACCTATTCAGATGGGCTCAGCGCAAAGCAGACACAATCCAAGACCTAGCCAACAACGGTTACATGCTTCTTGCTGAACGCGTGCGCAAAGAGGATGAGCGAGTCGCCGTCAAGAAGATTCTAGAGACCGTGATGAGCGAAAAGGGCCCGAGGGTGACGATAGACGAAGAGCGACTGTTCAGATCTGACAGCCTATCGAACATCGAAGGGCTTGGCAATAGTATGGCTATGGTCACCACTGATATCGTTTGGACCCGCGCCATGCGTCGCTTATCGGTTCTTGTTGCACATGCTATCCGAAACAATGAACCGGTTCTACTTATCGGAGAGACTGGTTGCGGAAAAACGACTGTCTGCCAATTACTCGCAGAGCAATTCAACAACCGACTCCACATCGTCAATGCTCACCAGAACACTGAAACTGGAGACTTGATTGGTGCGCAACGACCGATCAGAAACCGGGCCGCTATTGAGGAATCAGTAAGAGAGCAAGTGCTTGAAGCACTCCATGAGACTCTGGGCGAACGCCTTCAGGGTGACCCTGGCTCGCTGGGTTTCGAAGAGCTTATGACGCTTTACGACAACATCATTAATGACTCACCCAGTGCAATCACTGATGAGCTTCGCCAATCCATACAATTCAGTCGAGCTAAGGCAAGTGCCTTGTTTGAATGGGCGGATGGTAGCTTGGTGTACGCAATGAAGCAAGGCCACTATTTCCTTCTGGACGAGATCTCGCTAGCTGATGACTCAGTGCTTGAGCGCCTGAACAGCGTTCTCGAGCCTTCGCGTTCCCTTCTGCTGGCAGAGAAAGGTCCGGTGGACTCCATGATTACAGCTAGCGATGGGTTCCAGTTTCTTGCTACTATGAACCCAGGTGGAGACTACGGTAAGAAGGAGCTCTCGCCAGCCCTTCGAAACCGCTTCACAGAGATCTGGGTTCCAGCAATGTCCGACCTCGACGACATCCTCGAGATTGTGCGATCGAAGCTGAGACCAAGCTTGATTCAGTATGCTGAAGCTATTGTCTCGTTCTCACAATGGTTCAATGACAAGTACAACACCTCTGTTGCTTCTTCAATATCTGTCCGTGATACTTTAGCATGGGTGTCTTTCGTCAACGACTCGAAACACGGCGATCCTATATTTGGAGTTACCCACGGCGCGGCCATGGTTTTCATTGACACACTTGGTGCCAACCCGGCAGGTCTACTTGCTATTTCTGCATCCACTATCGATGATGAGAAGAGGACATGTCTACATCACCTGAGCAAGCTATTGGGTCAAGATGTCGCACCTATGTACTTCGCCGCCATTGACATCTCAAATACGGAGCATTCTTTCCAATTAGGCTCTTTCTCCATCCCCAAGTTCTCGTCGGTAGCCTCGCTGGCGTCCAACTTTGCGCTTGAAGCACCCACCACTCGCTCCAACGCGATGCGGATAGTTCGCGCACTACAACTTCCAAAACCAATCCTGTTGGAAGGAAACCCCGGTGTAGGTAAAACTACGCTAGTCACTGCCTTAGCCAGATCGATTGGCAAACCTTTGACACGTCTCAATTTATCTGAGCAGACAGATCTGATGGACTTATTCGGATCGGACGTGCCTGTCGAAGGGGGAGCCGCCGGTACATTCGCTTGGCGTGACGCTCCATTCCTCAAAGCAATGAAGAATGGCGATTGGGTACTCCTTGACGAGATGAACCTGGCCTCCCAGTCAGTACTTGAAGGCCTCAACGCGGTCCTTGATCACCGCGGCGAAGTTTACATATCTGAGTTGGACCAGACCTTTCACAAACATCAAGATTTTAGAGTCTTCGCAGCCCAGAATCCGCATCACCAGGGCGGTGGCCGTAAGGGTTTGCCAGCTTCCTTCGTCAACCGATTCACCGTCGTATATGCCGACATATTCCGCCCAGAAGACCTGACGCTCATCTGTAACAAGGTATTCCCTGGAATCGATCAGCAAGAAGTCGCAAAACTTATCCGATTCGTGGCGGACCTGGACGAGCAGGTTGTCAGCCGTCGCGCATTTGGTAATCTTGGCGCACCTTGGGAGTTTAATCTACGCGACACACTGCGCTGGCTGCAACTTCTCACTTCATCAGATTTCCCGGGTTCAGCGCGGGATTTCCTGGACACTATATTCACCCAGCGTTTCCGCACAGAGGGCGATCGCATTCGACTTCGCAAGCTATTTGAGAACCAGTATGGGGTTCACGAACCTCGCATAAGTCTCTTTCACAGCTTGAGCGCTATGACAGTACAAGTTGGCCTCGGTCTATTACCGCGCGACACTTCAGTTGCACGTGCGGATGCCATGTCGACCCTTCGGACCTCGCGGCTGGGACCAATGGAAGCTCTTCTGGTCAGTGTGAAGCAGAATTGGCCGATAATCGTCGTGGGCCCACCCGGCTCTGGTAAGACTACTATGATCAGCCAGCTGGCAGGCTACGTCGGCGCAGACCTAATCACCTTCTCTATGAATGCTGATGTCGATGCTATGGACCTCGTTGGCGGATATGAACAGTTGGATCCGACAAGGGAGGTGCATCAATGTCTCCACCAGGCGGAACAGCTCGTCCGAAGACATATTGCGACCAGCATGCAGCCCTTAGCCATACATCTTCAAATGTTGGAACTACTTCAGGCTGGGTCCTTGGTACATGGCAACAGTAATATCGCGCACTTCCTTGAAATGCTTTCGGGGCTGAGCCCCGAAGCGACGGAGCTGGCTCAAAAGCTGCAATCATCACTGCAAGCTTCAGGCCAACAAATCGACGGCGCGCGTTTCCAATGGGTCGACGGCATTCTCATTCGCTCGCTCGAAGAAGGGAACTGGCTTGTTCTTGATAATGCAAATCTATGCTCAAGCGCTGTTCTAGATCGACTCAACTCGCTACTCGAGCCTAACGGCTACCTTTCGATCAACGAACACTCTACAGACGATGGAGAAGCACGCATCGTACGCCCTCATCCAAATTTCCGAGTATTCATGACAATGGATTCCAAGTATGGCGAGCTGTCAAGAGCGATGCGAAACAGAGCCGTTGAGATATGTCTGTTGGAGGCTGGCGATGAAGCTTCTAAAGACGATCGACCGGTCGTGCAGTATCCACTTGATTCCGTCATGTATCGGTATCGCCAATTCCAAGAACAAGAAGAGAATTTGCCAACAACATTGGAGTACCGCTTCGAGCATCTGGGACTCCAAGATTCTAGTCTGTTGGCAAGTTTCACTAAGCAGGCCCGGCAAGGTCTCGTGTCAAGTTCTTTTGTCGAACTCAACGGAGCCAACGGCCATTCTACCACGCAACTATTATCCGCAGAGGCTCAAGGAAGTCTCGAGCACCGTATATCACAACATGCTCAATTCTTGCAAAGCACGTGGGCAACGCATATCTCAGCGGTTTACAAGCTGCTTGATGATGATGAGTCAATGAGACTTCGCCCTTATCATCCTCTAGGTAACGAGCTGTTTCTGAGCCGTACCGAAAGATCGAATGCAACCAGCATCTGGAGTGCGTCGATGTATGAGATCATGCTAGACCTTCACAAGATGCAACACGCTATCCAGGATCTTCCATCCGCTCGTTTTGAAAGACGCAAAGAAAAGCAAAGGTTGCCGGCGTTCCTCCATGCGTACTGGCAGGGTCTTGTCAAAGTTGTGGATGGCCTTTCGGCGACAGTTCAACAAACTCACCATCGTGACGTTGCTTTCCTGAAGCCATTGAGAACCTTATTCTGGGCTTTCCACGGACTCACCACGGCGTCCACGTTCGATCGCGCCACGTTCCAGACTTATCTTAAGATGTTAACATCCGCAACTCCTGCCATGACCGAAGAGTCAGGTTCTCTCTCACAAAACCTGAGTACTACACTCGCTAAGCAGATGATTGCATTTGGATCTGACGTTCAGTTAACCACTGGCCTGGGCATGGAACACATCTGGCGAGTATTCAAACCGTCTACACCGACAACTCATTCTCAGCTGGGCGCTGTTCTGGAGCTCGAAAGCTTAGCCGACCGGCTCGATGCGGTCATGTGGCAGTCAACCTTGCACGTGGATGAGATGATACAATTACGCGAAAGGGTTGCAAGTTCCCTCACGCTCGTTCGAAAGAACCAAGTTGATGCCAAAGGACTCATCGCGGGTCTGAGTGCGGCCATCTATGACCTTGAGCAGACAATCGGGGAAGATAATATGCTCATTACTCCATACTTCGAAGACGAGTTTGAAGGGCTCTGTCAGTTCCTAGACATAACACGCCACGACATCGATACGAGCAGACAATCAGGTCTGACCTCAGCTGTTGTCGCCACGCGGGCACGATCAGCCCTGTTCGCCAGGCGAGCGACGAAACTCATGAATCTTGCATTCGAGCGATCTGAGCATGGATCGAAACAGTTCACAAGACTGTATCGCCATCTTGGTTTGACGCGCAAATCAGCAAACGCTATGGTACTAGAAGGCCGATTCCACACTGCCATATTTGCAAAGCTCCACGCTATCGATGAAGTACAGCTAGCACAGCTCGACCGATTCGAAACGGAATTACAGGTTCTCTCCCAACAGCTGTCACTAGACGCTTGTCACATAACGCAGGGCCAGGTGACTGCGTTAGACATGATCTACAAGGACATCTACCACGAGATTATCGCATCGCACTCTAGTATGATTATGGGGTCGGCGATTGGAGGCTCAGTCGCAATATCTCCGGATGCGGACATCCCGAATTCCTATCGAGTGGCTCTAGAGGACGGGATCGCACACTGCAATCCATTGTCTGGTTCTCATATTGACGCTGCAGCGTGGACTCACTTAGGCCTTTTAGGCTTGCGGCTGTATGTCCCAAACTACCCGCACGATCCCGCGCTACGGCCTATGATCGAACGCGATATGTTCAACGCAGAGAAGAGTTCTCTTTCGCATGCCCTCAGCACTTTGAGACAGTTTCAAATCGATTTCACTGGAGAAGCGACAAGTTTCCGCATCCGTCGGATCGAAGAGGCGGTCAATGCTATGGGTCAAGAGCCGCCTGTCCCGGCTATCGTCCGCCCCGTTATCTCCGAGCTCGACGATCTACAGGGCGAATTCACAAACCTACTGAGTACTACACAGCCTCTCTTGAACGGAACAATGTCCGTCCACGAAGCTGCTCGTGATCTCACCTTGCAGCAAAACATCCTTCGCATCACACAAAGACTCACCGAAGGATATCGGGAATACGACGACATCACAGACATAGCAGTAGGCTTCCTCTCTTGTCTACAAATTGGCCTCACTATGGGCCGGAGAGAAGAAGAGAAGAGGGTCGAAAGCAGTGTCAGCAGAAGTTTAGCATACATGTCATCGAGGACGCCATTCTTCGGGCGGACTCAGCCAATGGAGAAGGCAGAAATGACATTGCAGTCCATGCACGAGAGCTTACGGCAGCGCGAACATGCTATCGATATAAGGTGGCATACCCTTTACTCTTTGCTTACACTCATAAAAACCGATCCCGCGGCCATGACGACATCACCAGCTAGAGCCCTGATTCATGACTTGTTTGCTAGCTTCTACGTCGACTGGAAGACTAAGCTACTCCAAGACCAAGAGAAAGAGGCCCAAAACTCCAGCTTGTATACGTACCGTGGGCTGGACGACGACGCAGACGAAGAGGACCCAACTTTGTTTCCGGACTATGACGAAGATCAGGGAGAAGTAGTCAGTTCAGCTCGACTATCATCTAACTCACGGGATCATGCGGTCCGACTCGCCAACATTCATGCCGAACTCTTTGGCGGAGACCGGGATGCCTCAGATTCTATCAAATCATTGTTAGAGTGGTGTGCGACTGAAGTGAACCGCATATCGGGTGGTAAGGGCTTCAATAGCAAACACGAAGATGCTTTGCCAACCATATACCTGGTGCTTGAGAAGAAGGTCAACGCACTGTCGACTATTGGCACAGCGAGAACCTATAACTTCTACTTCGACCCTAATCTGTCAGAGGCCAAGCGTCTCATCACGCTCATCCATCGTATCCAGACGCGCTACCGCCAGATTCGTAATATCTGGCCAGAACATGCCACTCTCTCGGAGGTTCTGCGCACATGCGACGAAACCCTCGAGTTTCGACATGTTGATCCTGTGGCCAAGTTCATCACGAAGGCTGAGAAACTTTATGCATACATGCACGAATGGCAGAGAGTTGCCAGCAAAGAGTATAGCACGGCCAACCTTTACGATGATCTCACCAATCTCCTCGTCAGCTGGAGAGAGCTTGAGCTCACCACTTGGGCACGACTCTTCGACATGGAAGAGGAGAAGTATCGCGACGACGCGAAGAGTTGGTTCTTCGTGGCATATGAGACCATCATTGCCGCATCAGAGTGCAGCGAAGATGAGAAGAGTCTACGTACACACGTCAAGAATCTGCTCAAAACGCTGGAGGGATTCTTTGAGTCGACAACGCTTGGACATTTCGAGCAGCGCATAAAGCTTCTAAGACAGCTTTGCCAACATACAAGCATGCGCATGCAAGACCTTGGCACTTTCAAGATTGTACACGATGCACTCGACAATTTCCTCGCCTACTATTCGCGCCTTGAGAAGCCCGTGCATGACGCTCTTACCAAGGGTCGTCAAACTCTAGAGAAGCAGATGACCGATGTAATCAAGCTTGCAAGCTGGAAAGACACCAACATTGAGGTTCTAAAGCAGAGTGCAAAAGCCAATCATCGCAAGTTGACTAAATTAGTCCGCAGATTTAGGGCACTACTCAGTCGGCCTGTGTCTGGGATTATGGGCGCTGGCTTCCCTGATGGAGATCACCTGCTACAAGACGTCTCTTTGGAGACTGCTAGTACTGCTGCCAGCTACGAAGGACTCCAGCTTTGTGCAACGAGCATTCCAGGCTGGGATGAGAGGCCTGCTCGCTTCAAGAATCTTGCTATCACAGTCTCGATGATGCGCGATCTCACAACACCAAAGGCCGATACTGTCGACGGTGCATCGTACATCACCGAGTTCATTGCTGAGATCTCAAGCTCTATACTTGAGTTGCAAAAGGCGACACCCACGACGCTCACGGAAGAGAACAAAACTTCCGTACAACACCTCAAGACCCAGAAGCGCAAGCTCTACGCCGATACGATGAAGGAGCTGCGGCGGATGGGTATTAACTCGAATCTAAGCGTGGACACGCTAGCAAAGCAAGATGAGCTTTCGACAATACTCTCTACTATTCCATTGGTCAAGGGAGGTAACATGACCGGACGTTCCGCTGAATACTACCTTCATAAAGCACTCAACCTCATGCCTCAGGTTCGCGCGGTTACCAGAGAACATTCTGGTGACCTGACTCCAAACGACGTAGCAAGAAGCATTGGCTACTTAGAGGGCCTGCTAAATGCCTGTATCCGACAGCGCAGTGTGCTGAGCAAGGCTACGCTCAGTCTTGAACAGATCAAAGCACCTGTGTCACTCGTTGATAGCATCTGCCAGTTGGCGCCCGGTCAAGCTACATTAGTTTCCGACCATGTGGATGTCTCAGGCTTTGTACAGCCGCAACTTCGGTGGCTTGCTGCTATGATCAAGACCGCCGCCGATGTGGTGACTGCTCAGGCTAGGCTCGGGAAGACAAGTGAGCTCGATACGTTGATTCATGAAATGCGCAGTTGGACCAGTACTGCTACAAACCTTGCCGATGCATACGACCAGTCGCCGAAGCTCCCATTCAAAGTCCAGTCCATCGATCGTCAAGAAGCCAACAACACCGTCAAAACCTTCTTGTCCGATCTTCAGCGGGCGTTCAACGCATCCGTCAACAACAACGACATGGCAAAGACAGTGCTTCTGCACCTTGAACCATTCATTTTCTCGTATCCCGCTGCCGATCCTGTCAGATCTCTAATCGATATTCGCATAACAGTTGAGTCTTATGCTCGAGACGTACTCGCTTCTCTGGATCTTGTCCTTGGTTCAATGCAAGATGTGGAGGCCGCGATGGCAGACATACCGACCTCGACCGACGATACGTCCTGGCTCCTCAAGGAGGAACAAGCACTCGCCACTGCGCTTGTTGGCTTGCATTCTCCTCAAATCAGCGAAGCCCTACAAACGCTCCTCGAAAGGATGCATTACCTACACGAAGATGCCAATCTGCAAGTCATCGTCGCTTTGTTTGCATGCGTAAAGCCAATCTTACATCAGTATGTGGCGACGCACAAGTACATTGTTAATCGCTTTGATGCGCTTCATGCAACGACTGCGAATCTACTGCATCGTCTGTCGAAGTCATTCATCCAGATTGGCACGGAAGGTTTCTGTCAACCTCCCGAGAAATCTAACGATCCCCAGAAGGGCAAGGACGATAAGCTTGAATCTGGAACTGGCCTCGGCGAAGGTGAAGGTGCCGAAGACATCTCCAAAGATATTGAAGACGATGAAGACCTCGAGGATCTGGCACAGGAGCAGAAGGGTGAACGTGAGGGCAGTATTGAAGAACAAGAAGATGCTGTCGATATGGGCGAGCAAGAGATGGAAGGTGAGACGGAAGAGATGGGAGAGAAAGAAGATAAGGGCGAGGAGTCTGGCGAGGAAGGAGATGATGATGCACAAAGTGAGGTTGGCAGTGTCGATGACCTCGGCCCGAGTGCTGTTGACGAGAAGATGTGGGACGATGGTGGCAAGGAAGACGACGCGAAGGACAAAGAAGGCAATGAAGATGTGGGAACTGAAGACCAAGACGAGCAAGTCGCTTCCGAGCAAAAGGAAAAGGAAAAGAGTGGTGAGGACGAAAAGAATGACGAGAAAGACGAGAAGGACGAAAATCAGGAGGGCGAGGAAGACGAGGAAATGGAGACGGAAGGCGAGGAGCAGGATGAGAACGTTGGCGTTGGCGAGAAAGAGCAGATGGATCCGCATGCGAAAGAGGAAGAGACACTGGAACTGCCAGAAGACTTGAACATGGACGGTCAAGATGACGAAGGCAAGGAAGATGATGATCTTGGTGACATGGACATGGGAGATGATCTGCCAGAAGAAGACATGCAGCCAGAAGTCGATCCAGCACTGCCAGATACCATGGACGAAGATGTCGGTCCAGAGCAGGAAGACGAAGAGGAAAAAGAAACAGCCGGTCATGTTGGAAATGAGGAACAGCCAGAAGAAGGACAAGAAGACGAGGGTGATGAGCCGATGGAAGATGACGATGCTGTTCCTCTTCCAGATGAAAACATGCCGGACGATGACGCTCGCGAGCAGAAAGACACCGATCATGCTGATCCCAATGCCGAAGCCGGCGCGGGTACAGAAGCCAATGAAGAAGCTCACACGAACAAGAATGATCAAACATCTGCCAGTGCTGCAAACCAAGACGAAGGCCAGGAAGGCGAATCAGCTGAACAGCAACAAGCACCGACAACTGAGGACGGTCAACTTGGGCAAAATGCGGCGCCAGATGCTGGAGGACAGGGAGACCAACCTGAGGAATCTCGTGAGGCGCAGTCTTTCAAGAAACTGGGCGATGTGCTCGAGAAGTGGTACAACCAGCAGAAGCAGATTCAAGACGCCAAAGAAACGGATGAGACTCAAGCTCAGCAAATCGATAAAGAGATCGACATGGCTGATGCGGACTTTGAGCACGTTGGTGACGAAGAACAGCGAGCTGATACGCAAGCATTGGGCACGGCAACTGAGGATCAAGCGAAGACGTTGGATCACGATATGGCTCTGCCAATGAATGAAGAGGAGGACAAGCTGCCAACCCGCCCCGATGACAAAGACGAAGAGGGGACTGGTGCCGATGAAGATCTTGATATGGAAGAGCCTGAGCAGCAGCAAGACCAAGACCAAGAAGCTCAGCAGCCGCAGTCGAATGCGATGGAAGGCCAGCCTCAGGCTTTCGTCGGCGAACCGCGACCCTTTTCCGATCAAGAAGACGAAGACATGGCCGATGCTGTATCGCTCGAAGATGATGTCTCGTCTACGACGTCGTCTGCTGATAACATCGAAGCCCAGCTCTCGCTTACGCACCTCGATCCAAATACCATAGATCCCACTTCTGCACGCGCCCTCTGGCTTGCGCACGAAGCTTCGACAAATTCGCTCTCTCAACAGCTGACCGAGCATCTCCGCCTTATCCTTGCACCCACTCTCGCTACAAAGCTTCGTGGAGACTTCCGTACAGGAAAGCGACTTAACCTCAAGCGCATTATTCCCTACATCGCATCAGGTTATAAACGCGACAAGATTTGGCTGCGACGTAGCATGCCAAGCAAGAGAAGCTACCAGGTCATGATCGCATTGGACAACAGTGGCAGTATGGCCGACAGCGGAGCCAGCGGACTCGCACTCAAGACCCTTACGCTTGTTACTCGCTCGCTTTCGATGCTAGAAGTTGGCGAGGTTAGCGTCGTAGGCTTTGGCGACGAAGTCAATGTTGCGCATGACTTTGACAAGCCCTTCACTTCCGAAGCCGGTGTACGTGTCTTTGAGCAATTTGGCTTTGACGCCAAAAAGACCAACGTTCGTGGTCTGGTCGACAAGAGCTTGGAGCTATTCAAGGATGCGCGACAGAACGGATCGAGTTCAGCGGGTGAAGATCTCTGGCAATTAATGCTCATTGTCAGTGATGGTCTCTGCGACGATCATGCGGAAATCCAACGTCTCGTTCGCAAAGCGCAAGAAGAGCGTGTGATGATCGTCTTCATCATCATCGATAGCTCTGCTACCGCTCCGTCGGTATCAACACCTGTGCCATCTGACAACCTTGGTGCTCAGCCACCTGTGCCAGTGAAGGATCAAGCCAAGACTTCTATCCTGGATTTACAGTCTGCTGTGTTCACGCCTGAGGGCAAAATTGTGAGATACAAGTACATGGAGCAGTTCCCGTTCAGGTACTATCTCGTTGTGAGGGATGTGAGGGAGTTACCGGGCGTATTGGCTGGGGCACTGAGGCAGTGGTTCGGTGAAGTTGCGGGGAGTGCTTAAATAGGTACTTACATCCTATGTATGTGTATTTGCACTTGTGGGTGGTCGGTTTAATCTGGCTGCATTTGCAGTCAAGGAAATGGCGTTTTAATTAGGGAACGGTAGTTAGCAGTTCAAAAGTTTTGTCCACTCAATGTTTGAAGTGCTCTTAAGTCTCTTTCTTAGTAGTTTGAATTCACATTCGCTCATTAGCTGTATTGTATGCAAGGTTGGGATAATCCAACCAATACCACTCATTACAACTAGCTACAAAGCGCACATGCAAAAACATGCCAAGAAATTCTTGATTGCGAGAGGTTAGAGACGGAGTCATCCGCTCGATGTCTTGCTCGAGTGGGGTGAAACAGGGTGGGATGACAGGCAATTCTCACCGCCGAGTGGACGCCTTAAGGATTGGTTAGCATGTACTCAAGCCTTCTCACAGTCTCGTAACCTCGCAAAGAGTCATGCCGAAGCTGAGGATCGACAAGCAATGCTGGTCATGTTTGCTTCAATACTTGGAAATTATGTCAAGGTCGCTTGTCGTCAGAGTGAAGTGCCTACCTCAAGGATACCCATTGGTCAAGAACCACGTCATTTCCGGACGAGATATTCTTTTCATCTACGCATTTTTATTGATTTTGAGCACCACAGAACGAACTGCTTGACTTCTCCACTACTTCTTTAGCATCTCATGCTCCTTTCCCACTGGACAGTGTCTAGCACTGACTAATCTCATTATTCTAGAGATCCTCTGACTTCTTTTCCTCTATGATGGGCTGTAACCTAGCGCTAGCCCAAACATCTTCTGTTGACTCATCGTTCGTGTTAGGGTCCTTCATCTTCTTATTGTGTCCATGCATCATCACATTGTCAAGCCAAACTTCCATGTTCGCTTGCTTCTGAAATGGGCCATGAACCTTGGCGTTATCGTTTCGCAAAGTATGTTGTAGGAGTGGAATACCGGCTGCTTGCTTCGTTGCAACGCCCGCGAACGCGTTCCGCTCTAATGTAGACATTACCTAGTAGATGCTGCGTAGATAGCCACGTTGATGTAACGACCAGAAAGCAAATCAATGCACGTAGAATCTAGTTGTATGAGTACCAATCTGGCATGAAATCTGCTCACCGCGCATAGTAAAGATGCTCCAGAATTGAGAAGTTCAGGGCGCAGTCATCTACGAGCGTGAATCTATCGTCTTCGTTATATGTTACTATCTCGAATTTAAGTTACAACTACCTAGGTATTCACATGGACTGCCGTTCACTACATACACGTGGGCGCGACGCGTGAGGCGGCAGTCGCCAGGTAGTGAGCGTGAATAAAAACATGCTGGCGACGAAGACTGCGATGCAACGATGTTGTACGTCTGCATGGCAGTGCATGGCAGAAGCTTTTGGACAAACACCGCCGTCTGTCAAGGGTCGCAGTTCGTGGCTCGCTTACATAATGGGGCCCGGCAATTGTCGGCTATGAATGCAGCCATGATCTCTCGTCTACTCCATCTCCGTCCTGTCTTTCCGATCATCTGTCCTATCTAGCTCGATGTATTGCCAGTCATCCTAGTGGTTCGGTGCGCTGACTTCCTCCTGCCTGGACCTCTACCACCTGCCCAAGTGCCCTCTACCTAGCACACTTTGTTCCCGTTTAGATCCTGGATGCATCAAGTCAATTCCAGAGATCTTCAGTCATTGTTCTGCATGGAGCCCACTAATTCCGACGCGGTTAGCTCTGTCGCCCTCCTATGGAAGATGCTAGACTTGCCACAGGAAGCTCTCGACTCGCTAGATCTGCCCTTCGATAGAGAATGCCTACCATCTTCATTCAGAGTTGATGTTCTCGCGCAGTCAACCGTTGCAGCGTCCGCGCTTGTTGCAGCCCTCTTTTGGTCTCATCGAAATGGATGTTCAATGCCCCGCGTTACAGTTCCGGCAGAGCATGCATGCGTTGAATTCAAATCCGAGCGACTCTATACTCTCAATGGAAAAGCCGCATCGCCCCCATGGGGAGTTATTGGTGGGTTTCATCAAGCAGCCGATGGATACGTCAGGATACACGATTCATTCTCAAATCATCGTCAGAACGCGCTTCGTATTCTAGGACTTCCATCTGACGCATCCAAGAAAGTTGTGGCACAAAAGGTGTCAAAGTGGAAAGCGGTAGAACTGGAAGCTGAGGCTTTTCGTTCCGGAGCTATGATTGCTGCGCTGCGTTCTTTTGATCAATGGGACGCTTTGCCTCAAGCCAAGGCTATTACAGACCACCCAGTTCTGATAACGAAACTTGCAACTTCCGAGCTGTGTATGCCATTAGAGCGAACCCCGAAGGTAATGGACAAATGCCTAGAAGGCATTCGGGTTGTCGAGATGAGCAGAGGTATGCAGCTGTACCGATAGCTTGTAAGGCATACACTGACCTACCCCGGATCTATAGTTATAGCTGCGCCAGTCGCTGGGAAGACGTTAGCAGCACACGGGGCCGACGTTATCTGGATCACATCGCCGCATCTGTCAGTAGTATCCATGTACGAGCTAACCCTGGAAAGAAGGTGTACTAACCACACATACGTACATCCAGACCCGATCTTCCCGATCTCGATATAGATCTATCGCGAGGCAAGCGCACGGTGCAGTTAGATATATCGAAGGCCGAAGGGAGAGCTAAGCTACTGGATCTGCTCTCCACAGCTGACGTCTTTCTCCAAAGCTATCGCCCCGGGAGCCTAGCAGCAAAGGGTCTCTCTGCAGAAGTATTGACCAAGGCCAATCCAAGCCTGATCGTTGCAAGCCTCAGTGCATACGGTCCCGGGAATTCATGGTCGCTAAATCGCGGGTTCGACTCGCTTGTCCAGAGCTGTTGCGGTATCAATGTAGCGGAGGCTGAGCGCCATGGAGCCGGCGAACCGATGCGCGCACTACCTTGCCAAGCATTCGACCACGGTGCCGGCTATCTTCTAGCAACTGGTATCATGGCCGCTTTGTATAAGCGCGCTACTGCTGGAGGCGCCTATGAGGTTATCGTATCGTTGGCTGGTGTTATGAGGTTTATGCGGTCTTTGGGGCGCTACGATGGCAAAAGCGGGTTCGACCGCAAGGATTTCAAAAGCCCAGAGGATGTAAAGCGGTACCTAGAACTGCGGCAAACGCATTTCGGGGAGCTAGAAGCGGTAACCCACTCGGCTCGCATCGAGGGTCTGTCAGTGGGGTGGGAT
>Ga0265797_10001823_pt1 | contig 36992 bp, 36 predicted proteins | sample P2T30metagenome_FD_192433 | JGI IMG/M metagenome (GOLD analysis project Ga0265797, IMG submission 192433) | Plant litter microbial communities from East Loma Ridge, Irvine, California - P2 T30 | ecosystem: Environmental > Terrestrial > Plant litter > Unclassified | place: USA: California...
ACACGAAATTATAGCTGCGCCAGCTCCCCAGCTCCCCGTCGCTTTCGTCTTCTTCGCCTGAGTCGTCGCTTTCGAACGCTTTGCGGACTGTAGGCGCGGCGGACGATGACGGGGAAGTTTGAGGGGAGGTTGCTGATGACGGTCTGCTTGATTTGGGGTATTTGCTCGCGTGGTCGGGCTGCGCGTTGCGGGATGAGTGCGAGGCTTCGTGGGGGGAGATGATGTCGTAGTCGGGGTCGTCGTGGGGGGAGCGGAGGTCGATTTCTTCTAGCTTTGTTGCTCCTTCTGGTGAGGGTGTTGTTGCTGATGCGGATGGGTTGGTTGGGGTTTGGGGGTTTGGTGGTGCGGAGCGTGGTTCGGTTGTGCTGTCCGGGTGTTGACTTTTGGAGAGGTTCTGAGTCTGATGGGAGCGAGTGCGGAATAGGTTTCGGAGTGCTTGGTGGCGGTCTGAAGCTGGGGGTTGTTCTTGTGAGGCGGTTCTTTCTCCTGCTACCTTTGGCTGTGATGCGCTTGTGGGACTGCTGCCATTGCTGGCCATTCTAGCAGCGTTGCTGGACCGGTCGCTGGGCAGTCCGGTGTTGGGCATGGCGGACGCTGCGTGGAGCTGGGCGTGTTGGAGTGGCCTGCTGTCGAGTTCGGTTGGGCCTTTCAGCTGGGGAGGTGTGATCGCCATCGAGGAGACTCCTTGCTCGATGGATCTGACGGCTAGAGCGCCGTCTTCATCGTCGGCCTTTCTCTTGCGAGAGCTGGTCACTCTGCTGGTGTTGGCTTTGGTTTTCCTGTTGCTGCTCGACATGGCTGGCGGAGGTTGTGGTGCTGGGCCAGGGTGGAAATTCTATGTGGCATCCATGTTGTACGAGTGAATCGTGTCGGCGAAGATGACTGGCAAGGTCGGTTTAGTGAATGTGAGTAAGAATTGGATTTGCTTGCCGCTCGTTCACCAGGTTCCAATCAGTTTTGCATGACCGTGACGTTAGGTCCGCAGTAAGTGGCTCTTGCTATAGGTAAATGGAGGTCACGAGACTGGTTGTTTGTTTGTCCGACTCACCAATTACCCATCGAGGGCAAAAGTCACATGTCAGTGATGATGGCGTGCTTGATGGTATTGGGCTTGATATGAGAGTGAAGACGTTGGATATCACCGACCTCTGAGAGTCAGTCCGCGATTGCCTACCTGTCTGGCTGACCCTTTGATACGTGATCTTTGGGACTTCCAACCGCCCGCTGACTTTTCGCTTGACTACAGTTGGTTCTAAGTATGCTGGCTGTCCAGTGCATGGCGAACCTTGCTGGTAGCCATGTCAGTCCATCATCTTAACATTCAACTCTGGGGTGGTATCTAAGGTAACCATACCTAATACCTTCACCTCCAGTCTGAATACACACACCATCGGGAAATCGTCTCTACAAGATCTCAAAAGTACAGACTGATCTCAGCGTCAGTAACTTTCGCCTGCGAACTGAATAGCTGTGCCTCAGACAAATGGCATTCGTTCTAAGCATGTCTCTCAACCCTACTCGATGCGTCTGAATACAATTGAACCGTAACATCACTTGCCGGACAGACTTGAGGTACAAGTGGCCGTCGGTGGACAACGCAAGCCACACCAAACACATAGAATAGATGCTCGGATAATCGTAGATGTCGTCGACCAACAGTAGGTAGAAGAGGTACAGTATCTTCTTACGACATGGCCGGAGCGCACATTCGGCGAAATTGCCGACATCGGAGCAATGATATCGCGTCGATAAGCAACATCGGGTTGTCTTCGCCGAACCACAAAGGGCTACTATCTGACGACCTCCAAAGCACATTTGTACAGGCATCGAGTAACAACACCAAGACAGCCAAGATTTGCGTAGAGCGTGGGTCTGCCATGTGGTCCAACGCGCGGAAACGTAAGAGTCTCCCTTATCTCTTGGCCTACTATGATGCACTGAAAATCCATCATATGTGCTCTTCCACTTAGGATCATACGCGAGACGCTAGTGATTATTCACCCTCGCCTGGTTCCTTTAGTATCACGTTGATCCTTCAACATCGTGCCTTATCAACTTGGCTCTTCCGATTCTGTCTCCTATCGTGTCTGTTTCGACCAATGACAGACATGCTGCGTCAACATCAATACATCAGAACACTTCACGGAGATGGCCCGCTCGCGCTCTGGAGAGAATATGCCCAGTCCGCGACACCCGGCAGGTTGGTCGTGCAAAGAGCGGCCGTCAATCTGTGGAGGTCCAAGGCCCTCATATATTGAATGAGGGTCCCTCGCCATGAACTGTGGAAACGATCGAGAACGACCAGCAACTTGCCAAGTGAACCATGAGTTCTTCTAGCGAGGCTGTCTTGCCCGTTGGCGTTGGGTAAAAACATTGTACACTTCCTCTTAGTCTGTACCTGAGCTGACGTGCAACATGCAGATATGGCCTTACTATCGCAATTGGCTTCCTGTTTGCTCTCCTCATGGTTGGCATCACCTGGTCACTGAAGCGCTATTCCTACGAACAACAAACCTCAGAAGAATTCACCACTGCAAATCGATCCTTGAAGTCAGGATTGGTTGCATCGAGTGTAGTGTCGACCTGGACGTGGGCTGCAACTCTGCTTCAAAGCACCACCGTCACCTACCGTTATGGTGTCTCAGGTGCACTCTGGTATGCCGGCGGTGCTTGTGTCCAGATCATTCTATTCGCAACTCTTGCCATTGAGTTGAAGAGAAGAGCTCCCAATGCTCATACCTTTCTCGAAGTGGTGAAAGCTCGATACGGTCCAGTCACCCACGCCGTCTTCATTGTCTTCTGCTGCTTCACAAACATTTTAGTTACAGCGATGCTTTTGACAGGAGGCGCTGGAGTAATCGAGTTCCTGACCGGCGCACCGACTGCAGCCACAGTCTTCCTGTTCCCCATCGGAGTCGTGATCTACACCTTGCACGGAGGCATCAAGGCGACCTTCATCACGGATTACATCAACACTCTCGTGTTCCTGATCATCATCTTCGCTTTCGCGTTCACTACATACGCGACTAACGACATCCTGGGGTCACCTGGTCAGCTCTGGGAGATTCTCACCAATCTGGCGACTGAGAGACCTCTCGAAGGCAACGCAGGAGGGAGTTACCTGACGATGAGATCTCAGGGAGGCGGAGAGTTCTTTGTCATCAACTTGATCGGAAACTTCGGGACCGTCTTCCTAGACAACTCATACTTCAACAAGGCGATCGCTACTTCGCCTGTGCATGCGCTCCCTGGCTATGTCATGGGAGGCTTGTCGTGGTTTGCAGTGCCTTGGGTAACAGCGACCTGCATGGGATTGGCCGGGCTTGCTTTGGAACAATATTCGGTATGGCCCACGTATCCAGAGCGTTTAGCTGATGCGGATGTCACGGCTGGACTGGTACTACCCAATGTAGCTGTAGCCATGTTGGGTAAAGGTGGTGCTGTTGCGACCATCATGCTTGCTGTGAGTTGTTCCCATCAATATCCTCTTGGCAACTTGTAATTGACCATCCTCACAGTACATGGCGATCATGAGCACTTATTCCTCCGAGCTCATTTCCGTGTCCTCAATCTCGGCGTACGACGTGTACAAGACGTACATCAATCCCAAAGCGACTGGGAAGCAGTTGATGAAAGTCAACTACATCAGCATGACTGCGTTCGCACTGTTTATGGGAGGCTTCTCTACTATGCTCTATTACATCGGCGTAGGAATGGGCTATCTATATCTTCTCATGGGTGTCATCATCTCTTCAGGTGTAGCTCCCGCCGCAGCGACTTTGGCATGGAAGGATCAGGTATGTTATGATCTTGATATTGCATGACGTTATCCATGCTGACTTACGTTCTTCCAGTCCTGGGCCGCAGCGACATTTTCTCCAATCCTTGGTTTCTGCTGCTCGATGGCTGCCTGGCTGGGAACCACTTACGCCACGGCTGGCGAGATTACCATTGAATCCACCGGGGCCAACACACCCATGCTCGTCGGGAACGTCGTGGCTTTATGCTCACCACTAATCTTCATCCCATTGCTTACATACGTCCCCCCGCTCAAGCCTCAGAAGTACGACTGGGTCTCGATGGCTGCCATTAGCAAGGGCGATGACTCCGATATCGTCGCAAGTTCTGCAATCCTGGACCCAGAGAATATGTCTGGAAACGGCGCAGCTTTGCAACTCACAACATCACAAGCAGCGGAACGAACCCAGCTGGATAAGTCTGCCAAAACCGCTCGCATCCTTTGCGTCATTCTAGCTCTGTGCTTCATCATTTTGTGGCCCATGCCGTTGTTCGGAACCGGTTATGTCTTCAACAAAAGCTTCTTCACGGGATGGGTGGTCGTCGGTATCATTTGGCTATTCTTCTCGACTGCAGTCGTGGTCTTCTTACCACTGTGGCAGAGCAGAAGAACGATCTCGCACACTTTCAAGAGCGTCGTCGCAGACATAACCGGCAAGGGTACTAAGCGAGGGAGGCCGGAAGTCATGCAGGGCGAGGCAGTATCTGGCGATGTCACTCCTGCGCAGGTGGCAGAGAAGCCGGAGATGAAGTAGCAGGGTAGTTAGGTGAAAAGCAAAAAGTTACTCACAGCCATATTTAAAATTCCAGCGTACCGTTTTCAACGACAGCAATTAGTTGGAATCGATGGCGTTCATCATGCAAGCTTGTTGGTGTGATCGTACCCGAATAGCAGGCTGCATTACGACCACTGGATCCTTTGGAGGCCTTCGGCACTCCCATTTTCATTGTATCCTGCATGTTGCAAGGATTAATTGCGTCTGTGGATGGTTGATTTAGTCCAAGTGCCACACGCGACAGACCAGGTTCATGCACGCTAGAACAATTTAGAGTTGTTCCACCAAAGCTTCCACAACACTTTCCAGCGTCCTCCGCGGTCAGCAAGTCAGGGCCAAAGGCGATGACGCGAACGATCGGACTTCGAAGTTGCACGCTTTCCTCATCGCGCAAAATCTACACACGACCATGACCGTACTGTAAATACGCCTGGAAGTATGCGATCAAGATGCCACCGAGATGTGGTAAATGCGCTCGAGCGCACCCAGCAAACCTCCCTCCTACGCCTATCGCCGCATACCCCTAAATGGATTAAAGCGCAGAGATGCTATGCAAGCTCTGCGGCGGCGCAGGCTGAGGGAACCGAATCGCCATCGCGAACATTGAACATACCGTCGAAGGCTAGGCATAATGAGATCGGCGTCCAGCAGGTCTCGTCTCATGTGTACCCTCAGCTGTTCCCGCCATCGCCCTACAGAGAGCCTATCCAAGCCGATCCGGAACTCGTCGCTTTGTCCAAGGACCACTTAACTAGGCATGATCTGCTTGGTAAGACAAGCGACAACAGCGAGCCGATCGGCTTCGACCTACCGGACCTTCAAGGAACCTCGTTGGATGAGCACTTCTACCGACTGGGCATGGACAGTGCCGAACCATACCTATCTCTCGCAAAGAAATACGCAAGAGCTTCTCCGCCATCGAAGCCGAGAAAATGGCAACAGCGCAGTGGATGGACCAAGTACAACGAAGATGGGAGCTGGGAAGCTGTGGATGCGCCGGAAGAGGAGGTTCTGACATTCGACACCGAAGTCATGTGGCATGAGACGAATTTCCCAGCCATGGCTTGCGCAGTCTCTGGAACGCATTGGTACGCATGGCTATCGCCGTGGCTACTGGGAGAAAGCGAAAATGACAGGCATTTGATCCCACTCGGAGACACGACCAAGCCAAGAATCATTGTCGGGCACAACATCGGATATGACAGGGCTCGGATCTACGAGGAGTACAGCATGGAGCAATCGAAGAACTATTTCTTGGATACTATGAGTCTTCATGTGGCGGCGAACGGCATGTGTAGCCGGCAACGGCCCACGTGGGTCAAGCATCGAAAAGCCCGGGAAGTGCAGGATAGGATCGCCTCTGATGATAACGCCGCTGATCTGCAGTCTCTATTGGATTCAGGCGAATCGATGGATCAAGAGGAGGACCTGTGGGTCGGACGAAGCTCTGTCAACAGTCTTCGAGATGTTGCGAAATTTCACTGCGGTATCGTCATCGACAAGGCGAAGAGGGAGTGGTTTGGCGAACTAGACCGTGATGGGGTTGTTGGGAAGCTTGAAGAGCTTCTGGACTACTGTGCCGCCGACGTTGACATTACGCATCGCGTGTACAAGAAAGTTTTGCCGCACTTTCTCGAGACATGTCCTCACCCGGTCTCCTTTGCAGCGTTACGGCACATGTCAGCAGAGATTCTTCCTGTGAATCAAGGCTGGAAAGCATACATTGCGAACGCCGAAGCAACCTATGAAAAGCTGTCTTCCGGCGTCCAGGAGCGCCTTGTTGATTTGGCTGAGAAGGCGTTGGAGCTTCGCAAACAGCCCGAGATCTATGAGAATGACCCATGGCTTTGTCAGCTTGATTGGTCTGGTCAGGAGATTCGTATGACGAAGGGTACGAAGAAAGTCCCACCACGTCCAGCTGCCAGACAGAAGATGCCGGGAATGCCAAAGTGGTACAAGGATCTCTTTCCCCAGGCTGACGGCGACATCAATCTTTCCGTTCGCACCCGTATAGCTCCTCTGCTTCTGCGACTTGCATGGGATGATCATCCACTCGTGTGGAGCGACAAGCATGGTTGGACTTTCAAAGTCTCCCTCGATCAATCCAAAAAGTATGAAGATCAAGCGATGACAAGGTGTGACATGTTTGAGGAAGAGAACTTGAGGTTGAAGCATGACCTGAACCACGACTACTTCAAGCTTCCGCATAAAGATGGTCCTGCTGCTCGTTGTGCAAGTCCGCTGGCTAAGGGCTACCTAGCCTTCTTTGAGCAAGGGACTCTGTCTTCGGAATTTGCCTACGCGAAGGAGGCCTTGAAGATGAATGCAAGCTGCAGCTACTGGATCAGCGCACGTGACAGAATCAAGTCACAAATGGTCGTCTACAATGCTGAACGGCCGGGCGCTGCAGATTTGGAAGACGAACAGGGCTATATCTTACCACAAGTCATCCCCATGGGCACGATTACTCGACGTGCAGTGGAAAATACCTGGCTCACCGCTTCGAACGCGAAAGCAAACCGTGTTGGATCAGAGTTAAAGAGCATGGTCACTGCTCCTCCAGGCTACTCCTTCGTCGGTGCAGACGTCGACAGCCAGGAACTCTGGATTGCGTCTCTCGTTGGCGATGCAAGCTTCAAGATTCACGGCGGCAACGCCATTGGCTTTATGACTCTCGAGGGAACGAAAGCAGCTGGCACGGATTTGCATTCACGCACAGCTTCGATCCTGGGCATCAGTCGCAACGACGCCAAGGTATTCAACTACGGTCGCATTTATGGTGCAGGCCTCACCTTCGCACAAAGCTTGCTACGTCGCTTCAACCCTACTTTGAGAGAAGAGGATGCCAAACGTATCGCCGAGAACCTGTACCTCAACACCAAGGGTAAGAAGCGTGGCGCAAAGATCCTTCGAGACCGCAAGTTCTGGACCGGCGGCACCGAGTCTCTTGTGTTTAACAAGCTTGAGGACTTTGCCGAAGAAGAGAAGCCCAGGACACCAGTACTTGGAGCTGGAATCACTGAAGCGCTGATGCGCCGGTACATCAATGCAGGTGGATTCATGACCAGCCGAATTAACTGGGCCATTCAGTCCAGCGGTGTGGACTACCTTCACCTCCTCATCGTCAGTATGGAGTACCTATGCCGTCGCTACAACATCCAAGCCCGACTGGCGTTGACCGTGCATGACGAAATCCGGTACTTGTCCAGGAACGAAGACAAGTACCGCACCGCCATGGCACTGCAAGTCGCCAACGTCTGGACTCGAGCCATGTTCAGTCAGCAAATGGGCATCGACGACCTCCCACAGTCGTGCGCCTACTTCTCAGCCGTCGACATCGACCACGTGCTCCGCAAAGAAGTCGACATGGACTGCATCACGCCCTCGCACCCACACGCCATCGCACCAGGCGAGAGTATCGACGTTGTCCAGCTCCTCGCCAAAGGCCAAGAAGCCTACCTTGACCCGGCGATCGAGTCCACCGACCCTCCACAACCAGACCGCTGGACCTACACGCCCCGAACCCCGGTTATGGAGACTCTGACCACCCCTCGTTCGCCTGACTACCTACGAGCCCAGATCTCGTCCGAAACTCCAGAATTCAACAAGATCATCAAGACGCTCAAGCAACCTCCTACCAAGCCTTCGGCGCCGCTCAACGACAAACCCCAGCAGCATGAAAAGAAACCCCGCACGCCTCGTAAACCTCGTACTCCCAAAACTTCCACCTCCGCGCCAACAACGCCGCAATACCAATATCAACCTCAAAACCAGAACCAACAGCAACGCTACTACTCCGCCAAAGAATACCGCTTTCCCCAGCGTACCCGCAACAGTGGCATCGCCTCAGACCTGCCCATGGACTGGGACGCCGCGGAAAATCTCTTCCTCAAGTTCCCACCGCCGCAGCAAACAAGCTACGACGACGTCCCATCCGGCCGACCGATCCGCGGTGGCAACACTGCGATCGACATTGGGTTGATGAAAGGGAAACTGCCTAGTGGGGGTGTCGAGGCGAGGTCGGGGTGGGTTTCTTCTGGGCATTGATCCTTCTTGAATCACTTCATGGAAGAGTGAGAAGGGACTGCGAACTGTACATTTGACAACGTGAGCGGGAGTTGGTGTGTTTGCTTGTACATATAACGCCGTGACGGCTGCCCTTTTTTCTTTTCTGTCACTCCGCTTCTCCATTGTACTTTCCTGGATTATTTTTGTATCTACCTTGACGATACCTGGTTAAAATGGTCGTCTTTAGTTCTGTCAATGTTTTCGATGCAAAGTCAGATTATGCGGTAGTACTGGCTGCCAAAATTATTATCTAGGACAAGTGCGTCAACGAAGCTTCACGTTATCGCAACTATCGCTTCAACATGGTCGACGACAGTAAATGCAGTGACCGAGCGATTGATGTCGGACTCCGCAAGATCATGGTAAGGATCGTGGTAAGGATCATGAATCGGGGTGCCTTTCAAGTTGGACGTTGAGAGCTGTCAAGTTGATGTATCTCTCGATCGCCGCCAGATGCATATTGCGTGAAGAAGAAGAACCTCGTATCTATTGAATCTCAGTCAAGAGGCCATAAGCAACAGCGAGGTGTCGGATGTCAAGAAGTATCTTTGTGGCCCCAGGCAGTTGAGGCTGATGTGGCTTGGTCGAGGAGTGAGTGCGTCTGTGGATTTCTTCGCAGGAGGTTCTCGGCTGCTCCCAAGTTGAAGTAATTCGACATAGATGGTGGTGGGGAGGTAGAGTAGAGTGGCAGACCCCACAAGGCAAGACAATGACTGCAAAACATATAAGATGAGAGAGAAAAGGATTAGTGGGAGAGGTATTCTGACGGTCAAAAAGCCCAAGCAATGTCCCCAGGCCAGAAGCACCAGAGGACACACCGAGCCAGATTGAATATTGTCTAGTCAGAAGCATCTCTTGACGACTAATTGATCAAGCTATCTTACTTCCATCGCTAATGCGCATCAACCGCTAACCTAAGCGTACCTAGCGCGCCGACCAAGAGCCTTTCGACAACCACAGCGTCGACGGCATCAGCAGCATTGGCGCGTGAGCGAGGTGCCAAATAAGAGAAACTTTGTACACGATGATAAAGAGAAAAAGAGCAAAGATGATGGAGGGAATAATGATGCCGTTAATCCATATCCCATGTCATTCTTTCAGCGTGGCCGTCGTGAACTCGCGGCCCGCTTTTGGCTTTCTGATGAAGCAGCAAGTTGAGAAAAAAAACCAAACACCAGATAATGGTCTAATAACACCAGGATAGCTCGAGCTTTCCGGTGAGAATTTCCGTCATTTCATGTCCTACAGCTCCCTTGAAACTGGGCTGTCGGAATCCCTTGTGAACGCCGATGATGCTTGCTAATGTTGTGTGATGACGCTTGAACGCAGCAGATGGAAAATGCTCATGTCGGGAGTCGAGAAAAAAAAAAGGGCCAGAAACATGCGGCCATGTACAGCAAGAAAGCTAAGACGCAGGAAATAGGCCAGGACACGCCGGCCACATGCAGTTGCAAATTGACTAGTCCTATTGGTTTGCAGCAAAGCCGGGCCATTGGTGGACGGGTGTCATCGCTTGTTGTTGGTTCCCGTCGAGCCACACGTTCTGAGCGACATAGGGCAGGTGTCCGCTCTGGGGTTGCTGCACAGATTTTCCGAGTGGCTGGTAACGCATTCTCTGGAATTCGGTGCTTTGAGGACGGTGCTGCAGAGCTCCGGAAGGCGGAGGGTACAGTAGTGTCGACACATTATGGACCGGTCGGTATGGTGAGTTGCGCTGTTGGAGGAAGAATGTCGGCGAAATCTGAGTTGGTGGGTGCAAAGCTGTAGCTGAAGGCTGGAGCCCATTAGTAGGTGACGCGGCACCAGATCCGGGGTAAGGACTTTGTTGCCTGGACTGGTATTGCGAAGGCATTTGTGATGGTTGTGAAGACGGTCCGGCCGTCGCACCAACTTGAGGTTGAGATTGTCCGACAGAGGACGGGAAAGCAATACCCATAGCTCTGGCGGGCACGTTCAGAGGAGGTAAATGGTGGGTCTGTGGCAGCGAGGTCGGGCCATTGCTACTCTGAGACGAGCTCGGAGGAATCGGAAGACTCGGCAACGTCAGTCGTGGGTTGTGGCTAGCCTGGTTTGCATAGTGAGGCGAGGCGTAGTCTTGCGGACCCGTGGCCACACGTTTCGCAGGAGGCTCGGTGGAATAGTCATCGCGGCTCCGCTTTTTGCTTTCCGTATAAGTGGCGTTGCTTGTCGGGACAAGTGACAGAGGCGATGGTGCCGGAGTCGGCCCGTGCGAGCTCGGAGCGTGGTATGCGAAGCCGGTTTGTGCCAATTCTGCGGCGTAAGGCGGTGATGCTTGGTTCGAAGCTGGAGGCGAAGGCAGTGAGACTGGCAATTGCAATGATGATGCTGGAGGTAGAATCGGCGCAGGTCGACTCTGCACTGGTTGCGGACGTGTAGCACGATCGAAGAACGAAGCATATTTGCCAAGCAACGATTGCCATTTTGACCAATCGTCGACGTCCGTAAAGAGGTTGTACTTCATGTTGCTGAGGAATTCAACCTCCATAATGTGGACCTCCGCAACATTGATTCCAGACACTTCGGCCCAGGTTTTGTTCGTATATGTGTTATCGTCCAAGAATTTGTTGCCCAACATCAGGGCAACCGTCAAAAGCCTGTATTCGCTTCCAGGTTTGCCCTTGACAGCTGGGTTGAGCTTCTTCAAACGATGCACGAATAGCAGAGCTAGGAGCACCACGTTCTGGGCAACGAGTGTTGTCGATAATATCGTAGTGACCCATTTGCGGAAGCCGGTAGTTGGGGTTGCGTCCTTGCACAGTTTCCTAGTCGGTTGCAATGTGATTGGCGAGTTTTCGATTTCGTCGAGCAAATCTGATGATTCGAACCAGAATAGACATGTGATCTAGCATGTTGTCAGTGTAAAGTTCACTTTTTGAACTCTAATTTTCAACTCACCTCTGCTGCAAGCTCGGATAGACTTCCACCGCTGTCATTCACAGATGAAGGAATCTGGAATGAAGGAGCAATCAGACTGTCGTTTGGCTTTTGTGACTTTGGTCGAGCATCACTTGTTGGCTCAATAGCAGGAAGCCGTGACTGCACGCCCGGGCTGACTTTTGCACTCCTGACTGAATCCACCCCACGATCAGAGGCCTCATAAGGTGGGTATTGGGCTACTGGAGCTCTGTATGTGGATCGTGCTGGCATGTGGGAGCTGTAGTGATGCTGTCCATGCTCTTGGTGGCTGACATGTTGTGAGGCGTGGCTGACGTTGGTCATGTCCGGTGGAGGGGTAAGGGCTCGGTTGAGGTCCTGATTGCTGGTGTAAGAGGCCCAGTTTGCTCGCGATTGAGCCCAGCTGTGCGGTTCGCGGTTGATGCTGCTGTCTCTGGCTGCGAAAGGGTCCCGGAACTGAATGGCGGCGTTGGCATACATTGGGTGCGGCGGGTGTATGCTAGTTATGAGGGAGAGGCGAGAGGTGGTGAGTAAAAGGTAGCTGTCCGGCCAGTCATGTGAGGCCGGAGTTGAAAGCGGTGCAGCGCAATGATGGCGGTAGCGTGCAGAGGCGAGGTCGTATGTCTGGGCTGTGTGTTCGAGTAGATGATGAGGAGGAGAGGAGGACAAGGGAAGACAAGAAGAGAGGAAGCGTGAGGTTTAGCGATAGGCAGATGCGGGTTGAGGCAAGTGCGGAAGAGAGAGAGAAGTGGTGTTGTTGATGAGGATTGCGGTAAGCAAGGGCCGCGGCAGGGCTAAGAGTCGGGGCGGTGGTGTGGTGTGGGAGGGAGGGAAGGGAAGGAAGGAGAGAATGCTCATGGCAAATGCCAGCGAGCCACACTCATCTCAGTTGGCGCCGAGGGAGCAGCAGCAGTACTAGATGAGGCGGTGGTCAAGGTTCGGCGAGACCAAGACCAAGCATGGAGGTTTAACGGGGGATGGGGGAGAATCAGGACAGGACGCACGAAGCAACGCATAATGCTAATACAATAGCCTGCTCGGCGGGAGGCGGCGGCGGCGGCAGCAGCAGCAGCAGTAGCAGGGCCTCAGCTGGGAGTGTGCAGTGATGCGGTCGGGTATCGGGGCTATCGCTCGCTCTCTCAGGTGCAAGGCCAGAGCCAGAGCCAGACAAGCCCAAGCCCAACAGTCAACAGCCAACAGCAGCAGCAAGCACGACGCAGATGAGCCGGACGGACTAGCACGCACGCACGCATGGCATGGCATATCCGCAGCAACGCGCATCCATCCATGGCTTGGAGCAGCACATGAAGTGAGCCCCTGCGGCGCGGGCGTTGGACGTGACGGACGGCGGAGACGGCACGAGTGTGAATCATGACATGACATGCCCGATGTGACCGCCCCGACACGACACAGACACACAAATACACACAAGCCAGGCATGCTGCGTGCGGGAGTGCGTGCCATGTCCATGTCCGTCCGAGCCAGCGGCAGGTTAGTAGGAGGATGTGCAGTGGATTTAGTGGTTCGTCCACTCGTTAGGCTGGCACTCACTCTAGAAGGCAAGGCAAGGCAGGGCAGGCAAGCAAAGCAAGCACCAAGGCAGGGCAGAGCAGATCCGATGAGCTGGCTCCATCCCCATCGTCCAAATAGTGGCTCAAAATGGCTTTCGCAGACGCGTGCGCCGGCGGAGGCTCATGCTCACGGCTCATGCTCCAAGGAACAAGGCGCCGCTCACCACAGCACGCTCCTGGGCTGGCTCATGCTCTGGCACCTGGTTCAGCCGATCCCCAAGGCGGTAACAGACGGTAGATGAAGTGATGTAAGAGAGTGGAAAGCTACAAGGGCACAAAGGCCAGGCGGAAAAAGCTAGAGCTTGCCTCTCGCCCAGCACTAAGGCCTGCTAATCAACGTGGTCTAGCGCCCGCAGTTGCTTAGTGGGCCAGAGATTCTTCTGCCACCTCCCAGTGTGCAGCAAATCATAAGTGCACATCCCAGGCCGGGCATGCACCACACACCCGGCACAACGGCGCCTTGTCTCGTCTGTCGTCTCGCCCGCCGACCGACCGACCCACACATGATACATGATACTTACCTTCCAAGTCATACGTGATACCTGAGACGTGATACGAGCATCCCGAAAGGCAAGCCGCCGCTCTCCTCTCCTCTCCTCTACTATCATGCACCTAGCCTCGCCAGAGTCCATGCCCGCCCGTTCTCCATCGTCAATCCACTTATCAGCAGTCTCATGCGGGCGGAGCACCTTCCTCGCGCCTGTTAATGGTCACAGCCCTTGTCTGGCATGTATACTTCCAGACCGGTACAACTCATTATCCCAGGTGGTCAGGATGTAGGTGGTATGTACCGTACCGTGAGCGTCTCAGCGTATGTACGACTGTACCCAACCTGCGCCGATACATACATGTATTTGCGACGCAACGCCCTCCGTGATACCGTCATATGCCCGACTGCAGCAGCGAGCGCAGGGCACGGCTGCGACAGATTACCTTGCCTTACCTGACCTGACCTGCAGCAGCAGCATCTGGCTGGCCGTGGTTACGCAGCCTTGGGTCGCTTAATTGCGCCCGTCTGGTTGGTCCACAGCGCTGGATAGTGGAGTGGAGCCTACTGCCATGCCCTTTCCTTCTACACGAGAGACGCAGACGCAAGTAGAGACAGGCTCGAGACAGATCGCGCACGACGCTGACTGGCCAGGCCGAATCGTCCGTCCCTGGCAAGCGAAAAGGCAGGCGGGAAAGCAAGCAAAGCAAAGCAAGCCAAAAAGCCCTGGGACGCCGGCGCATACGGCCGGAGCGCTGCCTCTGGCTAAACGCTCTGCCCAGTCCGAGTGGCGCGCGCGGTGGTGGTGGACGTGGATGTGTATCACGCATTCACGCTGCTCCGAAAGCTTGACGATGATGGGCCGGAAGGCTACGCAGCCAAAGGCGCGACAGACAGAGAAGGATGATGAGACCGGGCTTGTCGTGTCGTGTGTGTCGCGTCCCGTCGTATCGTATCGTACCTTGTGTCGTGGGCGTATGCCCTTGTCGTCGTCGTCGGCGGACCCTCTTTTGCGGGTTTGCCTTGCTACTACTAGTTATGCGTCTATCCGAATCTTCCACGCTGGTCTAAGGTCGCTAAGTCAACTCTCACACACGGTAAACGCCGCACGACCTGGCGCCGCGCATCACGATATGCCCCAGCGAAAAGGCCTGTCTTGCCCTGCCTTTGGTGTGGAGAGCGATGGTGGGAGTAGTATAGCGTGCGTGCGTGCGCGACGTGCAGACTACCACCAGGTCCACCACCTCTCAGGGCAAATGAGACTCCATATTCGGGGCTGGAAGGAAGGAACTACTACTGTAGTAGGACACCACACACCCAAGTCGCACACACACCTCCAGTCCTCCACACAGCCGGCGTGCCAGATATGACAAAAGAATGCAAGCATATGATTGCAGGGCTCATACCTCTCTGACCGCAACCGGTCATTCCGTAGCTGTTGTGTTGCTACTGCACCGCAAATCCTATGGCGGCGTGCATCTAATACGGCGACCGCTGTCTCATCGGCATGGACACAACCAACATCAAAGGCGGAAAAGTAAAATAAAACAAGCGCACCCGGGACTTGTTTGCCCAACGGCATGTGATGACTCTGGTTGGAAGTGGAAATCCTCATTCCCTTTCCCTGCGTGTTGGCTGCTGACCTGACGCACCAATCCGCGCTCCACCAGAATCAGAATCAGACAACAAGTAGAGCGACGAGTCGCAAGTACCATGAGCCTAGACAACTTAACAACAGGAACACCATCCTGCCTGCAGAACCGCCCCGGCCGCGTGCTTATTATTTGGCACTCTACATGTAATCTATCAGAAAGCTAGATACAGAGTGCCTTCCGGGCGGCGCAGTAGTGTGGCTGGTAGTGATACTATCATCTTGCTACTACTTGCTGCCACTTCTCCTACCTACCGATCAAACGAGATGGGCGCATATCGGCCGTGCTGTGGCTCCGAGATCCATCGTCGTGTCGCGTGTACCCTGCCCTGTCCTGTGCTAATAGTCTAACAACGCCATTTGAGGAGTAGCCTTTGCCCGCTTGTTCCGTCCGCCCCTTCGCCAGGCAAGGCGAGGCAAGGCAAGCAAGCGCATACACGCATATCACAAGTGTGTGATGTGATGTCGTGTCGGATGCAGGCGGACGTCTCTGATCGTTGCCATACGCCTGCTGTCTCAGGCGGCAGCGTCGGGCAAAGGCGACAAAAGAAGCAATACCACAACGGCAGTACGGTAGGCACTTGCCTCTCCTCAACTCCCAACCCTGGGCTGACTCGCAAGTCTATATTTGCTTGCTGGGGGAGAGAAGTATGCCGTGCGGCGTTCAGCGATCAGCGGCTGGCCTGCATGCACGATGAGTAGTATGGAATTGTGTGTATCGAAGGCCAGTCTCGTCGGTGATACCATTTCCGCGTACGACAGATTTAGTGTTTGGTGAAGCCAAAGTGACTCGCGATCATCGACGACGACAAGGGCGATTATATTAGGCATTCAGTAGTGACATGCAACAAACCTAACGCGCTGATGTGTCGCAAAGCAGGCAACAACACCGGCATAATTTGACAACGCAAAAGTGATGACCCTACGCAGACACGACATGCTTTCTACCAATCAAACAGCGAACTCAATCTGCTTCTGCAAGTCACGTCTCTCTCGGACCAACGACATCTTCGCAGAAGCCAAGCAAAACGCCCGCGCTGCTAGGCGCAGGCGCGCAGATGGTCAGCCACTGCTACTCATACTGCCGCAGCTTCTGCCACAAGATGGAACTTTGCCCTGTCTGCAGCAAAGATACCGAGGTGGACAGTCAATCAATCAATCAACCTCCCCTTGAGCCGCGCGCACACCGGACCGCACGGCGTTCGCTTAAGGCAAACTCCTCTTCTCAAACACTGCCGTGGCGAGTACGAGGTTCATCTTGTCACGGCGGTTTGTAACTCTTGCGGCGGCGCATGATTCTTGTTGCCGCTTAGAATAGCGGCCGATCGCTATATGGAATGGTGTTATATTTTACCCTGGCCTTCCTGAGCGGACCGGTACCAGAAGCAGCCGCAGATGAAAGGCGCCCACACTTGCTCGGCCAGCCGCGTGTTGGTGGATATCTCTCTGGAATCTCGATTTATCGTCGTACCGACACGATGCGGATACCAGGAAGGTTCGTCGAGAAAGTGGAGGAGGGCCAACGCTTAGTCTTACCTTCCATCTCTTCCGCCCTAGTCCGAAACGGTGCAGACGATTATTGAATGCATGAGACACAAGAGGAGTGAGCGTGTCACCTCGCGCAGATCGCGACGACGCGTCTAAGTTTTTGCGGTGTGCTTGTGTGAGAGAGTGCAAAAGAGGGTCCGGCCACGCCCAACAACATGTCATCCTACTACTCCTGCCCATGGCGGACTCCAACCGGTGGGACTACTACTACTAGGCCTTGCTGCATATCATCCATATACCCTGATATCACAACACAGACTTTTCCGATGGTGTCATGCCCGGCGACGCGAGGGCAACCGCGGAGAATATTGTGTGGATGGTTGGCTGTTGCGAGCTCCGTGTCTTGTTTATCAACCCTGTACTTGCACGATGGATTCCGCTGGGCTACAAGCTCAAAGGTCACCGCTCATCTCTTCGCCAGCCTGAGAGTGGAGATGGAACGATGTGACCTGCGATGAGGATTGTTCAGCTTGGCGGCCAGGGCCAAAGGGCCAGACTGTTTGGCGGAGAAGGCAGTAGTGCGTCAGCACAACGGTTGACGATGATTGCCAGCCATACTTTTCGCGAGCCTCCGCTTTGGGGCCACGGGCGAGGATGTAGTTGGTAGGTTGGACTACTGTAGGAGGATCACAAGAAATCCATAATCTCAGCAGACCTCGCTGCCATGGCCAATCGGCGCCCGCACGGCATCATTTTTAGCCTTCAGCGTGGCACCACAGCAGGCAAAGAGGCAGAGGCAGAAGCAAAAGGAAGCGCCAGACTCCGAAAGTGGTTGTCACGCCTCTCCACATCTTTCCTTCCTGTTTCCCTTCATGAAACTTCCCATGCTGGGTCTTCCGCTCAGAGCCCTGGTCCCGCGGCTGCACAGCTTCCTGAATCGTACTCGATTTTTCGTCAATTCGAAGATCCGCCCTGCCGCTAGTCGCCTCCTTCTCATGCACCGCGCAAGCGTGATGCCGTGGCGCAGCCATCAGACTCGGACGTGTGACAAGTGACATGGTTTCCACGTCCGTCTCCAGGCCTTTTGCTTGCAGCACTACTCCTTCTGCCGGGCCAAGACTTCCGCCGTACTCAGGAGTCCTTGACCTTGGACTTGAGAGCCAGCGTCTGCACGGCTCCGGCGGATGCCTCGAAGCCTCGCTCGCGTGTCACCTCCCTTCGGTCCGGCTACCTACCTTGGCCAAATCTTTCTTTGAAGATGTAACTTGTGGGCCTTGCCTTTTAGGCGCCCCCGACAGTGTGTGTGTGTGAGCCTTTGCATTTGTGCCATTTTATCTTTATCAATCAATGATTCTAGCCAAGCCAGGATCGTTCAGCCCGTCTCTCGTCTCGCTCTTTGCGGAGGGTGCCGCCAGCTTGCTTTGGACGACGCACTTATTTCCTCGTGTCGCCTGGAGATCGCCAACAACAGTCTCCACCGTTTGATTCCATCTCCAAGGATCGGGCGTCTTATCCGCAGCTCTCTATTCATCGCCTGCAGCTAGGGCGTTGCACCAACCCGCTGAACACGTACCGGCCTCTTGTGGTGTTTTCCATCACACGCAAGCCTGACGGCTCTTCCTGACTCGGTGAAGTCGTTGATGTTTAGCTCTGCATATATCATATGACTGGCTGACGCGGTCGAAAGTCGGGTCTTTAACCTGGCTGTTACTGGCCATCCCGTCGTATCCGCCAACAACCTAAGATCAACGTCTACTTTACTTGACGGGATTTTGTGGTTAGCACTACCACCACTCGACCAGCAAAACATGGGCACACCTGTGGCCAGAGCATCATTCACAGCGCCACTCTGACGCTACATATCCGAAGTGTCCTTCTGCGTATACGCTTGCTCGCTTGGTGGCTTGTCTGCACTTCTTCTCGCCCGAGATCAATAATGTCGGCGCGCCGTGCCTTGTATGCATTACCAACGGGGTTTCGCGGCTGATATACCCACACCACCCACATCGTGTCTGCGACACACAACCATGACGGGGTTTGTTTCAAGGTCGAGCTGACCTTTCGCATGCTGCACACGAGTATGCTGATCGTGCTGACAATTTCGGCGCATCCATTTCGCACCTGCACCATCAACCCTTGACGCAACCACCATCTTTTGCCTTTGATGGTGGCATGTGCTGTAACAACCCATCACTAACTGCAGGCTACCTGGAAACGCAATGTCAATACTTTCGAGAAAACCAAAAGCCGAGGATTCCTTACGAACCCCGCGTTCGCAACCTTTGCGCCATCTACTAAGATAGTTTCGCCGAATCTACGGCTGAAGTCCTCGTGGCCCGAGAGGTCAGATCTACATTGGCTTCTCCTCTCTCCTCAGGCTTCCATCTCGCGACCCGAAAGCGGTCAGAGCAACTACTGTAATCAAAGACGCCACCACGGCCACGTACTTCGGCAGTCTCATCATCGCTTGGAAGCTCGCTGCCGTTTTTTGTTTTTTTTTGTGACGGGCTACGAAGTTACGCCGCATGGGCAAGGAGTTGGCTTGTCTTCACTATTGCTACGGCCGTGTAAGGTCGCTGCTGTCAAGTGGCCAGCCGCTCTGGCTTCTGGATCGTGCTTTTGTTCTACTGGTCACATTGTGGCTGCGAGTTCGGGGAGCCTTCCGTTTCTCCCACCTGACGTCCATGCCACTATGCCAAATCACCCCACGGCTCTTTCTAGTGCTATTGTACCCGAGTGCTGTCCTCGATCAACATACCGTTCGTCTTGTCAGCACCGCACGACTGGCATGATGTCTAGCAGGTCCACGCGCAAGGGGTTATGATGTTTCCATACCATCAAACACACGCTGGCTGGCTGGAAGAGAACATGGGCAAGAGAAGCGACTGGTGCGAAAAATATGCATCCCTTGTGATTCTTTTGTTTGTCGAGAAGGCTGTTGATCGATCACTTGATACTGCAAGGGAGATGATGACTTGTCCGCAGTCACATCATCAACAAACGATGATGCAGTCACAGTGCACATCATTCCATGTGTATCGCCAAACAAGTCGAGAGGAGAAGGGAGACTACTGCAAATGATGCCTTTGACTTCAATCGGCCTTCCCGTGGGTTGGATGATGTGTTCAGCGGGCTCGTCTGGATTCATCACTTCCAACATTCCAATCAGGGCTCCGGTGGAAATCACACTAAGGATCCGGGTGTGCCTCGCGCGTCAGTTCCTCTCTTCGGTTATTTGCAGGACGCTCCTCTCTGTCGTCGGCTTGACAGTGGAGCGTTCGTTCGAGAGGGTATTCGATGTCCCTGTCGAGGTGTATATCGAACACACTCATCAGGCCCTGGATGACTTTGCTGCCCTTTGATACTGGACTTGGTTGGCAAATTGTTCCTGCCCTGTTGATGGGATATACCGAGACCGACTGATGCACGAAGGGTTCTAAGGTATGATGTGTGGCTGTCCAGCGCTGCTGCGCCGAAGCTTTGTCAATTCGGTCCTCGTCGTTTAGATGAAGCGTCTGCCCAGCTCCGAAGACTTACAAGACGCTGCGTATTAGTGACTGAAAAGGAAGGAAATCATATGCTTGTCTTTCAGGTGATCGTTTTTGGTGTGAAGTCTCGGGCTTTGCTCTTGTGGTTGTCGCAGCTACTCACATACCTGTATGTCTTTCAACTCGGAAATGAGTGTTGTTAGTATGTTAGCCCGAATCTTGTTGCGAATCATTTCTAGTTGCCTGTGATCGCTACAATATGATGCGTGCTTACTTTTCAACTGTGGTTCTTTACTTGCCATGTATACAGAATTTGCTTGAGCTTGTATAAGTTGCAGCGGATATGAAAAGAGGTATAGCCAGACGTGATTCAATTATAAGGGAACCACAGCAAGAAATAGTCAAGGCTAGATCGAACGTATTATACAAGGCCACATGAAAAGATGTCGCTGTAAGACGAATGTAAGAAACTCCAACCATACGAGTCCTGACCAGCACGAGGGTTGGGGTTGGGGTTAGCCCTCGACTTCGGACTCGCGGAAAACACGCCGGGAGTCTCCCAAAGATTGCCCATCCCGACTACACAGGCGCAGGCGTGCGAACCAGCCCCAGCCAGAGCCGCCCACACATCACCGCAAACAATGCCTCCCAGATTACAACTGCTGTCCCGGGCAGCGAGGGTATTCCCTCAACAAGCCTACCAGCCCGTCGCGCCCTTCCTATACCCCTTCCTGCACCAGCAGCAGCGCCCTGCATCCATCCTCTCCTCCCTCTCAGACACCAAGGGAGCCTACAGCCACCGCATCCGCCGTGGTCGCGGTCCCAGTTCCGGCAAGGGCAAGACGTCCGGACGAGGTCACAAGGGTCAGAAGGCGCATGGAAAGGTGCCATTCGGCTTCAATGGTGGCCAGACGCCTGAGATTGTGGTTTCGGGTGAGAGGGGTGAGGTGAACCAGTAAGTCACGCCCAACTGAACAGGAGGAAACGAAGGAGCAAAGGGAAGGAAAGCACCGCGAACAAACCCGCTAACCATGTTCGTCACAGCTTCTCCGTCGAAATGTCCCCCATCAACCTAAACCGCATCCAAGAATGGATCAACGCCGGCCGCCTCGACCCAACACAGCCCATCACAATGCGCGAGCTCAACAAGTCCAACTGCCTGCACGGCGTCAAAGACGGCGTCAAACTGCTCGCGCGCGGCAAAGAAGAGCTGAAAACGCCCATCAACATCGTCGTCTCGCGCGCCAGCGCCGAAGCCATCGCGGCCGTCGAGAAGCTGGGCGGCACCGTCACCACGCGCTTCTACACGCCTTTCGCCATCCGCAAGATCATGGGCCACGCCATGGACCCCATCCACTCGCTGCAGAGCAGGATCCAAATGGCGCCCGAAGGCCAGGAGGGCGCGCAGGCTGCTGCTGAGGCGCTGGTTGTGGAGAGGAAGAAGTACCCTTTCAGGCTGCCGGATCCGACCAGCAGGAAGGACTTGGAGTACTACCGCGATGCGGCGCACAGGGGTTATTTGTCGCATATGGTCGAGGAGGGCCATGGGCCTTCGCTTTTCTTCAAGACGCCTGGTATGGGTCGTGTGGACAGGCGGAAGGTTGCTGGCAAGGGTGGCAAGAGTGTTGCGAAGGCGGAGAACAGGGTGTGGTAGATGGGAATGGTGGCATGAATGCATGCCGTGTTTTTTTTATACTGTACAATACAATACATGAAAGAACACTGATTTCACTTACAATTTTTGTGCCAAGAAACACTGTCTCGGTGGCTTTATTTACAGGTACTGCGAACATGTAGCTGATAATATGTTCACGTAACGTACCCCTGCTTCGAGGGATGACCAAGAGTTGGTTTCGACAGCATTACTTCAGACTCGCAACTTCACACATAAACACCGAGGAGAGGGCACTGGAAGGCAAAGGTTTCGCATCAAAAGTCGGGGATTTGGATACGAACTATCTAGTCTCAAGCCGGCATGCGCAACTCGTAAGGGCTTCCACGGCACTTGAGAAAACCAAAACTCCAAAAGAAACCAACAGTCAAAAGCAAAGCACACAAGCAGAAACCCCCCTATCCACGCCAGCCAAGGTTGAGAGCGTCCATCAAGATGATCCTGTCATCGGCCAAGTTACCAGTGAGGTAGTCCCCGAAAATAACTCGTTTGGCTTCCGCAGCTTCTTTCTTCGCCTCCTGGAGGTTGGAGGTGGTATAGATGGGCTTGGGAGAGAAGTCGGCGTTAACGTCCGCCGAGAAGTCCTGTTGCTGTTGCTGTTGCTGTCGCTGTTCCATCGCTGGCTGCTCAGACTCCCAGATGGGATCGGCAGAGTCGATTCGCATCATCTCAGGGGCGTTGGCGGTGGTATCGGCGGCGTTGTAGAAAGGTTCGGTAGCAACAGGCGCCGAGAAGAGCTGTTGCTGTTGCTGTTGCACAGCCAAAGTCTCTCCCTGGAACGGGATGCTGCTGTTGTCGCTGGGCGCGCTGGTAGCAGCAACGGGAATTCTCAGTCCGGAATTCGTGATTCCCTTGCTCTCCTTCTTCTTCGGCTCCTTCTTGGGCCTGACCACCTTGGGCTTCGGCTCCTTCTTGGCCCTCTTCACACTTGGCCCCGCCGCACCAGAGGTGCTGTCTGCCCTCGCCCTCTTAGTGCGGGCGCATTGAGGGGCGGGAGTGCTGGGACCTGCCTCATCGTCATTACCCGTGAGATCGATGGGCTCTTGAGAGGCGGCCTTCCACGATCGAGGCACCAGATAGCTGGGGACAGCTGAGGGCGCGCGGTGAGCATTGAAGGCTCGAGGTGCTGCTGCCGGAGGTGCGACCCGGCGCGCTGTGGTCAGGTTTTGGCCAGCTTGGGTCGGGGCGGCGTAAGGTGCCGGGTTCCAGTAAGCCTGGCTGGCTGGAGGTGCAGCCTGCGGCACCATAAATTGAGGCCCCGCGACCGAGTTGGTCGGGCCGGCGAGACGTCCCTGCTGGTTGCCGATGAAAGTCGGTGCTCCGACCTGCTGGGCCGGACCCATCTGCGGACCGGCAGATTGCTGAGATGCGGCGTAAGGTGCCGGGTTCCACTGTCCTTGACCGGCCGAGAATGCCGGAGGTGCTACCTGCTGCTCTGGAAGCAAAAGGAGATGGAAAAATCCAGGAGGGGTGGCGTAAAGTGCCTGGTCCCATCTCCGTTGGCCGGCAGTCTGTACCGAGAATGCTGTCGGCGCAGCCCCACGGTAGCTCGGCGCATGGGCCGCGTACATGTCGGCGTAGTAGTTGAGGCTCTCTACTGGCTCCATGGCGACAAATGGAGTAGCGAGCCAGTTGCTGAAGGGGTTACCAGACATGATGGTAACTGTTGTGGGTGTTGTAGTGGTGGAGGGGTGTTGTGTGTGTGTGTGTGTGTGTGTGTGTGTGTGTGTGAGGGATATCTCAGTGGTGGTTTGATAACCGACTTGAGACGAAGCGTGCTGATAGTAGCGTCTTGGTAGTGTGGGTACCAGAGAGAGAGGGTGTGTGTAGAAGTGGTGTCTCAGTGGTGACTTGAGATGTTGTTGAGAGGAAGCGTGTTGATAGTAGCTTGTGAAGGGCTGTTCAAAAGTGCTTGGTTGTGTGTTTGGGATGAAGAAAAAACACAGAAGAGCAGTAAAGGGGGAATACTTATACCAGAGAGGTGGCCTGCAATAACTCCCTACTCACATTACACTTTTGCAGCATGTTGCAAACCCGAATGTTTTCGTTGGTTGCCAAAAGTATGTTTCTGATATCAGGGTAAGTGAGGGTGTTTGGCCGTCACGGGAGGCAGAGATTCTGGCTTACGCAAGGCGGACGCGGCCACCTAGTAAAGTGTAATAGAGCCGCTCCTCTCTCGTTGGCCGTGATGCCGACCTGCCGTTTTGTGGTACTGGCTGCGTTTCTTCCCAACATCGAACGAGTTGACTCACCATGGCACGCACGGGGAGCACGGCGAGGACACCGAGGCCCCAACGTTTTGAGGCTCTCGGTGGGAGGCCAGCTCTCTTCTTAGTCCTGTGTCGATGGTACCAGCGTCGATGCCGAGGAGACGGGGAGATGGAGTGTCCATGTGTCCACTCGAAGGCCGAAGGTAGGAGAAAGGCGGCGGATGCGGCTTCGTCGCCCAGGTATGTCTACAGGCGTCGCAACCTCGTCGAACGCCCTAGATAGCCCTATAATACACTGGCAGTCATGTAACATAGCTCTATGGCGTTCAATGGCAAAGGAAAGTGAGACAGAGTAAAGCAAAACAAGATATCAATTTCATAACCGTAAAATCAATCGTACTCACAGGGGTATAATCCGCTCTTGCGCCCGCGCCTGCCAAAATGCCCACCCGGTGTTAATCCATGCTCCCAGGTGACAACCCTTCAGTCCATCAATCAACCAAACACCCCAGCCCGGTTCATCACACCTTCGAAGTCTTCAATGCTGACGCCACCCAGTCCACCGCCCGTAGCCTCCCTAATCATGTCCTTCAGCACGTTCTCCGGAACATCTTCGCGCAGCTCCTTGGCAACGCGACGCAAATCATTGATACTGATCTCCCTGTCCTGGCCCTTTGTGAACAGCGCATACGCCTTCTGGATCTCTTCGTCCAGCGCTTCCGGGTCGTCGTGTCGCGCGTGCAGTTTCAGCGCCGCGATGGCGACGAAGCGCTCGTAATCCACCCAGCCAGAGTCGTCCGGGTCCACGGTCTCGATCAGCTCGCTGAGTTCGGCATTGTCTTTCGGAGGCGCGTTCAGAGCTATCAGGCAGCGGCGCACGTCGGCGGTTGGGATCGCGCCGTCTTTGGAGTCCTCGAGCTCGTCGGGGTATACACGGAAGATGTTGTAGGCTTCCTGGATCTCGGCCTCTTCTTCTGCTGTAATGTCGTTCTCTTTTGCCAGTTTTGAGCGGCGCTTGGTTGCGGGTTTGGCTGCTGCTGCGGTCTGCTTGCGCTTTGGAGGCTGCGACATGTTAGTTGATGCGCGCTTCTTGCATTGCTCGTGCGATGTGCTTTGGGCTCGCGTACCATTATGGATGTGTGGTGAGGCGCATCGGCGCAAAGGTCTTCTCTGGCGCACCTAGCATTCGAACCACAATGACGACGTGAGGTCAAAGAGACGCGACCGTCAGCGACTGAGACACCGCGATCCAACGCGACGGCCCGGACGGTTAAGCAGAGAAGAGACCATTCACAGACGAAGGAGCCAGCGCCAAGCCTCCAGAGTCTGAATTCGACTATTTCTTTCAACTTCACAGCAAGACAGACCTCCTCTTCTCATCCCAATACAATGGAACGAACAGCACAGCAAGAGTTCTTGCGCTTGCGAATCCGTCCTCCGTAAAGCTCTGCAGCGACTGGAGGATGGCTGAAAGTAGCGTCAGTCCCAAAGGTTTGTACAACAACACAGATCCGCAACATCTATTTGCTAGAGCTCGACATCGCATACCTCATCGACGTCGAGTGTAGAGATAGTTGCGAGAGTAATTCTCACACACCTGCTCTTCAATGGTTTACCACGCTGGCCATTCATGCCAAACTATGTGGTCAGAAGCGAAGAGCACATTTCTTCTTCCTGATTGAATTTTTGATGAATTCGGACTGTCCTCGCACGTCGGACTGCTAGGTCTTCTCAAAAGACTGGACATTCATGATGTCCTTGCTCTTATTCGAAGCCTGCAGATTCTTATTGGCCGTGATGCTCATCTTGAGCATTACATTCATGGATTTGACGAATTGCTTTCTGCTATGATTTCTCGTACCTACAAACCAGAAGTCATCTGTAGTTCCAAGAGACGTAAGCTTTGTTGCAGTCCTCTAGCAAGAAGTACGTGCACATATACACAAGCTCTAGACTCGAGTGAGCAGTAATGAGACGAAATCATGGAGATTAAGAGTCGTACGCACTTTCACACTCTGATCGTAATCCATCTATCGTATCACAGCTACTAAATGCAATAGTACAATATAAAATATGCCCCCGGGTATCATGTCCAAAGGTAAATGAAAGAACACCCATCCAATGCAACCTCGCGATGCTTTTCTCTCGAGAGAGAGGTAGAGAGGGAGAGAGGGAAAATTGTCAGTCGGTCGGTTAGTCAGTCGGTCGATCAGTAAAAGCAAAGAAGCAACCCGTTGCCCTTGAGCTGTATCGTTCCTCCTCGCTCGGACCCTCACATTCTGCTTCTGAAAGCTCGCAACGGCCTCATGTCTTTCGTGGCATAGTAGTAGGTTCCAGACCTATCGGTCCAGCTGACGCGGTTCGAGAAGTACTCGGCTTCCCTCTGCACGAACATGTTCACAGGCGAGTCGACGTTGCGCATGCTGATCTTGTGACCGATCGGCACGAATGGCTTGAGAGATACCACCTGACAGCCCTCCTTCAGATCCAGGAACATGGAGAGGAGAGTCTCGTTGAGCCCGGCCGTGAAAGCCTGGTTATTAACGAGCACGACATCGGCTCTCTTGAGAACCTCGCCAATGCGGGTGTTGGCCGTGAAGTCTCCACGCAAAAGATGCACTTTGCCCACGTTCAGGCCCCAGAGTTTTGCGCGGGCTGGGAATTCTCTCGCTTGCAGGTCTGCAAGGTCGCAAGGGTTGTCCATCATCTCAATACCCCAGCTTTCCGCTCCGATTTCAAGTGCAGCTTGCAGGACGACGTTGCCGACGCCGGAACCGAGGTCCACGAATACTTGTTCGTGATTCAATCGCGTCCTTTGCAGGATCTCGCTGACAAAATCGGGGAGCAGCTCGCCGTAAACATTGTCGCTACCGTTCTTGTACTTTTTGAGATTGTCGACTCGTGGGGAGACCGTCCGACTGTATGTTTGTTCCAAGATGCGCTTCACCAGAGGAAGCGGGAGGTGAGTTTTCCGGACCAGTTCGCGGTGGATCGTGCCGTCTTGAAGCAGCGGTTTGATCAACTTGTTGAAATCGTGCACAGTGTCCTCAAAGTCTTCCACGCTCTCACAACCCCACGCCCTCTTGAAAAGACGGTTGAAGCTCTCCTGGTCCTCTGGATCCGTCGTCTTCCTTCTGATATCATCCGGGAGGTAGAATTCGCAGATGTGCTGGACAGTCTCGCAAATGTCTTCCATGGGCTTGTAATCTACGTCGGACTTTGGCCATTTCAACTGGAATCGCTCCATCGGAGAATTGCTCGGGTACTGCAGCGATACGGTCGTCGTCTCGTCCCTTCCAAAGACGTTCCTGTACTTCTTCTCCTGGCTTCTGGACGTGAGGCTGTAACCATGCACGAACTTGAGCGCTTTGCCATCTTCTCTTACAGTCTCCGATGCGAACGTCCTCTTGGGCCCAGTGCTTTCCACGGAGCTCACACTGCTCTTGATGCGCTTGCGCGAGGCATCAGAGTCGCTACCTCCAATCTCGCTGCTTCCGTCATCGTCCTCGTCGTCGCTGAATAGTGGTCCTGCGGGTTGTGGGGTGGCGCTCTTTCGTTTGATCCCTCGTGATGGGGCGACTGCTCGTTGAGCGATGTTCTTGGGTTGTTTGCTGTAACCGTTCGGCGTCAAAGCGAAGCGATTCGCAGGCGGACCCGGTCTCCGCACGCCCGGTTGTGGTGAAGCGTTTCCAGATGGCGCAGTCTTCACGGGTACTGTCACTTTCTCGCGGCGAAGTACTGGCTTTTTGGCTGCGACTAGGAAGTTGTTCATGCCTGTCGCGTGGTATGTGCAGTCATTTAAAGAACGTCGTTAACGCTGCCGAGGGTAGAGATCGTAGTCGATATGTCGATAGCGAGTGCTGAGGAGTAAGGATAGCGTGTGTACGGTATGCAGTGTACGACCGGGTATGGTAGTGAATGTTGGTGGGGGAAGAGACAAAGAAACAGACGGAAGACGGAAGCCCGTGTTTGGCGTTCAAAGACCCTGACAGCCTGCCTTGACAGGCAACCTTGTGTGAAGACTGCATGCCCAGCCCAGCCAATCATGAGCGACGTTCGCGAGGACTTTCATCCTACAGCATACTCGTAAGTGAAATACCTCTTACCAAAACATCTCGTCTGTATGGCCCATCCTTGAGATGTCACGGTGAGAAATCACATGGTAAAATAAGCCTGTACATGTCATTCACATGCAATCATGCACTGATGCTCCGTGACGTCAAACTCTTGCCATTCTTACTTGCATGCAGTTTATTCATCTTTATTTAAACTAGGTCGAGACGACCTCAATATACATCAACCTCTAGATCTCCGAGTCGGAACCAAACAACAGCGACACTGTTCACGACGACTCCCCTCGAAAACCATCAATCACAACTGCAATAACACCACCTAACGCCACCCATTGCAGAACGACAATGGACGCCATCCCAACAACCAACGCCACCAAAGGCGCCCCAGAGAGCACCAAAAACAAAACCCTCGAAACAGGCGCAAGCCTAGTCCAAAACTTCGCACCGCCCAAACGTCTCTGCGCCCATCTAAACGCCTTCCACGCCTATGCCTCCGACCCAAGCCGCTCAGTCGAAGCAAACCACTACTGCGCCCACCTGAACGAAGACGTCCGCCAATGCCTCCTCTACGACAGCCCCGAAGCCAACGCCCGCCTGATCGGCGTCGAGTACATGATCAAACCGCACTTGTACGAGAAGCTCGACGCCGAAGAGCGGAAGCTCTGGCACAGCCACGTCTACGAGGTCAAGAGCGGCATGCTGATCATGCCCGTCCCCGAAGCCGTCCCGGACAGCGTGTGGGAGGTTGCGGAGAACAAGGAGATGGAGGAGGTGGTGGTGCTTTATGGCAAGGTTTTCCATTTGTGGCAGACGGATCGCGGGGATGCGTTGCCCTTGGGGATGCCGCAGCTGATGACTTCGTTCACGAGCGATGATCAATTGCCGGTTGAGAAGCTGAAGGATAGGGATGCGAGGTTTGGGGTTAGTTCGGAGAGGAAGAAGGCTGTGAGGGAGTATATCAAGGAGCCGGAGATTCATCCTGACGCTGATGCGACCTGGAAGAAATGAGTGGTACATGTCGTCGTGGGTCGCTTAATGATAGGACAAGTTGTATGAAATGTATCGATTCAATGATCAATACGACCAATGTGCACAATTGGATACAGTACTTTTGATCGATCTCTACCAACTAGGTAAAGGAACAGGTGAACAATAATCGACCCGAGCATGAGACAGAGGAGTAAAAAAAACCTGGCAGCCGCTAATTTTGGTATCGAATCTCAAACAATCTTACATCGACTCACTCGACTGATGATTAGGTAGTCTAGAACTTCTTGGCTCTCTGGGACTTGCCAGGACGCTTAGCACCACCGGTAGGCTTGCCCTTCATCCTCTTGGCCGAGAAGCCACCCATCTCGCTCGAAGACTTCGCGTCGTTGCTCTTGGCATGCCTCTTCTTCCCACCAAAGCCGTACTTCTCGTCCTTCTTCTGACGCTTCCTGTTCTGGCCTGCCTCGGCACCCTTGGCCTTGCGCTCCGCCCTGTCCTTCTTCTCGGTGACGGCGGCGTCCTCGAGCGCCACGTCGAAGTTGTCCTCCTTGTCGTTGAGGTCGGCGCCACCTGCACGTTTCCTCTTGAGCGAGTTGATCTTGTCCATGGTGTCCCTCTTGGTGCGGTCGCGCTCCTGGAGCTTCGCGACTTGAACTGCCTTGCCGAACTTCTTGAGATCGCGTTGCCGTCTGGCGTCCGCGCTGGCCTTCTTCCTGGCTGCCTCGTCCACCAGCTTCGCCTTGACTTTACCCATTTGCTCCTCAGACTTGACCATCTCTGCAAAGTAGTCTGTGGGTCTGGTGAAAGGCACGCCCTCCTTCTTAAGTTTCGCACGAGCGTCCTTGACGGCATCCAGAGACTGCTTGTAGAATGAAAGCTCGCGGTTGAGGTCGTCCTCGACGTCTTCTATTACCACAGGTTCGGCGGAAGTGATGGTCTGGTTGTGAAGGAATGGTAGGCTTGCGGGGAGAGCGAAGGATTTGTAGGCTCGTTGTAATGCGGCGGTGTTGTTGATTGTGAGCCTCTGGTGAGGTACAACATCTTCCTTGTCCTCTGAGGCGAGCGACTCGATGTCTGAGAGAGCAATGTCGTCCTCGTCGGCGGCCTCGTTGTCGAAGGGCTGGTCATCCTCCGAGTCCGAGTCTGTGTCGTCGTCCAGGTCGCCAATGCTCACGCCGCCCAATCCCTCCTCCTCATCCTCGTCTTCCTCGTCAGTCTCCCAACCCTCTCCGTTGTTTTCCTTGTCGACAGCCTGTGCAGCGTTGGCGGCAAGCTCTGCAAGCTCCTTCTCGAACGCAGCCTTGTCGTCGTCGGCGCCGCCGGTCACATCCTTGAGAGCTGCGACATCGACTTCGCTTTCTTTGCTTGCCTGCTTGGCGGCCTTCTTCTTCGCAGCGGCCTTTTGAAGCTTCTTCTGGCGATCCTGGCTGTGATCAATGCCCTTCTCGCGCTCGATCGCTCCTTTGAGAGTAGCACCTTTGGCCATTTTTGTGATTTGTGGTTGTGAGTTTGGTTGGAAGAAAGAATCCGACGACCTAACTTTGCGACATGCGCGAATGAAGGAAGGAAGCCAGAACTTTTCTGGAGAGGCTAGCGCGGGATCTGCTGTGAAGCCGAAAAGAGGAAGGTTTGCCGTTGGGTGGCCGGGGGCAACTTCGATGGGAACTTGAGATGGAGACGGCAGTGACGATACAATTGTTGTAAGACTGCTAGACGTGACTTGAATCAATTCGTTGATCCTGAGGCGGTTGTTACTCTTTACTATATACTGGTGTCAATACTATATACACCGCAATATAGCGAGCAGTCAACAAAAGCAAAAACAATGGCATCAGACACCGACTCAACACTGTCTGCCCAAGTCAATCGTCTCAGTGTGCAAGACTCCCCTAGCGTAAGATATCTTCTTTCTTTCAAGCACGAATGGTTCGTTAGTATTGTAACATCTAACTCCTGTTATATAGCCAGCACCAGAAACACAGCCCGCGGATCTGGTCCACGTGGTAGACGACCTGCTGAACCAACTGAGCTCCAAATTCAGCACAATGTCTAGCGAGCTCATACAGAAAAGTATGCTTTCTTCCCTCGAATCATACAAAATATTATGAATGAAGCTGACATGGAGCAAAAGTGGACGACATGACACGCAGACTCGACAACCTTGAAGCGACCATCCAAGCCGGCAACGCACCGGCTCAATCCGATGCTGAGAAATGAGAAGCAGCTCTCAAATGACGGACATCTCCATCAATTCTTCCAACTGTCATGACAGCCAGGCGCAAACTTCCACCTAGTTTGGGTATTCTTTTTAATCCACATTGTGGTGTTGTTACACGTTTTTGCTACATGCCGATATGCTCCTGATATTTATTCCTCACCAGAGCTAGAGTTCCTTCTCTGCCGCTTCGCCTGAGCCTGTTGCTCCAGCTGCTCCTTGTGAACACCACCCTGTCTCTGCACGGGACGTTCACTTAGAGGTTTAGGGTTCCAGCTGTCCAGCATCTGCTGGATTTGCGGCGCCCAGTGGTCTTCGCCCTTTTCCAGATCTTCGTACGCGAAGACGTTCTTGCCCAGCTCGAACTCTCCCTGGCGCGTGCGCGCGAGACTAGCCATCATTCCGAGCGAGTCTACCGCAGCTCCGAGATCGTGACAGAGACTGCGGACGTAGAAGCCAGAGGTGACTGTCATACGAAGGCGACAAGCTGGTGCAGGGCAGGGTTCGCGTTGCGCGGGAGTCACAGGCTGAGCTCCTTCCGTTGAGCCAGTCTCTGGCACTGCACCACTGGCCGCCTCCGACTCCTCCTCAGCCTTGGTGCGTTTTGACTCAGGAACGTCCTCAGACTCAACAGCGCCGCCGACAGTCTCATCGCGCTTCCTCTTCTCACCAGCTGCCGCAACTTCACCTTCAGATGTCTTCGAAACTTCAGGCTCCGGGGTCTTGTCGCCATCCAAATGCAAGACCTTGTTCGCCAGCTCCTTTTCACTAGCCTCAGCCTCGACCTGCGGCCAGTGGTAACTGTGAGTACCGCCCTCCATCCATTCCGTCATCTCAAGAGTTTCCGTCTCCACATCTCGCGCTTCAATCTCGATCGGCACCTCTTTGCCCTCGCGCGCATACTCGTACAGTTTCTTGCCATTGACTTTCAGCGCGCTGAAAATCGGCGGCTTCTGCATGATCTTGCCCCTGAACTTCGCCAAAGCCTGCTCCACCATGTCCTTTGTGATGTGCTCGTACCCTTTGCGCGCGACGACTTTGCCCTCTGTGTCGTAGGAGTCCGTGGCTTTGCCGAACAGCACTGTACATTCGTAGCTCTTCGTGCAGCCCAGGAATTGCGGCAGAGATTTGGTGCCAGAGCCAATGCCGAGGATGAGGACACCGGTCGCGAGGGGATCCAGTGTTCCGCCGTGGCCCATTTTCACTTGCGGAGGTTGCCTCATCCTTCGCGATCGCTTTTGCTTCTGGTTGTGGTGCTCACGCTCCATGCGCGCTCTCTCCTGGGAGAGCCATGGCTCGAAGAGCTTGGAAGGATTGAAGTGTTTCTGTACGTCGCGGATGACTTGGGCGGAGGTCACGCCGGTCGGCTTGGTGATTGCTGAATTGAGAAATGAGTTGTCAGTTGCGGTGGAAGGGAACTGTGCAGGGAATGGAACCCTACGATACCGAAGCAGCCCTCGGGCATTTTGGAGGCCATGGTTGTTGATGTGGTTGGTTGTGATGCTTTGAAGATGCTGCGCCAGATGAGTTGGCGGCCGCCCATAGATTTGATGTGGGAGAAGTAGACGGGAGGGCGAAGACGAGTAAAGTAATTTTTGAATCCCACTGTCACATGTGACGATGGAAGCTTGCCTTTCGAGTGTTCCACAGACTTTTAGGCGGATCGATTATATCGAAGGTGGAGCTGTCTCAAATCGCGTGAGAATGAGAGTTGACATTTCCTTCAGCTGACACTCTAGGATCCGAACAGTTGGTAAGAAGGTACATTCTTTCTTACTGATATTTGAAATGGCAAGAGCTAAAGAGAGCTATTCACACAGAGACTTCGATGCAGTTATCGTTTCTTCAGTTGGAAAATCAGTGTCCAAGTGGGGCTCTGATCATACCTTAGGTGTTCGGCTCGGGTGTTGCTTCGCGCTTCTGACGCTAACACGCCTTCGACTCCATCTACTAAACAGTGCGCGCCTTAGCCCGCCATCTTCAGGCCGCCTCGACTCTGTAGACTCAATCAATAATCCTCCAAGACAAGACATGTACCGATACAAGTATATATTATACGATCCGACGACCTCATGACCTGAACACTTCCTTCTCCACGGCTGCCGACGCCACGACCATCATGACCACCAACGCAATCCCCGAAGGCAACCTTCTTGCGAGTCTTCACCCGAATCTTGCCAACAATTCCGACGAATGGCCCGAATTCGAACTGAAAGACGTCAAAGTCTTTACTCCAAACGATCCCTCGAACTTGACTAGCCTGCTCGAAGCAGCCGCGCATTACCCATTGACTCTGACCGGCCACCTCGAGCCATTGGCAAAAGATCAGGCGCATCTTTACACCACAACTACCACGCGGCGCGCACCTCTGATTGAGATCAAGGATGTACGCATGTTCTCGTACGGCCAATTCGAGGACGGTAATATCGGCTTGTGGGCAGGTGGTCTGGCGGGATGGTATGCGCTGAAGCCTTCGAGGGCGTACAAATCAATATGGAGTAGCATGGTGGAGTCCGTGGACGCGTTCTATTGGGTTGTAGATTCATACCGCGAGAAGCGGCGGAAAGGGAACAAGAAGAATGGTCCGGTTTTGCCAGACTTCACAGCGGAAGAGCTGTTCGATAAATACGCCGATGAGGTGCTGGAGGATGCGAAGGGAGGGAAGGAAGCTGCGCAGGTCATATATGAGCAACGCCATTTCTTGCTGTCTAGTATGCTCGCTGGGAAAGAAGGGATTGCTTGGGCGAGGAATCCGCTCTATGAGCATCTGAGCACGCGGTTCCCAGACGACCACGCTTTGGTGAAGTCCAGGCTGACTGGGCAAGCGTTGCCAGCTCGCAACGATCGGCAGAAATCAGCCAGTGTTGAAGGTGGCAATCTCAAACGGAAGCGTGGAAGGCCTGCGAAGGGCTCTTCTGTAGAGGCAATGTCAACACGCGAGAACTCCATGGTGGATGCCACAGAGACGACAAGTCAGAGAGAAACATCCCAGCAGAACCCTGCCAAAGGTGCAGCTTCACGACGCACGCGACGAGGACAGAGAGAGTCACCCAGTACAGGCACACCCGGATATGAGGCCAAAACGCCTCGAGAGGTTCTCGACAGCGACGACGAGCAGATTAACAAGTCCATGAAAGGGCGCTCGGCATTACGACCAAAAGCCACAAAGGCCGGGAAAGGCGCAAGCAAGGGCGGCAAGGCACCCGTACAAGACTTTGACGAGGACGACGACTCAGACGACGACCAACTCCAATCGCCCACAGCCATAGCGAAGAAACACCAATCACATACTTTCGCAAACCGAAACGCAATACAAAAATCCAACAAACACGACGTAGACGAAGGAATCGACATACCCTCCTCGCCAGCCAGCGGCGACCCACCCAGCACCCCTTCAGGATCCAGACTCGGCGCCGGCGACAACGACAACTCAGACGACGACGACGACGACGACGACGAAGAAGACCCAGAAGCCCCCAGCACCGACCTAGCCCTGCGCCTCAAACACGAACCCGATCCGATCCAAGAGGACACCTGGATATGCGCCCTCGACGGCTGCTCGCACAAAGTCTACCAAGCCTCGCAACCGGACTCGCAGCGCCTGATCCGCGAACACTACGCTCTGCACGCCTACGACGACGACGAGCGCGTGCAGTTGGTCAAGAAGCTGCAGCACCCTTCGTTGCCCGTGGGCCATTTGATTGAGCGCGTGCGGTCGCAGGCGCGATCGGATGGGTTTCCGGGTTCGAGGAGTGTGGTGCTTGAGGGGGCGGCGTCGCATAGTCGGTATCGACCGCAGCCGCAGGTTAGGTATTGAGAGCATTGTCGGGCAAGCAACACTTGTATTTGAAAGGGTTTGGGAAATTTTGCCTGGAATTTTCTGTGGAGTTTTCTTTCTCTTCTGGTCAAGAGTTGGAGAAAAAGGTGTTGTTGGGGGGTTTTTTTTTAAAGGAAACGATACCCCGAATTCGAGGATTTCTCTTCTTCTTCTTCTGCCTCTCTATCTTTCTATTTGAAATTTATGTGCTCTGTACTACGAGGACAGTGTGCTGTGTAGAGTAGACATGTATGAACATCTACGTAAAAGGATACATGTACCTATCATGTGGTGTTGGCATCATATCGACGACTTTTTAGTTGACAGCCTTGACGCGATGTGTGTGCAGCATGGTCTGGCCTACTGGTATCATAGTGACAACACATGGGCAGCCGGTGGAAGCGAGGGCTTGTCGCTTAGTGCTTGATTTCTTTTTCTTTCCAACAGTCGAAGTATTGGCGAAGTTGGCTGTGCATGTGGCTTCAGCGTGCATGTGTGAAATTCTGACGCGCGGCTGCCGTCACCGCTTCCGTTAGGCATCTGATGAGATGTGACAGCTCCAGTCGATCGGAGGACGGCGAATGCCTCTCTCTCTCTTTCTTTCGCATGTTCGTATTGAGATTGTAGTATGCATGTTAGTGAATTACTGATAACACGAAACAAAGCACTCTGCTCCAGCCACAACATTGAATCCTTTGAAACCATCGTCATTCATCATCACCAAAAACGCCATCATCATCACGATCATCACACTTTTGACAAGGCTGGAAGTGGGGTGGGGGGGGGGGAGATCTTTGAGCAGGGGGGGGGAAAGGCCAGCCAAGGCAAGCTCGCAAGGAAAGGGAATGAGGCGGGTGGCTGTTTTGCCCGCCGCGGCCACATGTTCGAATTATTTGCATCAACGCGGAGCCGAAAGGCAATTGGTGAGGTCGAACGAAAGGCATCTCCACACTTTCTCTAGTCAGTAAAGCGAGAAGCAGGGCAGATCACAGGTCAGTGCTGGCAAGTGATGCGCTTTCTGCTCCCCGTCTCGTCATACGACTAGTCGACTGGGTGGCTGGCGGCGGCGGCCAGGGCGGGAAGGCGAACCTTCGATGAGGTGTTTTGTAGCGAGGGGGCGTGGGAGGAGAGCCTCCATCATTATTACCTCTGCCACATGTTGATATGCTGCTATGCTGCTATGCATGGCCGACAAGGATCGCGTGCCTTGTTTCGGCGAGTTGTTTTGAGTTGACGCTTTCGGGGAGAAATGCGTGATTGCATGCCAGGCTGCATGTTCATATGTACATGTATACTTTACAATAGGGTGATTAATGTATTCTCGGGTTGACGGTAGTAGTAAAACGTATGTGACGGCGTGAAGGCTGTACAGAGGCACTAGGGTGCAGAAAGATGGGATGGGAAATTGGCATGGATGGACCAGGAGAGCGATGCTGGTCGACGATGGGAACTGGACTGGAGGATCTGCGAGATCTCAAGCCCGTGCGTTCTCTTAGCCTGTGACGTTTGTTGGCACAACTCAAGGTCACATCCATGTCGCAAATCCCTTGGGGGGGAACTACAGAGTAGGTATGCCGCTGGAAGGAAGGAAACACATGTGCTGGATATTATGTACTAGAACAAATCTATTCCAAGTAGACGAGACACAGCAGGAACAATAGAGTCTTTCCAAGCAAAGATAGAGTTATCAATCAATCAATGCATCGCCAGACCTGCTCTCATCAGTCAAGTAGTCACAACGTCCAGTCCAGTCCAGTCCAGTCCAGTCCAGT
>Ga0265797_10001824_pt1 | contig 36983 bp, 23 predicted proteins | sample P2T30metagenome_FD_192433 | JGI IMG/M metagenome (GOLD analysis project Ga0265797, IMG submission 192433) | Plant litter microbial communities from East Loma Ridge, Irvine, California - P2 T30 | ecosystem: Environmental > Terrestrial > Plant litter > Unclassified | place: USA: California...
ACGGATGGCAGGCGCAGCAGTTTATCGATCGAAGGCAGATCCTTGACTGTCGCCTTCGAGCCGTGGACCACGGACTCGTCGTGCGACATCGTCAATGACTCCCGGGTTGATCGGTTGCTGGTGGATCTTCTTCGCCGCCCGTGAGCAGCAGCAGGTTGATCCCGTGAGGCTGGAAGCCGGCTTCCGACACCAGGATATCCAGTGTCAGCGTCGCCACATCGTCCGCTACCGGATCGACATGGAGATCTCTCTCCATGCGCACGATCTTGAGGTAGTGGCCGCACTCGTCGCAGGTTTCGGCCTGCACCGACGCCTGACCGGTATCCTCGGTCGCACCATCGGTTGCCAGCGCCTGCAGCGCGTGGTAGTGGATGCCCTTGGTGGATTCGCAGTGGCTGCACTTGACCCGCACCATATGCCACTGTGTCGAGCACAGCGAGCAGTTCAGGTAGCGGAAATTGCTGCCGCTCGGGTCCAGGCGGGTCACCGACGAGGTCGGCAAGCTGCCGCAGCACGGGCAGGACGTCATGTCGAGCGTGCGCCCGAATGGTTCCTGGCGCGCTGCGCCGTGCTCCTGCTGGATGGCCAGGACCATATGGGTCCAGTACACCTGCAGGCCGGCAGCCACCAGCGGCGCCGCACTCATGTCCAGGCCGGCTGCGCCTTGCAGCAGCAGTTCGGCCTGGCCTTCGAGATGCTCGTCGCTGGCCGCCAGCAAACCTGCTACCACGGCTTGCGCCGGACTGCCCGCCAGGCGCGGGACCAGCAGCTCGAGCATGCGGCGCAAGGCCCCACGCCAGAGCGGGTCACGCGGCCACAGCGGCGCCGGCAGCGGCGCCTGGGCGGCGCGGCCGGCGGCCACCAGGTCGTCGCCGCTCGGCAGAGCGACGGCGGGATAGTCCTGCAGGACTTGATGCTGTACGTGCGCCAGCTCGGCGGCGAACAGCAAAAAGTCACGCATCGCATGCCCCGCCGCCAGCTCGCGCAGGCGGGTTTCACGGGTGGCGAACAGCTCTGCCCGCACCGGGAGGTGCAGGTAGGGCATCTGTTGCCCGGACCGGACTGCGATTTCTTCCGGGCTGAGCAACTGTGTTGCTTTAGTGACACTCATAGAACAATGACTTCCTTAGTGTTTCCTGCGAGTCGCGTCAGACTTGTCGTTCTGGGTGACTTCCTTGTACCACAGCGGATGGTGCGACTTGGCCCAGTCCTCATGCACGGTGCCACGGGTCATGGCGCGGAACGAGCCCTTGACCCAGATCGCAGCATACACGTGGATGATCACGCTCATGACCAGCGCGAACGCGGCCACGGCATGCACCAGCATCGCGATGCGGCGCAGCGGGATCGGGAAGAAGTGCGCGAACCACGGCTGCCAGAACATGAAACCGGTAATCAGGAGCAGCACCAGGCTGATCGCGAAAATCCAGAATACGCCCTTTTGACCGGCATTGTACTTGTGCACCGGTGGGAGGCCGTGCTCGTTACCCGTGGTGATCAGCTGCGGCGCCTTCTTGACCCATTCCGTATCGGTCTTGGTCCAGAAGTTGTCGCGTACCACGGCGAAGAACAGGAACACGAAGCCCAGCACCATCAGCAGCCCGAAGAACGGGTGCAGCACACGGGTCCAGTAGCCACCGCCGAACAAGGCGCTGAAGAAGTACATCGAAGGATGGAACAATGCCAGCCCCGTCAGACCGGCGCAGATGAACAGCAGGGCCACGGCCCAGTGGTTCATTCGCGTGCGGTCACGATAGCGAGTGATAAACATGTTCTTCTCCTTAAACGCGCGTATCTTCGCGCTGGTCTGCGTCAGGCGTTGGCTGCACCGGCGGCTCATCCACATGGGTCTCGATCGGGCCGACCTTCATGTAGTGGAAGAAACCGGCCACGGCTGCACCGATCATCGCGGCCACGCCCAGCGGCTTGGCAACGCCCTTCCACAGCGCCACGGTCGGGCTGATGGTCGGGTTCTCGGGCAGACCGGCGTACAGCTTCGGCTTGTCGGCGTGCTGCAGCACGTACATCACGTGCGTACCGCCGACACCGGCCGGGTTGTACAGACCAGCGTTCTGGTAGCCGCGTTCCTTCAGGTCCACCACGCGGTCGGCTGCGTAGTCGATCATGTCTTCCTTGGTGCCAAAACGGATGGCGCCGGTAGGACAGATCTTGACGCAGGCCGGTTCCATGTTCACTGCCACGCGGTCCGCGCACAGCGAGCATTTATAGGCCTTCGAGTCCACCTTGCTGATGCGTGGCACATCGAACGGGCAACCGGCAACGCAATAACCGCAACCGATGCAGTTCTCGCTGATGAAGTCGACGATGCCGTTGGTGTACTTGACGATCGCGCCAGGCGCCGGGCAGGCTTTGAGGCAGCCCGGTTCGTCGCAGTGCATGCAGCCGTCCTTGCGGATCAGCCACTCCAGGCGGTCACCCTCGTCTTCGGTCTTGGTGACCACTTCCGAGAATTTCATGACCGTCCACGATTGCGGGGTCAGGTCGCGCGGGTTGTCGTAGGTGCCGTGGTTTTCGCCGACTTCGTCACGCAAGTCGTTCCACTGCATGCACGCCACCTGGCAAGCCTTGCAGCCGATGCAGCTGGAAACGTCGATCAGCTTGGCGACTTCGGGCTTGTGGGTACGCGCCACCGGCGTCGTCGCGGTCGTTGCCGACCGCGCTGCGATATCGAGAGATTGAAGTGAAGACATTTATCAGGCCCTTTCGATATTGACCAGGAACGACTTGAATTCCGGGGTCTGGGTATTGGCGTCGCCCACGAATGGGGTCAGCGTATTGACCAGGAAGCCCGGCTTGGCCACACCGACGAAGCCCCAGTGGTTCGGCAGACCCACCGTATCGACCTTCATCCCGTCGCAGTCCAGTTGCGGAATGCGCTTGGTAACGACGCACTTGGCTTTGATGAAGCCACGCATCGACGACACCTTGACCATATCGCCATTGCTGATGCCCTTGGCGGCCGCCAGCTGCTCGCCGATTTCCACGAACTGCTCTGGCTGGATGATCGCGTTCGAGAGAACGTTCTTGGTCCAGTAGTGGAAGTGCTCGGTCAAACGGTAGCTGGTGGCGACGTACGGGAAGTCCTTGGCCGTACCGAATGCTTCCATATCGCCCTTGAACACGCGCGCCGCTGGATTGGCACGGGCTTTCGGGTTTTTCGGGTGCATCGGGTTGTACGGGAAAGGCGACTCGAACGGCTCGTAGTGCTCCGGCAGCGGACCTTCGGCCATGCCGGTCGGCGCGAACAGGCGCGCGACACCCTCGGACGTCATGATGAACGGCTGCACGCGGTCTTCGTCACCCGGATTGGCGTCAGGACGGATGTCCGGAATATCCGAACCGGTCCAGCTGGTGCCATTCCATGCGATCAGGTTGCGGTGCGGGTTCCACGGCTTGCCGGTCTTCGGATCGGTCGAAGCGCCGTTGTACAGCACGCGGCGGTTGGCCGGCCAGGCCCAGGCCCAACCCAGCGTATTGCCGATACCATACGGGTCGGCATTGTCGCGGTTGGCCATCTGGTTACCGGCCTGGGTCCACGAACCGGCATAAATCCAGCAGCCGCTGGCGGTACTGCCATCGTCGCGCAGCACGCCGAAGCCCGGTACCTGGTCACCCTTTTTGAGGATGAGCTTGGTCGGATCCTTGGCATCGTACAGATCGGCCAGCGCCTTGCCGTTGAACTCTTTGGCGAGTTCTTCAGCCGATGGGCTGTGCGGAATCTTGTACGGCCAGGCCAGGTTCACCATGGCGTCAGGGAAGGCGCCGCCATCCTTGATGTACGCATTCTTCATGCGGGTGAACAGGTCGGCGATGATCTCGATGTCCGGACGCGATTCGTACGGCGCTTCGGCGCCCTTCCAGTGCCACTGCAGCCAGCGCGACGAGTTCGACAGCGAACCGTCTTCTTCGGCGAAGCAGGTGGTCGGCAGGCGGAACACGGTGGTCTGGATCTGGCTTGGATCGACGTCGTTCGATTCGCCATGGTTCTTCCAGAACTCGGACGTTTCGGTGTTGAGCGGATCCATCGTCACCAGGAACTTCAGCTTCGACAGGCCGGTCACGATCTTCTTCTTGTTAGGGAAGGAGCCCACCGGGTTGAAGCCCTGGCAGATGTAACCGGTCATCTTGCCCTGACCCATCAGCTCGAAGGCCTGCAGCACGTCGTACAACTTGTCGATCTTCGGCAGGTAGTCGAAGGCCCAGTTGTTCTCGGCGGTTGCGGCATCGCCCCACCAGGCTTTTTGCAGGCTGACGAAGAACTTGGGATAGTTCTGCCAGTAGCTCATCTGGTTCGGACGCAGCGGCTTGAGGGCGCGCGGCTTGTAGTACGTTTCCAGGTCCTGCTCGTTGTCAGTCGGCAGGGACAGATAGCCCGGCAGCGAGTTCGACAGCAGGCCGAGGTCGGTCAGACCCTGGATGTTGGAGTGACCGCGCAGTGCATTCAGGCCACCGCCGGCAACGCCGACGTTACCCAGCAGCAGCTGCATGATCGCGCCGGTACGGATGATCTGGCTACCCTGGCTGTGCTGGGTCCAGCCCAGTGCGTACAGAATGGTCATGGCACGGCCCGGCACGGCGGTCGACGCAATGTATTCGCACACTTTCAGGAATTGCTTGACCGGGGTACCGGTGATCTTGCTGACCTGCTCGGGGGTGTAGCGCGAATAATGGCGCTTCATCACCTGCAGCACGCAGTTCGGGTCTTGCATGGTCGGATCGACCTTGGCAAAACCGTCTTCGCCCATGGCGTAGCCCCACGACTTGTTGTCGTAGCGGCGCTTGCTTTCGTCGTAGCCCGAGAACAGGCCATCCTCGAACGAGAAGTCGGGACCGACGATGAACGGCGCGTTGGTATAGCTCCGGACGTATTCGGTCTGGATCTTGTCGTTACTCAACAGATAATTGACGACGCCGCCCAGGAAGGCGATGTCGGAGCCAGCGCGGATCGGCGCGTAATAGTCGCTCATGGCGGCCGAACGCGTGAAGCGCGGGTCGACCACGACCAGCTTGGCTTTATTGTGATGCTTGGCTTCGATCACCCACTTGAAACCGCAGGGATGCGCCTCGGCGGCATTACCGCCCATGATCAGTACTACATCGGCATTCTTGATGTCAACCCAATGGTTGGTCATCGCTCCTCGTCCGAACGTCGGGGCCAGACCGGCCACCGTAGGTCCGTGTCAAACGCGAGCCTGGTTATCGAAGACGAGCATGCCCATCGAACGCATCGCTTTGTGCGTGATGTAGCCCGTTTCGTTGCTCGCCGCGGACGCACACAGCATACCGGTGCTGGTCCATCGGTTGACTAATTTACCTTCGGCGTTGGTCGCGATGAAGTTGGCGTCGCGATCGTCTTTCATCAGCTTGGCCAGGCGCGACATCGCCACATCCCACGACACGCGCTTCCATTCATTGCTGCCTGGCTCGCGGATCTCCGGGTATTTGAGGCGGTTCGGCGAGTGGACGAAGTCCAGCAGACCGGCGCCTTTCGGGCACAGCGTACCGCGGTTCACCGGGTGATCCGGGTCGCCTTCGATATGGATGATGTCCGACGTAACGTTCTTCGCGCCGTCGCCCAGACTGTACATCAGCAGGCCGCAGCCCACCGAGCAGTACGGACACGTATTGCGCGTCTCTTTGGCTTTCGCCAGTTTATAGTGCCGGGTCTCGGCCATTGCCGGCAGCGGCGAGAAGCCGAGCGCGACGATGGTGGAGGCGGCCAGTCCCGCACCGCTTACGCGGAGGAACTGCCTACGATTCATGCCCATCTAGGATCTCCTACTAGTAATGGATGCGCGCATCGCAAAAGAGGCTGCCGGGGTCGATGCCCCGGCGTGCGGATCTGTCTGCAAAGTTGCCACCCGTGGGGTGGTGGCAAGCGCGCCGTTCGACGCAGTCGGCTTTACTTGGCCGGCGGCGTTGTTGCCTGGGTGGCGCCATCGCCACCGGTTGGTTCTGACGCGCCGGTGTCACGCGGCTTGTCTGCGTCTTGTCCTGCTACCACGCCACCCACGGCGGTACCGCCTTCAGCGGGGCCGGTGCCCGGCACGGCTTCTGGCGTATTCGCCGATTCCGGCACGATCGCAGCGTGCGGATCAGGATTCTGCGCAGCCACCTCGGCCGGCGTGGTCGTGGCCGGGGCTTCCGTTTTCTTGCCGCAGGCTGCCAGCGCGAACACGGCAGTCACCAGGGCTGCGGCGCTCAGCAGCGAGCGGCTTATCATGCGAGAGTTATGTTTCATTGCAATATCCGTTAATCTTGAGATATATCAAGAATATATATGAATTGATGAGTGCGACAAATAGGTATTTTACGCAATGCAAGCATATTATGGTGAGAATGCGAGAGATTTGACCCGATAATGTCGTGCTAAGCTGGAAGGCCGCACTAATGTACATACTCGCCGACGGCATCGTCTTTACGGTGGGCCGCCCGGCGTCGCGTCGCGGAGCGTCGTGCGGCCTGCGCCCCCCTCCCCCCGGCTCCACCGTTGCTTCGCTTCCCATTCTTTCTTCGACATCGAGCAAGCGCGTCTCCCCCCAGCCGCCAGCCTTCGTCATCCATGCGCAGGGCTGTACTGCCCGTGATCCTGAGGATCCGCCCATCGATCCGGGCCTCGCGCGCATGCCCGCGCAGCGCCGCATGCCAGCCCTCGACCGTGATCACGTCCGGCGCCACCGGGGGGGGCGGCGAAATGGCCTGGTCCCGGCAGGAAACGCAGCGCCTGCGCCATGCGCCTGCCCAGCCGCGCACCCATCACCCCGACCTGTAGCGCCAACGCTTCCCACAGCGCGCTCGACTGGCTGCGCAGTGCCAGGTAGCGCCCCGCCTGTTCGCGGCCATGCGCCAGCAAGGCATCCGCCAGGCCGAGGTCGCGGTCGAACCTGGAGAACAGGCCGAGCTCCCTGTGCAGCGCCGCACCGACCGCATCGCCATCCAGAAGCGCTCCAGCCGCTCGCTGGCCGATTCCGGCCCGCCGAGCAAAGCGCCGAACCACGCCGGCAGCGCACTGATGGCCCCGCCCGAGCTGCCGCTGATACCGGCTTGTTTGTCATCGAAACAACACATCCGACATAGCGAAAAAAATATTTGCGAACAACCCATAACTCAAATGGTTGCGCATAACATTTAGTGTTATATTTACTGACAGATTGCTCGCTTGCTGCCAACCGGACTCCCGGCGAGCATGGCAGGCATCAGGAAAAGAGCCCCGGCGATGGGTTCTTCACAACAAAGACGGAGACAACAAATGAGACAGTTGAACAAGTCGGCTATTGCCGTGGGCGTCGCACACCTGTGCTGGTTGACCGCGGCGTTTGCGCAGGAAGCCCCAACCGCGGGCTCCGCCCAGGTCGTCACGATTACCGGCCAACGCGCCGCACTCGACAGCGCACAAGAACTCAAACGCAATTCCGAGGAGGTGGTCGATTCGATCGTCGCCGAGGACATCGGAAAACTTCCCGATAAATCCATCACCGAAGTGCTGCAGCGCGTGCCGGGCGTGACCATCGACCGCACCATGTCGCGCGCCGACCCCGAGCACTTCTCGGTCGAAGGCTCAGGCGTCTCGATCCGCGGCCTGACCTGGGTGCGCTCGGAACTGAACGGCCGCGATTCGTTCTCGTCCACCGGTGGTCGCGCACTGAACTTCGAAGACGTGCCGCCAGAACTGATGGCCGGCGTCGATGTGTATAAAAATCCGTCCGCCGAACAGATCGAAGGCGGCATCTCGGGCCTGGTGAACCTGCGCACTGCCCTGCCGTTCGACATCAAGGGCCAGCGTATCTCGGGCTCGGTCGAAGGCACGTATTCCGAACTCAAAAAGGGCAAGGCCGACCCGGCCGGCTCCTTCCTGTACTCGAACCGCTGGAAAACCACCATGGGCGAGTTCGGCATCCTGGTGAGCCACGCGAGTTCGCAAAGCGCGACCCGCACCGATGCCTTCCAGGTCGAGCCCTACTATCCAGTGGCCGGCGCCGAGCCGGGCCGCACCGTGTGGATCCCGAAAGGCGCACAGTGGCGTACGCTCGACTTCGACCGCAAGCGCCAGGGCACCTATGGCGCGCTGCAGTGGAAGCTCGATAACACCCTCAAGAGCCACGTCACCTGGTTCCGCTCCAAGTACAAGATGCAGTGGGACGAGAACGCGCTGTTCTCGGCTGAAGGCACGCCAACCAATCTGCGCGTGAACAATGGCGTGTACGACGCCAACGGCGCCTTCCTCTCCGGCAGCATCACCAATCCGGAAGCCGGCAGCATCGAGTACGCCAACAACACCCGTACCGCGACGCGCGATTCGAACACCACCGACATCGCCTGGAACATCGAGTGGAAACCGGCCTCGAACTGGACCCTCACCTCGGACTTCCAGCACGTGAAGGCGCGCTCGGAAGGGTTCGATTCGACCGTGGCGCTGGGCACCCTGGTGCCGGAACTGAACCTGGACCTGACCGGCAGCATCCCCCGCTTCAACTTCACCCCGCAGCAGGCGGCGGCGATGAGCGACCCGAATAACTTCTTCTGGGCCTTCTCGCAAGAACACCGCGACCGCAGCGTGGCCGAACAGAAGGCATGGAAAGGCGACGTCAAGTACGACTTCGACCATCCCGTGCTGCGCGACCTGCGCATCGGTGTGCGCCTGACCGACCGCGACGCCAAGACCATCAACTCGAACCCGAGCTACAACTGGGTCGGCATCTCGCAGCGCTGGATGATGCCGTGGCAGATCAACCAGCTGGCTTACCTGAGCGATCCACGCTTCCAGGCGCCGACCACGGTCAACAACTTCAAGAACTTCTTCAACGGCGACGCCAACGTCCCGGGCATCATCTTCCCGGCCAAATCGGTGGTGGCGGATTATCCAGGCTCCTACGCCCAGTTGCACGGCTTCCATGACGCCCTGTGCGCGCAAGCCGGCAACAGCTGCGCCCCATGGAAACCAGCCGCCTTCGGCGAAGCCAATCCATCGGGCGACAACGAGCAGGCCGAAAAAACCAAGGCGCTGTACACACAGCTGCGCTTCGGCTTCGACGACCTGGCCTATCCGATCGACGGCAATATCGGCGTGCGCTACGTGAAAACCGACGGCAACTCGTTCGGCTACACCGTGTTCAATCCGACCTTCGTGGTCCCACCCGGCGGCACCACTGGCGTGACGGTGCCGACGGTCGCGGCCTTCGCCGGCCGCCAGGACTACAAGAACAGCTACCACAACTGGCTGCCGAGCCTGAACCTGCGCCTGAAAGCCAGCGACGAACTGCAGTTCCGCTTCGCGATCGGCAAAGGCATGGCCCGTCCTGACTTCGACCGCCTGCAGGCCTACACGACGCTGAACCAGAGCGTAACCAGCACCACGACCGGCACCGGCGCCGAGCAGGTCACCAACGTCACCTCGGTAGGTCACGTCGGCGAGGCCGTCGGCAACCCGATGCTGCGTCCGACCACCTCGCGCAATATCGACGTGACTGCGGAATGGTACTTCGCGAAAGCCGGTTCGCTGACCTTCGGCCTGTTCGACAAGCGCCTGAAAGACATCATCATCAATCAGAACGCGTCTTACCAGCTGACTGATACGGCCGGCCGTGTAATCGATTTCAGCGTCGCCACCCCGGTGAATGGCGCACGCGGTACCGCCCGCGGCGCCGAGATCGCCTACCAGCAGTACTTCGACCGCCTGCCAGGCTGGCTGTCGGGCTTCGGCATGCAGGTGAACTATACCCACGTCAAGAGCAAGCGCGACCTGTACAACCCGGTGTTCTCGCCCTACTGCTCGAGCCAGAGCGGCGCGGCGAACATCAACCTGAACATCAATGGTTGCGACACCGATGGCCGCACCTTCGGCGACCTGCCGCTGCAATACCTGTCGCGCAACTCGTACAACTTTGCAGCCCTGTACGACAAGGGACCATGGTCGGCGCGCCTGGCCTGGAGCTGGCGCTCGAAGAGCCTGCTGGGCAACAACAACAACGGCACCAACGGCACCAATGGCCTGGACACCAATCCGGACAGCCCTACTTTTGGGCAGAACACGATCGCCTGGGGTCTGCCGATCTGGGCTGACGACTACGGCCAACTGGACGGCGGCATCAGCTACAAGTTCAACGAGAACTTCCGGCTGGACTTCCAGGGCCAGAATCTGACCGATGCCAAGTACAAGCAGATCATGACCCACCACATCGGCGACAAGGGCCGCGCGTGGTTCGTCTCTGGTCCGCGCTACAGCGTACGCCTGGGCGTCACGTTCTAAGCGTGTAGTGCCGGTCCGCACCCTCCTTTTTTTCAAAAGGCGGTGCGGGCCGGCTTTTTGCATTTTCAGCTGCCCGGATTGTCAATACAAAACCAATGCAGAACACGATCTTCTCGTCGCTCGACACCTTTGTCTTCTTCGTCTATTTCTTCGTCGTCGCGGGCTACGGCTTTTGGGTGTACAAGCGCAAGCAGCGCTCCACGTCTGCTTCACACGATTACTTTCTGGCCGAAGGTTCGCTCACCTGGTGGGCCATCGGCGCATCCATGATCGCCTCGAACATCTCGGCCGAGCAGTTCATCGGCATGAGCGGTTCGGGTTTCAAGATGGGCATGGCGATCGCCGTGTACGAACTGATGGCGGCCTTCACGCTGATCCTGGTGGCGGTGTTCTTCATGCCGGTATTTCGCAAGAACCGCATCTACACCATGCCGCAGTTCCTCGAGCAGCGCTACAGCGGCAAGGTGGCCACGATCATGGCGATCTTCTGGCTGTCGCTGTACGTGGTGGTGAATCTGACCGCGATCCTGTACCTGGGCGCGCTGGCCATCGGCGCGATTGCCGGCATCGAGGTCTGGGCCTGCATGCTGTTCCTGGCGGTGTTCGCGGCCATCATCACGCTGGGCGGCATGAAGGTGATCGGGTATACCGACGTGATCCAGGTATTTTGCCTGATCGTCGGCGGCCTGGTGACCACCTGGCTGGCGCTCGACCTGGTGGCCCAGCACAACGGCGGCGGCGGCGTGACGGGCGGCTTCAACCACCTGCTGGCGGTAGCGCCCGACCACTTCGACATGGTCTTCACGCGCGACAATCCGAACTACCTCGACCTGCCCGGCATCTCGATCCTGATCGGCGGCATGCTGATCGTGAACCTGAACTACTGGGGCTGCAACCAGTACATCATCCAGCGTGCACTCGGCGCCGACCTGCACACGGCGCGCAAGGGCATCCTGTTCGCAGCCTTCCTCAAGCTGCTGATGCCGGTGATCGTGGTGCTGCCGGGGATCGCCGCCTACGTGCTGCACCAGCAAGGCGCGCTCGGCGCGGCCATGGGCCTGGGCGCCGACGTCAACCCGGACCGCGCCTATCCGGTGCTGCTGGCGCTGCTGCCGACCGGCCTCAAAGGCATCGCGTTCGCGGCGCTGACCGCCGCCATCGTCGCCTCGCTCGCGGGCAAGGCTAACAGCATCGCTACCATCTACACCTTCGACATCCACAAGAAGCATTTCAACAAGGACGTGTCCGAGGCGCGCATGGTGTGGATCGGCCGTGTGACCGTGGTGGTCGCGATGCTGCTGGCGGTGCTGATCGCGCCATTCATGGGCATCGACAAAAAGGGCGGCTTCCAGTACATCCAGGAATACACGGGATTCGTCTCGCCCGGCATCCTGGCCATGTTCCTGATGGGCTTCTTCTGGCGCCCGGCCACTGCCGCCAGCGCGATGTTCGCCACCATCGGCGGCTTCGTCGGCTCGATCATCCTCAAGGTGCTGCCGGTGTACATGGATCTGGCGTTCCTGGCGCCGATCGGCTTCGCCGTGCCCAATGGCGTGGGTGTGTACGAGATCCCGTTCCTGGACCGCATGGCGATCGTGTTCGTCGCCGTCATGATCGGCATGGTCGTCATCAGCAAGCTGTTCCCGAAACAAGTCGCCGAACAACACAAGCAGGTCGAAGTCGATCCGCGCATGTTCAAGGTGCAGCCGGGCTTTGCGATCGGCTCGGGCATCATCTGCGTGGCGCTGATCGTGATCTACGCCGCCTGGTGGTAAGACGTTGAACCCGTAGCAAAAAATATAACGACACAAGGAGACACAAGAATGCAGCAAGCTTCATCGACCAGCCGCTGGGCCTTCATCCTCGCCGCCGCCTGCGCCATCCAATGCGCGCAAGCGGCGCCTGACGCCGCGCAACAACGCGCAGCCCAGCTGGTGAGCCAGATGACCCTCGACGAAAAAATCGGCATGGTGTTCGGCCAGTTCGGCACCGAATTCCAGGGTAAACAACCGCCGAAAGAGGCATTGGTCCAGTCGGCTGGCTTCATCAAGGGAATCGAACGCCTCAAGATCACGCCGCAGTGGCTGACCGATGCCGGCATCGGCGTGGCCTCGCAGCCAGGCAAGCAGATGCGCGAGCGCACCTCGCTGCCGGCGGGGATCGCCACCGCCGCCACCTGGAATCCGGAGCTGGCCTTCAAGGGCGCCGCCATGATCGGCAAGGAAGCACGCCTGTCCGGCTTCAACGTGCTGCTGGGTGGTAGCGTGAATCTGGCACGCGAGCCACGCAATGGCCGCAACTTCGAATACACCGGCGAAGATCCGCTGCTGGCCGGGATCATGGCGGGCGAGCAGATTCGCGGCGTGCAGTCGAATAACGTGATCTCGACCGTCAAGCACTTTGCCTACAACGACCAGGAGACGGGCCGCAACCATGTGAACGTCAAGATCAAGGATCCGGCGGGCCGCATGTCCGACCTGCTGGCCTTCCAGATCGCGATCGAGCGCGGCAACCCCGGCTCGGTCATGTGCTCGTACAACCGCATCAACGGGCCGTATGGCTGCGAACACGATCACCTGCTCAACAAGGTGCTCAAAGGCGACTGGGGCTACAAGGGCTATGTAATGTCCGACTGGGGCGCGGTGCACTCGACGATTCCCGCAGCCCTGGCTGGCCTGGACCAGCAGTCCGGCTACCCGTTCGACAAGTCGCCCTACTTCGACGGCGCCCTGAAAGAAGCGGTGCAGAACGGCCACGTGCCCGAGAAGCGCCTGGACGACATGGTCGCACGCATCCTGTGGGCGATGGCCACGCACGGCGTGCTCGATAACCCGGTCAAGGTGCAGGACAAGGCGATCGATTACACGGCGCACGCGAAGATCTCGCAGGCCGACGCCGAGGAAGGCATCGTGCTGCTGAAAAACCAGGGCAATGTGCTGCCGCTGGCCAGGGACCTGAAGCGCATCGCCATCATCGGCGGCCACGCCAACAAGGGCGTGCTCTCGGGCGGCGGCTCGGCGCAAGTGTATCCGCGCGGCGGCATGCCGGTGCCGAACGAAGGCCCGACCAGCTGGCCGGGCCCGATGGTCTACCTGCCAGGCTCGCCAATGAAGGCGATCGCCAGCCGCAGCAAGGCTTCCCTGGTCTGGCATGACGGCAAGGATGCAGCAGCGGCGGCGAAAGTCGCGGCCAATGCCGACGTGGTGCTGGTGTTCGCCAACCAGTGGACCTCGGAAGCGAACGACGTGCCGAACCTGTCGCTGCCAAACAAGCAGGATGCACTGGTGGCGGCGGTGGCCCGGGCCAACCCACGCACCGTGGTCGTGCTGCAGACCGGTACCCCGGTGACCATGCCGTGGATCGATAGCGTGGCCGGCGTGGTGCAGGCCTGGTACCCGGGCACCAATGGCGGCGAAGCGATCGCGCGCGTGCTGACCGGAGAAGTCGACGCCTCGGGACGTCTGCCACAGACCTTCCCGCTGTCCGAAAACCAGCTCCCGCGTGTAAAAATCGACGGCATCGACCTGCCGAAGGATACCCGCTTCGACACCGACTACGATATCGACGGCGCTGCGGTCGGCTACAAGTGGTTCGACCTGAAGGGCCACAAGCCGCTGTTCGCCTTCGGCCACGGCCTGTCGTACACCAGCTTCGCCTACACCAACCTGAAGGCCGAAGCGGTCGATGGCAGCATCCGCGTCACGTTCGATACCGCCAACAGCGGCGCACGCGCCGGCAAGGCGGTGCCGCAAGTGTACGTGTCGAAGGTCGGCGCCGGCTGGGAAGCGCCGAAACGCCTGGGCGGCTGGGACAAGCTCTCGCTCGATGCCGGTGCCCGCCGCGCCAGCACCGTGACGATCGATCCGCGCACCCTGGCGGTATTCGACGGCGCCAGCAACAGCTGGAAGATCGCGGCTGGCGAGTATCGCGTGATCCTGGCCAGCGCGGCGGACGCGCCGGTATCGACGGTGACGGTGCGCCTGCCAGCGCGCGAGTTCGCCGCCGGAGCGCGCTAAAGGCTCGCCGCCATGCACGCGTTCCAGCGCAAGGCCTTGTTGGCGTGCCTGCTCTTGCTGGCCGCCAGCCTGGTGCTGGTGCTGTACGGCTACCGGCACAGCTTCCTCGAAGCAGCGCTGCTGCCGGCCTCTGGCGACGCTGCGCAGCACCCCTGGCAGATCCGCGCAGCTGCTGCCGCGTCGCCGGGCGGGCATTCCGATGTCCGCCTGCTCGACGACGGCCGGCGCCTGCGTCTTGCGCTGAACGTCGCCAGCGGCGCCGCCTATCCCTACGCCGAGGCCAACCTGTTCTTCGTCGATCGCGCGGGTGCGCCACTGCACGTGGACCTGTCGCGTTACGACGCGGTGTCGTTCGTCGCCACCTGCGCGCCGGGCAACACGCTGTCGCTGGTGGCACCGACCTTCGAGGACAAGCTGTCGCGGCGCGGCGACCTGCTCACCTACCGCTCTGTCTCGACCTTCTTCTCGTGCAGCGAGCAAGGTAGCCGGGTACAGCTCGACCTGACCCGCATGGAAACGCCGCAGTGGTGGTTCGAGATGTTCGGGCTCGAGCTGTCGCGCCAGTCGTACCGCCTCGACCAGGTGGCCAAGCTGGCGATCGGCAGCACCTTCCAGACCCCGCGCGAGCGGCCGGTCATCGTCGATATGAGCGCGCTGACGCTGCATGGCCGCGACATGCGCTGGCTGTTCGCGTCGATCGGCGTGATCGTGCTGGCCTGGGCGGCTTTTGGTGTCTGGTTCTTCCGCGCGCATGCGCAGGCACTGGCCGCCGACCTTCATGACAAACTACAGAAAGACTTACCGATCGTGGCCTACCAGCAGCTCTCGCTCGAACCCCACCGCGACCGCGAAAAATCCGCCATCCTGCGCGCCATGGCCAGCCGTTATGCCGATGCGGAGCTCGACCTCGAAGGCGTGGTGAGCGAGGCCGGCGTCAATCGTAACAAGGTCAACGAGATCCTCAAATCGGAACTCGGTTTTACGTTCACCGGTTACCTGAACAAGCTGCGCCTGACCGAGGCCGCGCGCCTGCTGGCCGAGAAAAGCAGGGCCACCGTGTCCGAGATCGCCTATACGGTCGGCTATAACAACGTCTCTTACTTCAACAAGCTGTTCAAGGAAGAGTATGGGTGCACGCCCAAAGCGTTCCGCGCGGCGCTGGGCAGCGACGCCCCGGCCGGAATGGGACCTCACAAACCTGCCACGATTCCTTCAACTATCCGCATGGAGCATGAAATGCAGCGCTGAAGTGGTTTCCGGCCGCCCTAGCGCGTCGTATTCTGCCTCTTCGCTTCAACCACACTAGAGGTAAGAACAATGAGACACGCAACGATCAAGAAGGCGGTGCTGGCCGCGCTGCTGGCCCTGCCCATGCTGTCCCACGCGCAGGAGCGCGTGATCGACGTCGATGTCCGCCAGGTCCAGGGCAAGCTCGATCGCATGTTCAATCTGTCGGTTGGCGCCGGCCGCGCCAACGAAGGTCTGCGCGCCGACTGGCAGCAGCAACTGGCCGAGATCAAGAAGGATGCTGGCTTCCGCTACATCCGTTTTCACGGCTTGCTGACCGACGACATGGGCGTCTACCGGATCGACGCCCAGGGCAAGGAGCAGTACAATTTTCAGTACATCGACAGCCTGTTCGACTACCTCTTGAGCATCGGCGTCAAGCCATTCGTGGAGCTGGGCTTCATGCCGTCGGCCATGGCCAGCGGCACCAAGACCATCTTCTGGTGGAAGGGTAACGTCACGCCGCCGCGCGACTACGACCAGTGGGGCCGCCTGGTCAAGGCGCTGACCCAGCACTGGACCGACCGTTACGGCAAGCAGGAAGTCGCCAGCTGGTACTTCGAGGTGTGGAACGAACCGAACCTGGACGGCTTCTGGGCCGGCACCCAGGACGACTACTTCAAGCTGTATGCGTACGCCGCGCGCGCGGTGAAGAGCGTCGATCCGTCGTACCGCGTGGGCGGCCCCGCGACGGCCGGCGGCGACTGGATCCCCGAGATGATCGCGTATGCCGACCAGAACAAGGTGCCACTCGACTTCGTCAGCACCCACTCGTATGGTGTCAGCCAGGGCTTCCTGGACGAATTCGGCACCACCGGCACCGTCTTGAACAAGGACGAGCTGGCGGTCACCTACGATGTGCTGAAGAACCGCAAGGAGATCGGGGCGTCGACCAAACCCAAACTCGAGCTGCACTACACCGAGTGGAGTTCGTCGTACACCCCGGCCGACCCGACCCACGACAGCTATCACCAGGCCGCCTACATCCTCAAAAAACTCAAGCAGACCAGCGGCTCGGTGCAGTCGATGTCGTATTGGGTATTCACCGATATTTTCGAGGAACCGGGTCCGCGCTTCGAGGCCTTCCACGGTGGCTTCGGCCTGATGAACACGCAGGGCATCAAGAAGCCGGCCTATTTCGCCTATCAGTTCATGAACCAGCTGGGCGCCACGGAACTGAAGAACGCGGACAAGGAATCGTATGCGACGGTCGACGACCAGGGCAACGCCCAGGTGCTGCTGTGGGATTACACGCATACGCTGCCGCCGGAGACCAATAACCAGCAGTTCTTCATCAAGGACTTGCCGCCCAAGGCCAAGGGCCGGGTGAAGGTGGCGATGCGCGGCCTCAAGCCGGGCGCCTACACGATGACGGTGTCGCAGGTCGGCTACAAGCAGAATGACGCGTTCACCAGCTATATCGGCATGGGCTCGCCGAAGCAGCTTACGCGCGACCAGGTGGCGACGCTCAAGGCCCAGGCCACCGGCAAGCCGGCGCGCCAGGAACGCGTGACTGTCGGCAGTGATGGACGTCTGCAGACCGCATTGCCGATGCGCGAGAACGACGTGTATCTGCTGCAGTTCGCAGCGGCTAAATAAAGGTGCTTTCGCCGGGCGCAAGCAACTGGAGACATGTTTGAACAAGACCTTGCTGGGTAGTCTGCTGTTTTCGCTGCTGCCGGCGGCCATGGCCCAGCAGGTCGACGTCTCCGGCGGCAAGGTCGCTGGTCTGGCCATGTCGGATGGCAGTACCGTGTTCTACGGCATACCCTACGCTGCTGCGCCGGATGGCCAGCGGCGCTGGAAACCGCCCGCACCGCGCGCGCCATGGGCCGGTGTGCTGGATGCGACCGCACAAGCGCCCGCCTGCGTGCAGGCGGACGTGGGCTGGAACGGGGTGCTGATCAAGGGCGCCAGCGAGGATTGCCTGACCGTGGCGATCCGCACGCCCACGCTAAACAAGAGGGCGCGCCTGCCGGTACTGGTCTATATTCATGGCGGTTCCAACGCTGCCGGCGCCGCCGGCAGCCTCTCCCAGGATGCGCTGCATCGCGAGGGCATTGTGCTGGTCAAAATCCAGTACCGGCTCGGCGCCTTCGGTTTCCTTGGGCTGGAGGCACTGCGCAAGGAGGATCCACATGGCTCGTCGGCCAACTACGGCCTGCTCGACCAGATTGCCGCGCTCGAATGGGTGCGCGATAATATCGCCGCCTTCGGTGGCGACCCGGCGCGCGTGACGATCAGCGGCAGCTCGGCGGGCGCCACCGACGCCCTGTTCCTCACCTATTCGCCGCTGGCGAAAGGACTATTCCAGCGCGCGATCCTGCAGTCGGCCGCGCCGGGCGCGCCACGCAGCAAGTCGCACAGCGAGTCAATGGGCGAGGTGCTACTCACACGGCTCGGGTTAGCGCCGGGCGCCGAAGGGCTGGCGCAGCTTCGCTTGCTGCCTGCAGACAGGGTCAACGCAGCGGCGCTCGGCTTGCCGGTCTCTCCTGGTGTCGACCCCAGCTTCACGTGGGAACAGCAGAACGTCGACGGCCACGTCCTGCCGCACGCCTACGCCGCGGCGCATGCCAGCGGCGCCGGAAAGGATATCGCCATCATCATCGGCAGTAACACCCAGGAACTGGGCGCCGACCGCCAGCCCGACGCTGGTGCGGCGATGGTGCGCGCGGCGTTCGGCGCCAACGCAGACCCCGCGCTGCGCCTGTACGGCTACCGCGATGGCAAGACGCCCCTTCCCGATCCGCTGTTGGGCGCCGTGCCTACCCAGGTGATGACCGACCTGTGGTTCCGCTGCCCGGCGCGCTGGCTGGCGCAGCGCATGCGCGATGCGGGATCGCGTGTCTGGCACTATGAGTTCGGCTATGGCGCGCCTGGTTCGGGCAAGCCGCCGGAGCACACCACCGAGATGGATTACGTCTATCACGCGCAGCCCGCGACGCCGCCGCTGAACGGCTGGCCGCCGGTCCAACGCTACTGGGCCAACTTCATTCGGCACGGGGATCCCAACGGCGATGGCCTGCCGGTCTGGCCGATGGTGGGACAGCGCGATGTCATGCTGGTGATTGCGCCGCAAGGCATCAGTGCAGCAACTGGCGAAAGCGCCGAATTGTGCAACCTGATGTTCACGGGGCTGGATCACCCGCCATCGGGCGCCATCCCGCCCTGATTCTGGACCCGCTGCGCCGCAAACCGTCGCAAGCGGCGGCTGCAGACCGGGAGACCGGCGACCTCCCCTGACGCGGCGCGCGCGAAGGGCACGGTGCCGAGCGAAGTGCTGAAGAACTTGTCGCCGCTGGCCGGCTCCAGGGTCGCGCGCGCATTGCGGCCGAGGTGTAGTGTCAGCTTTCCGCTCCCCAGGCGCGCGTCATTAGCCGCGGAGGTCAAGCCGCGGGGGGCACATCAGCCTCGGGGGTCGCATCTCAGCCTCGGGAGCCGCGGGGGCCGCATCTAGCCGCGGGGGTCGCATCTGACATTCGGACACGATCTCGGCAATAGCGGACCTGCTGCAATGCCGAGCGCGAGAATTGGCGAGAATTCACTGACCGTCACGCCGGTACAATCTCTGCCTACCCAAGCACCACAGCGACCTCAACCAAATTGCATGCACCTGTCGATGTCCCCCAAATTTCCGGCACACCGTGCCTTGACGCACAGGTTAAGGTGTACGATGGCCGTGATGATTTTTCTACCCCCTGCGGGCGTCAGTGCACACAGTGGTGGGCTCAACGCAGATGGCTGCCATGTCAACCGCAAGACAGGGGACTATCACTGCCACAGGGCGCCCGCAACGGTGAAAGCAACTTCCGCCAGCAACGCCCTGCTGCAAAACCTGACCGCGTCGCCCACTCACACACCCGCCGACGTACCTCGCAGGGGGATTTTCAAGAACTGCACACAAGCGCGCGAGGCTGGTGCTGCGCCGGTCCGCGTCGGCGATCCAGGATACGGTCCGCACCTCGACCGCGACGGAGATGGAACAGGATGTGAGCTGTACCGAGGGCAACGTTAAGCATTGCAGCGCCACCTGCATCCGATCATGCTGACGTGCAGCCGCGTCGCTATCACGCCGACTGATTCGAAGGATAGACTATGAAATCCCCAGCTAAGCTGGCCCTGTGCGTTCTCCTGGCTTGCGGCTTCGATCATGCGCATGCGTGCCAGTCTCGCGCACCACTTGTCATGGTCCACTATCAGGTGCGAGAGCAATTGCCCGAGCGCGTAGAAGCCACGGTAACCAACCCTGTTGAACGCATTCTGATCAAGCTGCCCCGGGTGGCTGAGATCAATTCAATGACGCGCGATGGCGAGGTCGCTTTCGAGCTGCAATTCGAAGGCGGCGCCAATGACCAGGATCTTGCCTTGATTCGTCTACGCATCAAAGAAATTGTCCTTGACCGGCAAGTCGAGGTCATCTCCATCAATGCGGTGCTTACCTCAACTTGCCTGGACAAGTGGCCATTCGAACAACGCTAGCAATCGACCACGCACCACAGACAGTCACCATCCCATCCTCTTGCGCACGAAACCGGTCAGCAGATCGGCATTTACCTGGTGGTGCCTCACGCGTGGATGCTGGCCATACCCGGTGAACGGGAAGAACAAGGTATCGATGCGCTTGTCCCCATTCGCCTGCAGGTTCTGCACCGCCTTGCTGACATAACCCGGCCATACCGAACCGGCCCTGGTCGCCTCCATGCTCCCCAGTGCACAGACGATATATGCATTCGGGTACAGCGAACGAACGCGCGCCACAAACCCTTGGTAGGCTGCAATCCGCTGAGCATCCGTTGGATCGGGCTGCAGCTTCTTGTCGCGCCCAACCAGCCAGCTGTCGTTCTGCATCAGATTGATCACCACCAGGTCCGGCGTCCAGCGCGTGAAATCCCATTGGCTGTCGTTGTCGCCGACCGCGCTGAGCTGATCGTAGAAGTCCGGCATCGTGAACGGGAACCAGCTCATCATCACCCCAATACCGCCCTGCGAGGTCAGATGCGCCTCGGCGCCGAGCTGGCGCGCGGCGATCGCGGCGAATGACTGGAAGCTGTTCTTGTCCTTGCCCAGATCGTCGCGTCCATCCTCCGGCGCCTCGTTGCCCATGCCGCTGGTGATCGAGTCGCCGAAAAATTCAATCCGGCGCACCAAGCGTGGCGGCGATGGCAGCAGGTCTGCCTTGTCGTCCAGCTCCAGTCCCTTGAAGGCAGTACCGCCCTCCTCGCCTTCGGTGCGCTTAGTGAGCAGGAAGCTGTGCGCGCCGGGTTTCAGACCGTTGGCGACCAGGTAAGTCTTGCTGCCCTTGTCGAGCTGCAGGATCACTGGCCGACCCAGGTCGCCGTCGAGGAACACGTTATAGAAATTCTTGCCGTTCTGGTCGTCGAGCGCGATCGCCAGCGAGGTGCCACTGAAATTACCGGCGATCGACGAGTTGGGCCAGCTCAGGACTGGCGCGCGCGGGTCGCTCGTGTCTATGCGCCCTGTGTACTGAAGATGCTGGTGATCGGCCGAAATGACGTGGGCTGCCTGCACCGGCGCCAGCAGGAACAGCCCGGCTAGCGCCAGGCTCATTGCAAAAGAGTCGAGTTTCATGACCTGGGAAGAGAAAAAGCCGGGTACGCGCACGTACCCGGCTCGTTATTACAGCTTGATGGTGACCGGCTTGCCTTCGTAGACGACGGATTTATCCGATGCGTCCATGTCGGCTGCGGTCGATACGCCTGGCTTGATCACGCGTACGCGGAACTCGCGCTTCATCGGCATGCCCTTGTACTGGCCGGCGCGCTCGCCGATCTGCACCACGCCACTCTTGTCGTCGTAGCTGATCTGGATGCGGCTGGCTTCACCACGCTGGTAGGCATTGGTCACGCCATCATCCTCGTACAGGGTGGCCACGCCGTTGGCGCCGGCGTACACGTGCACGGTGATCGGCGCGTCCGGCTTCTCGTCGACGTACTGGGTGACAGGACCGGTGGTGATCACCGAGCCGGCCTTGACGAACAGCGGCATGCGTTCGCGCGGCGCCTGGATGGTGCGGGTTGCGCCGCCCTTGAAGCGTTCGCCGGTATGGAAGTCATACCAGTCCGCACCGCTCGGCAGGTACACCTGGCGGCTGCGCGCCTTGTACTCGTAGACCGGCGCCACCAGGAACGATGGGCCGAACATGTACTGGTCCTTGACGTTCTTGGCCTTCTCGTCGTTCGGGAAGTCCATCACCAGGCCGCGCATCATGGTGCCCGACTTGTAGTGGGTGTCGGCCGCAATCGTGTAAATGTATGGCATCAGGCGATAGCGCAGTTTGAGCCACCAGACCATATTGTCGCGCATGGCGTCGTCGCCGGCCGCGATGTTGTAGATCTCGCGCTTGACCACTTCGCCGTGCGAGCGGAACAGCGGCGTGAAGGCGCCGAACTGGAACCAGCGGTGATTCAGCTCGCGCCATTCTTCCATGTCTTCCGGCTTGGCCTTGGCTGCGCTGGTGACACGGTTTTCCTGGGCCGAGCCGACGTCGCCGGTCTGGTAGCGCACTTCCTGGGCGTAGCCGCCGATATCGTGAGTCCAGTTCGGGATGCCCGACATCGACATATTCGTACCCGACGCGATCTGGTCGAACAGGTTGTTCCAGCGGCCGACCGTGTCGCCACTCCACACCGCCACCGCATTGCGCTGGATGCCCGCGAAGCCCGAGCGCGACAGGATGAACTGGCGTTTATCGGGCTGATCGCGCTTGAGGCCATCGATCATCGCGCCCGTGCTCACCAGGCTGTATGGGTTGAAGGTGATTTCGCCGGCGCCGTAGACGGTCGGTCCGATCAGGTCCTTGAAGTCTTCCAGGCGGCTGTTCGAGAGCACGTCAGGTTCGGTATTGTCCATCCACCAGGCATCGAAGCCCAGGTCGACCAGCTTGGTCTTCATCTGGCGATAGTAGATGTCGCGCGCTTCCTTGGTGTACGGATCGTAGTGGCTGTTCAGGTAACCCTTGCCGACCCAGTCGCGCGAGCCGTTCTCGACGTTCTTGGTCCACATATAGCCCTTCTTCTCGAACTCCTTGTAGTTCTCGGTATTGGCGTAGAACTTGCCCCACACCGACAGCATGATGCGCGCGTTCTGCTTGTGGACGGCGTCGACCATGCCCTTCGGATCCGGGAAGCGGGTCTTGTCGAAGTCGTGCGAGCCCCAGCCGTCTTCAGGCCAGTAGAACCAGTCCTGCACGATATTATCGAGCGGCCAGCCGCGCTTGCGGTACTCGCCCAGCGCGTCGAGCAGCTGCTGCTGGGTTTCGTAGCGCTGGCGCGACTGCCAGAAGCCGTACGACCACTTCGGCATCATCGGCTGCTGGCCGGTCAGGTGGCGGTAGCCGGCAATCGCGCCGTCCATGTTCTGCGCGCTGATGACGTAGTAGTTGATCGCTTCGGCGATCTCGGACGACATGGTCAGCGAATGACGCTCAGGCGTTGGCAGCGGGTTGTTGTGGGTGATGGCCACCATGCCGCCCGACGGCTTCCATTCCAGGTGCAGCTTGACCGGCTTGTTCTTGGCGAACTTGACTTCGAAGTTGTGGTACCACGGGTTCCAGCCCATGCGCCACACGTCCATTACTTCCTTGCCGTCGACGGTCAGCTTGGCATAGTCCGACGAGTACAGCTGCATCTTGTGCACGCCCGGCTTGTCGCTGCTCATGGTCCCTTCCCAGACCACGCGCACGTTCTGCAGTTCCTTGATCGGCTTGAGCTCTTTCGGCCAGTTCTCGTCGACGTCCTTCAGGTACTGGTAGGCGATGTCTTTCTCCTGGCGCGTCAGCGCCAGCTTGCCGTCGATGTAGTAGCGCGCGGTCAGGCCTTCGCTCTTGCCATCGGCGCCGCGCAGGGTCAGGTCGCGCGACATGTGGTCGTACGGGGTCTCGTCACCGAAGCGCGAGATCGAGTTGTTGTCCCACAGTAGGCCGTAACCCTTGTCGGAGACGACGAACGGCACGGCGGCGATCATATTGTGCTGCTGGAGCAGCACGTCTTCGCCGTTGTAGTTCATCTGGTTGTTCTGGTGCTGGCCCAGGCCGTAATAGGCGTCCTTGGTGCCATGGTTGAAGCCCTGCTTGATCGCCATGAACGGCTTGCCGCCCACGTCCACTGGCTTCATCGATTCGGATGCCTGCGCCAGGAAGCGCTTGCCGGCGGCGTCGAAGAACTGCACCTGGCCGTCTTTCAGCGACACGGTCGCGGCGATCTTGCCGGCCTTGAGCTGGACCGCATCCTTGCTTGGCGCGACCGTGAACTGGCACTTGTCGGCGCACGGCACGGCCACCGTCATGAGCGACGGCGTGAGGGTCTTGTTGTCCTGGTCGAGCTTGACCACCTGGATGATGTTGTCGCTCATGAGGTTCAGGCGCACCACCTTGGCGCCGCTATCGGGACGAACCTCGATGCCGGTGCCGGTCTGCTGGTACGTGCCCGCCTGGGCCTGGATACTCGTCGTGAGGAACAGCGCCGCGGCTGCCATCTGTGTCATACGCATAATCGATCTCCTGTGATGTTCTAAGTTATTCTTGGTATGTGCCGAGCCTGACCTTGAGCACTGTCGGCGTTGCCGGCAGATTCAGGCCATAGTCGGTCTGGTCGCCGTTCCAGTTGCGCTCCATGACCCACTTGCCATTGGCATCAAAACTGCCTTCTTCCACCCGCGCCAGCATCGACGGCTTGCCGTCGTTGGCGCCGCTGCCAGAGAACTTGACCCGCGCCTGCTGGCCGGCCAGCACGAACTCGTTCTCACCGATCTGCGCGAAGGCCACGCCGCCGCCCGGCTGCTCGGTGCCCGACTGGAATTCGTTCTTGTCCTTCAGGTACTGGCGCTCGCCGAACTGGAATTCGCGGAACGACACGGTGGCCTTCCAGCCGTTCATCTCGACGGTTTGCGCTGCGCGGTCGTCACCCTCGGCCACGCCGTGGGTGCGGCCCTCGAAGGCCCAGCGTGCCCACTGGCGCTGCATCGGCGCAAACACGCCGTAGACCTTGGCGAACGGCTCCACCATGCGGCGGTCGGTGAATTTGGAGCCGAGCGGATAGTTGCTGTACTCGGCGTAATCGAGACCGAACGGCGCGACGCCGATGGCGCCCATGCCGAAGGCCTGGTAGACGTAGCGGGCATACGCCGGCGCATTGCCCATCTCGGGGATCATCAGCGCGTTGTCGGGCCGCTTGTACGAGTCCAGGATCAAGGACACCTTGCTCGACTCGGGCATGTAGATGTCCGGGGCGGCAAAGTCGATATGCGGCGCGGCCGCCTTGTAGATGTCGATCACGTCATAGGTCGGGCCGCCGCTGGCGAAGTTGCCCTGCCATGGCAGCGCCGGTTTGGCCGACGGCTCGCGCAGCGCGGCATTGACGAACATCGGTAGATCGTACACGGCGCGGCCGGCCTTGGCGATCGATTCGATATAGCTGGCAATCGCCCAGGAGTGGAAGTACTGCTCGGCATAGTCACCGTAGACCTGGGTCCAGTTGCCGCTCGTGACACCGGCGACCTTCGGCTTCTGGCGCGCGACGACGGCGGCCGGCACCGGCTGCTCGAACGCGGCCTGGGCGCGCGGGCCGTGGTCGCGCGCAAAGCCATAGGTGCCGACCTCGTTCTCGACCTGCACCATGATCACGGTGCGATGATCCGAGTCGATCTTCTTGATGTGCTCCATCATCTTGACAAAGGCGCGGCGATCCAGCGCCAGCGTCTCTTCGGCGAACGGCGAGTGGCTGTAGACGTTCTTGCCGTCCTTGTCCTTCATGCGCGGGAAGCGCGCGTTGTCGAACTTGACCCATTCAGGCAGGTAGCCCGGACCGGTGTTCTTCCAGGTGCCGAACCAGATGATCACCAGGCGGATCTTGTTCTGGCGCGCCTGCCGGACCAGGGTGTCGAGGAAGCTGAAGTCGAACGTGCCTTCTTTCGGTTCGACCTGCTCCCAGGCGATCGGCATCTCGAGGGTATTGGCGTTGGCGTCTTTCAGCGCAGCCCAGACCTTGGGCAAGGCAGCCGGATAGTTGCTGGAATTGTGCGCCTGGCCCGCCAGCATCAGGAACGGCGCGCCGTCCACCATCAACGCGTGCTTGCCGTCGCGCTCGACGAGGCGTGGCAATTCGGGGGCCGCCGCCGCGCCACCGGCTGCGAGCAGCAGGCAAAGTGGCGCCACGATGTGTTTGACACCGCGGGCGATCTGGTTCAGGGTCATGCTGGTTGTCTCCTTTATTGTCGTTCGCAAGCTACTGCGTCGTCTACTGCAACTGGGCGCCGCTCAGGGTGCGGCTTTGCCCGGGTCCTACGTCAATCCCGATCACTTTCGCGCCGTAGCGTACCTTTGGCGTGCTGGCGCCACCGGCCACGACGCGCACCGTGGCGTTCTCCAGGCGGCCAGCGCGCCAGCTGACATCGACCTCGTAGCCGCCGCGTGCGCGCAAACCTTTAACCGAGCCATTCGCCCAGCCCGATGGCAGCGCCGGCAACAGGTGGATCTCGCCGGCATGCGACTGCAGCAGCATCTCGGCGATGGCCGCCGTGGCGCCAAAATTGCCGTCGATCTGGAATGGCGGGTGCGCGTCGAGCATGTTCGGATAGGTGCCGCCGGCGTTGTTATGTTCCGAGAAGATCCCGGCCTGCTCGGACGCACGCGCACCCGGCGCGGCCAGGACGCCGCGCAGCATACGGTACGCGCGGTCGCCGTCATGCAGGCGTGCCCAGAACGCCATCTTCCAGGCCATCGACCAGCCGGTGCCGGCGTCGCCGCGCGCTTCGAGCGTGCGGCGCGCGGCCTTGGCCAGTTCAGGCGTTTGCACCGGCCCGATCTGGCGGCCCGGGAACAAAGCGAACAGGTGCGACACGTGGCGGTGGGTATCCTTCGGCGTATCGAGCACCGGATCCTTTTTCTCTTCCAGCCATTCGAGCAGCTGGCCCCAGCTGCCGACGCGCGGACCGGCCAGGCGGTCGCGCATATCCGTCAGCGTGGCGCGCAGTGCGGGATCGGCCTTCAGGATGCCGGCCGCTTCCACGGTGTTGTTGAACAGGTCCCATACGATCTGCTGGTCGTAGGCGACGCCGTCTTCCACCGGGCCGTGTTCGGGCGACCAGCCCTGCGGTGCGACCAGGCGGCCGTCCGGCAGCTCCTTGAGGTAATCCTGCCAGAAGGTGGATGCTTCCTTCATCATCGGATAGGCCACCTCGCGCAGGAAGCGTTCGTCGCGCGTGAAGGCGTAATGCTCCCAGAAGTGCTGGGCATACCAGGCGTTGCCGGTCTTGTTCCACAAGAAGCCCATGGCGCCGAAGGGATTGGACTCGGTGCGCAGGGTCCAGCCGCGTATTGGCTTGCCGTCGGCGCGCTTGAATTCCTGCGCGGTCGCCTGGCGCCACACCGGCGCCACACCGGTGACGAAATCGAAGAACGGCGTGGCCAGTTCGGACAGATTCGTCACCTCGGCCGGCCAGTAGTTCATCTGGATGTTGATGTTGGTGTGGTAGTCCGAATTCCACGGCGGCGTGTAGCTGTTGTTCCACAGGCCCTGCAGGTTGGCCGGGAGCGAGCCGCGCGAGCTCGAGGCCAGCAGGTAGCGTCCATACTGGAAGTACTGCGCTTCGAGCTCGGGATCGTTGCCCTGCTTCGTGTACGCCAGCAGGCGCGCATCGGTGGGCATGGCGCGGCGGTCGCCTGGCGAGTCGCCCAGGTCGAGCGCGACGCGCTTGAGCAGCCTGGCGAAGTCCTGTTCATGCTCGGCGCGCAGCGTGGCAACCGGCTGCGCCGCCGCCTGGTCCACCTGCCGCGTCACGCTTGGCAGCGGATTGGCGCCATTGAAGCGGCGGGTGGCGTCGAGCAAGAAGCTGGTGCCGGCGCCCAGGATCAGGGTCAGCGAATCGGCGCCCTTGAACGCAATGCGCTCGCCGTCGGCGGACAGCTTGCCTCCTTCGTTCAACACCTGCACCTGGCTGGCGTAGGTCATGGCATTGCTGCTGGCGTCCTGGCCCTTGGGCGTGAAGCCGGCGAGCGTGCCGGCGGCGCGCAGGCGGTTACCCGATACCGTCAGCTTTGCACCGTGGCGGTCGGTCAGGGCGACGGCGCCGCTGTATTGGCCAGGCTTGTCCGCCGTCAGGCGCAGCACGATCACCTGCGCCGGGTAGCTGGCCCAGGCTTCGCGGGTGTAGGTCACGCCCTGGTGGATGTAGCGCACGGTATGCACGCCGCGCTCCAGGTCGAGCGTGCGCCGGTAATTGGTGGCGCCGTTCGCATGGCCGGGCAGGTCGACCAGCACGTCGCCGAACGGCTGGAAGGCGCCCATCGCCTTGTCGTCGCCGGTCCACAGCGTGATGTCGTTGAATTGCAGGTGCTCGCGACCGGGCTGGCCGAACACCATCGCGCCGATGCGGCCGTTGCCGATCGGGAGCGCTTCTTTTTCCCAGCCCTGGTCGTTGTCCTGGGCCGGCTGGTGGTAGCGCAGCACCATCTCGGGCGCTGCGCCGGCAGCTGCAGCCATGCACAGGCTGACCGCAAGCAGGGTCGTCTTCAGGAATATCGTGGTGCTCATTGGGCAGGCTTTCCATAGACGATGCCGCGGCCGGCGGTGCTCATATAGACGACACCGAAGCGGTTCGCGTCGCCGACGATGAACTGGCCGTCGCCAGGGCCGCCGTACTGGTGGGCGTCGTTGTTGATGCGCTGCCAGGTGGCGCCAAGGTCGAGCGAACGGTAGATGCCACGCACATCCTTCACGCTGCCCCACATATAGACGGTGGGGTGATTCTTGCCTGGTGCGGCCTTGCCGAAGCCGACTGCGCCGCAGTAGCCGACGCCTGCCAGTGGCGTGAACGTGGCGCCGCCGTCCTGCGAGCGCACCAGCCCACCGTTCTTGAGAGGCACCCACAGATCGCCCTCGCGGCCGGGCACGGGGCGCAGCACGCGCGCGCCACCGGCCGGCAGGCTGGCGCGCGGCGTGAACGTTGCGCCGCCATCGATGCTGGCCATCAGCGCCTTGTCGTCATAGGCATAGAACACATTGGCGCGTACCGGATCGGCCACCGCGCGCAGGTTGAGTCCAGCCAGGCCCTTGACTTCGGTCCAGCTGGCGCCGGCGTCGCCGGAGCGGAACAGCGTCGACATGCCTTGCGGCGAGTGCACCAGTGAGGCACCGTCAGTGGAGATGGCCACACGACCGCGCTTGCCTTGCAGCGTCGGCGTTTGTTTCCAGGTCGCGCCGCCATCGCGCGTAATCAGCATGGCGTCGCCAACGCGCACCATGGTCCCGGGCCGACCGGGGGCGGCATCCAGACCATAGGTCGTACCGATCTCCGGCTTGTGAATGCGGCCAAAACGCGTCGGATCGTCATGGATGAAGCCATCGTAGTCGCCGATCACGGACACTGCCGGCGCACCTGGCATGCTGACAAAACCGAGCGGCACCGTCTCTTCCAGGCCTTTGACGGTGAAGGTCCAGGTGGCTGGCTTGGCGTCGATGTTCGCGGTCCGGAAGATGCCGTTGCCGGACGTGACCCAGACCGCGCGCGGATCTTGCGGGTCGAATTCGAGGGAGCCGGCCCAGTGGATCGCATGGCCCTGCAGCCATGGCACGCCGGCGTTATCGCGCTTGAAACCGCGTGCGATGACATCCACCCAGGTCGCGCCAGCGTCCGTGGACAGATAGATGCGGTCGCCCTTGGCGTCGCCTTGCGGGATGAAGGTGTTGATCGTCGAGACGACCAGCCGGCGCGGATTCTTTGGATCGACGCTGATGCCGGCGAACGGGTATGTCATGCCCTTGGGGGTCACGTCGGTCCAGGCCTGGCTGGCGATGTGGTACTTCCAGACCTGGCCACGAGAGACCGGCTCGCTACCGCTCTGGTTCGGATGCGGGCCCGCGCCATCGGCGTAGGTAATGTAGACGCTACCGTTGCCATCGAGGGCGGCGCGCTGCGGCATCAGGGCGGTCGGCGCACCGACCACCGGCGCGAAGCTGGCGCCGCCATCGTCGCTGCGGTACAGGTTCGGTCCCACGCTGCCGAAGCGCGAGACGCCGACGAACAGCCGGCGCGCCTGGCCATCCTCCACGCTCGCCGGATCCGGCAGCACGATGTTCAGGCCCACATCGTTCGGCGTGGTGGACACCGGCAGCGCGCTGCTGCGCGACCAGGTCTGGCCGGCGTCGTCGCTGACAAACAGGCCGTCGCGGCGCGAGCCGAGCCACAGGCGCTGGCTGGAACCTGGATCGACCGCGAGCCGCTCGCCGTTCTGGCGTCCGAAGCCGTTACCGTGGGTTTTGAATTGGGCCGTCACGTCGACGCTGGTGAAGGTCTTGCCGTAGTCGGTCGAGCGCAGCACTGCGGTACGGCCGCCGTTCAGGTAGGCAATGCCAGCCAGCAGCCATACATTGGCTGCGTTGTGCGGGTCGATCGCCAGGGAGTCGATCCCGAGCAGGCCGGTCTGGTCCTCGCCGACCCAGTCGAGCAGCGCGGTCCAGCGCCCTTCTTTCGCGTCCCAGCGGTAGGCGCCACCGACGTCGGTGCGGGCATAGGCGATACCGGGCTCGCTGCGACTCGGGATAACGGCGGTAACGAAGCCACCACCACCAATGGCGACACTATCCCAGATATACGCTGTATTGACATTCGAAACAGAGGAAACACGGCCCCCATCCTGCTCGTTGGCAAATGCGAGGGCCGTGGCGGCGACTGCGGCGCAGATGGCCGCAACCGCGCCCACGTACACGCCTGGCCGGCGCGCGATCGTGGTACGCATGAAGTCTCCTGTTTCTTATTTATTATTGGCTTACTGCAAACCATGCTAAACAATCCAGAGGTCGCTTGCAAGGAAAATGTTCGCGCTAACAGAAAAAGTTAAGCTCTGCGAAGTGATCCTATAGAGAAGCCCTGCAACTTCTCATGATTGCGTATAACATTGCGAGACTTCGAACCGGTTGCACCCAATCCGGCCAACTACGTCCAATGAGGAGACCCATGAATATCAGCGGCGAAATGATCATCGGCCAGCGCATCCTGCGCGGCAGTGCCGGCACCGTGAATGCCTATAACCCGTCCACGAAACAGGAACTCGAACCCGCGTTCGGCCTGGCGACGCCAGAAGACCTGGCGCATGCCTGCGAACTGGCCGATGCCGCCGTAGAGCCCTACCGCGCCTTCAGCCTGGAAGAGCGCGCCCGCTTCCTGGAAACAATCGCCCAGCGCATCCTCGACCTGGGCCCGGCCCTGATCGAACGCGCGGCCCAGGAAAGCGGTCTGCCAACAGCACGCCTCGAAGGCGAACGCGGCCGTACGGTGAACCAGCTGCGCCTGTTCGCCAAGGTGGTGCGCGATGGTCACTTTTTGGAAGCAACGCTTGATTCCGCCCTGCCCGAGCGCACCCCGCCGCGCTCCGACCTGCGCATGCGCAAGATCCCGGTCGGCGCGGTCGCCGTGTTCGGAGCGAGTAATTTCCCGTTGGCGTTCTCGGTGGCCGGTGGCGACACTGCCTCCGCGCTGGCTGCCGGCTGCCCGGTCGTGGTCAAGGCCCACAATGCCCACCTCGGCACCTCCGAACTGGTGGCCAAGGCCGTGCTGCAGGCCTCGCTCGATTGCGGCATGCCGGAAGGCGTGTTCTCGCTGATCATCGGCGAAGGCAATCAGATCGGCGGCGACCTGGTGAGCCACCCGGCCATCCGCGCGGTCGGCTTCACCGGCTCGCGCGCTGGCGGACTGGCGCTGACGCACATTGCCAGCCGCCGCAAGGAACCGATCCCCGTGTATGCCGAGATGAGCAGCATTAATCCGGTCTACCTGCTGCCCGGCGCGCTGGCTGCCGGCGGCGCTACGCTGGCTGGGGCTTTTGTCGACTCGCTGACGATGGGCGTCGGCCAGTTCTGCACCAATCCAGGCCTGGTCATCGCACTGGCCGGCGCAGAGCTGGACGCGTTCAGCGCGGCCGCCACCGCCGCGCTGCAGCTCAAGCCCGCCGGCACGATGCTCACCGCAGGCATCCACCAGGCCTATTCTGAAGCGGTCGGCATCCGCGCCGGTATCGCGGGCGTGCAGCTGGTCGCGCACGGCAGCAGCGAGGGTGCAGGTTGCGCCGCACGCGCTGCGCTGTATCGTTGCGACGCCACGACCTTCCTGGCCAATCCGGCGCTGGAGGAAGAGATCTTCGGGCCGGTCTCCCTGATCATCTCCTGTGCCAATCAGGACGAGATGCTGGCCGTGACGCGCCACCTGGAAGGCCAGCTGACCGCCACCGTGCACGCCGTCGAGAGCGACCATGCGCTGGCCGGCGCCCTGTTGCCGCTGCTCGAGCGCAAGGTGGGCCGCATCCTCTTCAACGGCTTCCCGACCGGCGTCGAAGTCTCGTACGCGATGGTGCATGGCGGACCGTTTCCGGCCACGTCCGACCCGCGCAGTACCTCGGTCGGCGCGACGGCTATCGAACGCTTCCTGCGGCCCGTGTGCTATCAGGACGTGCCGGCTGGCCTGTTGCCGGAAGCGCTCAAGGACAGCAATCCGCTCGGCATCGTGCGCCTGGTGGATGGCGAGCTGAAACTGCCTGGCTAACCACATCGGCGGTATCCCGGTAGATGAGCTGCCAGCATCTACCGGGACAGGCCATCACACCAGTAGCGGGATGCCCACCAGCGCCACCGGCTCGAGCAACACCTGGGCTGCGGTGCCGAAGTCGCTGGCCCCGATCACCTGTTGCGCCATTTCCAGATCGATTCCCGCCAGGCTTGACTGGCGCGCGTACAGATAAGCCAGATCGCCGCCCCATGCTTCGACGTCGCTGCCGCCGACGTGCTCCTGCGTTAGCAGGGCTTCCGACAGGTTCCAGGTGGTGATGCTGGCGTTGGCTGCGCGCGCGGCATCGAAGGCGGCTACCATATCGTCGAAATCGAACCACTGGATCTTGTCCTGGTGGATCGCGGTTGCGGCTGATGGCTTGTGGGCCGCCGTTCCCTCGATCACCATCTGCAAGGTTCCCACACTGCGGTTGGCACTGTTCGCGTACCAGTCCGTCAGCGTAAGCTGGTCGCCGGCGCCGAACGAGAACACCAGGTCATTGCCGTTCTTGCGCAGTTGCAGGTCGGCGTACACGATGCCGCCGCCCAGGCTGATCGTGTTATCGCCCCCAGTGCTGGCGGCCACAGTATCGGCGCCGTCGCCGCGGCTGAACACAATTAGGTCAGCGCCGGTGGAGGTGGCGATGGTGTCGTTGCCCTTGCCACCGATGAACAACTCGGCGCCATTGCCGCCAGTGAGCGCATCCACGCCGGCGCCGCCATCGAGCAGGTTATTGCCAGACGTGTCGCTCAAGGTATCGGTCCCGGCGCCGCCCTGCAGGACATCGGCGCCGGCCCCTCCCATGAGGCTATTGTTGCCGGCATTACCGATCAACAGATTGTCGGCGGCGTTGCCGATGCCATTGACTGCAGCGGTGCCGGTAAGCTCCAGCGCCTCCAGATGGTCACCCAACGTCGTGGTCAAACTGGTGCGGACGGTGTCGATTCCCTCGGTATTACCTGCCGCGTTGCCGATCAGGTGGACGGGCAGCCCCTCATTAGTACCCAGCGGCGCCAAGCCGAGCATATCGGAGAAGGCATTCAGGACATTCTCGAAGACGTCGCCGACCGCTTTGCCCTGATCGTTGCCTAGGGCCGCAGCTCCATTCTCCTTGCGCAGGTTCGATGCTGCTTCAAAGATCTGTTTTAGCGTAGCCGACGTTTCCTTTGTATCCTTGTTAGCCGCAGACAGCAGGCTGACGATCAGGTTCTGTACAGCCAGCGAGTCCTGAATGAGGACGAGGCTATGCGTGTCGCCAAAGTCGGTTGTATGGTATTTGTCATGCAACAGCTTGAAACCGTCACTTAGCCAGCGCAAAAGTATGTCTGCTGCGATACCGCCGCGAAACAGAGGTTGGTTCTCAATAAAGACAGGGATATCCAGGCCTGCGTGCCACTGGCTGTTGGCAACTGCGGACGGACCGGTATGTCCCTGCACGTCGAACTGATTGCTTTGGATCTGAGCAACGTATTCCTTGCCTAAGTACCCGCGCCAGAGCCCGGCTGCCAGCGAGGCAGCAGACGTTTTCTCGGAAACAAACGAGACGGCGAGCTGGTAATCCAGCGAGAGCGCCTCAATCGCCGTCCTAGAGACCGCTTCTGGTCTCACCAATCCATCGCCATGCGCCGATAGAGTGGGAAGCCGTGCGATTTCTTCCTCCAGCTTCAAGATATTGGCGAGCGCCTTATCGAGACGTTCCTTCGCACTTAGCAGCTCGCGCACTTCTGGCGCATGAATGTCGACGCCCTGCATCCGGTCGGCCAGATAGGACTTGGCCTGCTTCGTGCTCCAGCCGCCAAGAAGTCCCGCCCGCACAGCCTGATACATTTCGACGGCATCGGGGTCCTCGAACCGGGATGCGATCACCACATCCCCGCCGGGACGTGACATGGTGGCGAAGTCGTTGAGCTGCTGGGTCGGATTCCAGTTCTCCACCTTCCCCACACCGGCGCCATTGAAGGTCACGACCTTCTCAGCGGCGCCCTGGTGCATGAGATTGAATGCTGTCGCGAGATGGCCGCCGAGACTATAACCAGTAACCGAAAACTCCTGTCCATGCAAGGGCCCGCCTTCTTGGCTAAGCTTGTCGTACCACGCTTCCATATCGCGTAGCTGGCCCCAAGCAAAACCAGTATTCTTGATTCCAGCTCATTGGTGGCAATGTTGTCGCGAACCGCATCATCAATGAACTCGGTACTGCGAAATGACATTATCAGTTCTCCCTGCGTTGCCCCGGTCGCAGGATCGCTTTTGATGCATTTGAACAAAGTGCCGCTGAATCCGGTATTAGTGCTCTCTTGCGCCACAACTTCCCAAGTTCCAGCAAAGTTCGCGGCTTCGGCAGCAGTAAATTTGCTACTGTGATTGTTGCCAGTATTCAAGGCATCGATATAGGCGCGACCGATGTGAGGGTTACCGTTGTCGTCGATCAGGAATGCTTCGGCTGCCATCTGCAGCTTCACGAATTTGTATTGCTCGTTCAGTTGTAAGCTCATCATTTTCCCAAGGATTCATCGAAGTGGTAGCTGCGGCGATCACGACTTCGACGCTAGCCGCAGGAGGCAATCGAACGCATTGAACCCGCGAGGACTGACTCTGCTTCTCGTATCTTAGGAGAATTTTTGAAAAACAAATTCACACATTGTTACTGTTGGTTAATTTCGACAACGCCAGTACGCTTCCGCGGGACGTGTCAATGCCGCCTGCACCAGAGCTTTTAGAAATATCGCAGGCGCGCGTAAATCGCCTACTTGACCGCCGAGGATTATGGCTTCGGACGAGGAATAAGCACTTTTTCGACAAATCTGTCGGCCTGCCCGCCCTGAAAAACTGCCGGGTGCCGACTGTTGAATGCCGGACATGCGTGGCTGGCCGCGATCAACCACGGCGATCTTCCGCCACTTTTATTGCCCTGGCCCGGATCCATCATGTAGCCGATCCGCTCAGCAATGATTTCACCGGTCAGCAAATCGAGCACCTTCAGTGAGCTGCCTGCGATCCAATGCTGGCGATCCTCAGTCGTCGAAATATCATCGTAGGTGACTCCATAACGTGGCGGCGCACCGCCCGACAGGCTTGATGCTAGCACTACACGCACATAATCGATGACGTACCGAGGATCAGTCTTTCCAGGCTGATCGATGAATGCGCTGTAACGATACCGTTTTCCGTCTGTCGGGTTATCGGCTTCAACGAATTCATACCCTACCTGTTCACGTGGCGTGTGCGCGCGATTCTTCAGGCGCGCGACCTCTGCGTGAAGTTCGTGGTGCGCCCGCAGGAAGCTCTCGATGTAACCGTCGTCGAGGTAGTCCCTGCCGTAAGGATCGTCGAGCGGAAACTGATTGCCGAAATTGTGCGATGGAGGTCTCAACTTTAACAAGAACACGCCATCGACATCTTCGACAGTCTTGTGGATCCGTTCGCCCGCCACAGCGCAACGTTGCTGGAATAGTGCCCGAGCGACATTAAATGACTTGTCGTCGGCGCCGCTCGAGGATAGCGGCAAGCCCGAAAGAAATAGGACAAGGACGAATCTGTTCATCTCAGCCTGTTCATGAGGAATAAAAAAAGCAGCGCCCAGCATGACTATCACGCGCGACATATTTAACGTTGCCCCCGAGATCGCTGTCAATCCAGCCAGAACAACTATCGTACTTCGACAGCCGCAGGGAAAAACTAACAGAAACCTTTGGTGCAATGTTCACCTATTATTGCGCCAGAGATACTTCATGATCCGGCAATCGGCCCCCTTGCTATTCGCGCCCGCGGTACCAGTTTTCCGGTTTAGCGAGCGGAACCGCCTTGATCCGCTTTTCCTCGAGCACCAGGTCAATCCGAGCCTCGCCCACATGGAAGGTCTTGCCAGTCGGCGACGTGTCGCCATCAATGCGAATCCAGGACAGCGACAGTTCCGAGAAATCGGTGATCTTTTGCTGGGCCAGCAGGTCGGACACGTCGAACTCGAGCTTAGCCGGCCCATGGTGCGATGCCGCCGCAATCTGGAATGCGCCCAGCGTGCCAATGAATGACAGCTCGGGCGCCGAGGACTCGCTCGAGGACGGCATATTCAGGTAGAGCGCATAGAAATAGCCACCTTGCGCAGCCAGCGCGCCCACCAATGCGCCATCGACCACGACCTTGATCGTACCGATCCGCGCGCCAGTGTCTGCCTCACTGCCGCTTCTACGCGCGGCCACCACGCGGCCGACCTCCGCCGCATCGGTCTTGTCCAGACGCAAGTGGACCGACACGGATTGCTCGTCGAAAGCCAACTGGGAGAAGCCGCCCAGCGAACGCCTGAACTCCGAGATACGGCGCCGGCCCACAGTCGGGAAGGAGCGGAACGGAGGCCGCTGCCGGGCCAGAAGACCGGGCGACGGCGCCAGCCTGCTCGCCTGCGTCGTCAGCGCCACCGGAACTGGCGGCAGCACTGCCGGCACACTCGTATTGGCGTAGTCGTTGCCGAGCCAGTTCGGATCGAGCGTGCGATAGCGTTCGATACTCAGGTCACTCGCGTACACATGATTGCCGGCCCAGTAAGGATCGCTGTTAGTCGACGAGTACGGATAGGCAGATAGAGGAATCCCCTTGCCATCGGGCAGCGCCCACGCATGTGTCAGCCGATCGACACTCCCGTGGTGCAGGAAGAAGATCGGGTCCAGCGGCGACTGCATCGTGGTCATCACGCCTCCGATCAGGTCGTGCACGGGGTTGTGCACGTCCTCGATCTTGGGTTCGAAGGCATTGCTGGTACCGTGCTGGAAGTTGTGCACGGTCGCCGCGAACGGCAGTAGATTGAGCGCCTGGTACACGTTCGCACTCATGCGCGGCATGTACAGCGGATTGGTGGGCGAAGG
>Ga0265797_10001825_pt1 | contig 36963 bp, 28 predicted proteins | sample P2T30metagenome_FD_192433 | JGI IMG/M metagenome (GOLD analysis project Ga0265797, IMG submission 192433) | Plant litter microbial communities from East Loma Ridge, Irvine, California - P2 T30 | ecosystem: Environmental > Terrestrial > Plant litter > Unclassified | place: USA: California...
ATGCGGCCCACATTCATATTACCCTGATTTGTTAGCATCCCCAATATGAAAGCCGTATAGACATCCTTCTTCTCCTCTAGCATCTCGCTTTGCGACTTCACGGTATTGTTTGTAGCGTTGGCTTGGATTGTAGCTAGTTCTTCTGCTGCGGCTGCAGCGTCGGCATCATGCGCACCAGTCTTAGATGTGGGTTTAGGGAGGGACTCGATAATAGAATATGTGGATGGGACGTGGAAGCGGAGGACGGATTTGCCCACCCAGAAGGAGAGGGCTTGGTGTACGAGGCTTTCGTCCATCTCCAGCATCTCTTCTAGCTGAGACACGCTGCGTGTTATACCCTCGCCGCCTTTGTCTGCATGCTTTGTTTCCTCGTCGGGCTGAGGTTGGAAGGCATAAATTACACTAACTTGCCAGGGTGTGAGATGATCAAAGTCCTCAGTGCGGTCGTCAAATGTGAGGGTTATGGAGCCGTCGCCCAAGGCATTCATCCACCGCAGTTTGCGCATTCCTTTGATACGCTCGAAACGTGACTCATATTCCTTCTGTAATGCATCAATCTGCGCAGGTACGCGGAATGTGTCGTCGCGAAGCTGGGGCCAGAAGAATGATGATAAAATCTGTGCGTTGAGGGTGGGACCAGGGGGTGTTGCGGCACTGGAGGTAGAGGGAGTGATGTTTCGAGTTAACCGTGTTGGCCTTCGGGGCTGAGGTGTCCGCGGGTGTTGGCCATCTGGCGTTCGAGGCTCTATGCTACGGTGATCTGGCGTGACAAGTGATGCTGCAGTTGGTACATTGATTGTCGTGCGGATGGTACCGTTGATACGCTTTGATTCTAAAACATCTCGCAGCATGACTTCGCAAGCCTGCAGCTTGTCGTCGCCTAGCCGCACTTTGATGAGCTCCAAAAGTCGGATTTCTTTCTCATACTCAGGGTCTTGACATCTAAGCAAGTGGTCTCCATATATGTTCTTCAGCTCATTGATAAAATCCTCTCGCTCCCAGAGTGTTAGCAAAAACCATATCACATCCTCGACCTTTGACTTTTTATAGTCTGGTGATGCGTCTTGTGGAAGCGGCTGCCAGTTCATGTCATTCCAGTTGAGCTCCTCATCAGTATCCTGTCCGTAGTTTGCGAACGGCTTTCCCATCTCACTAGCAATCTCATATGAGAGCTCGCTGTTCGATGAGAACTTACTGCCCGTCTCATCGCTGAGATCAGTAAGTAGACTTGATATGATGATTCGTGCTGTATCTTCACGCTCTTTTAGGTACCGCCTGATCGGTCTAGCTACGCGCTCTAAGAGTACGCCCTTAGGTTCTAGCTCGTGGAACGATCGAATGATGAATATGTAGACGTTCAGTATGTAAGTGGTCGTAGCCCCAGGATGTAATAGTCGTCTCGATACTTGCTGGGAAAAGCTTGAAGTAAGATGCTGCTTTGCGTTCGAAACTCGTAGATACTCTTTGATGTCCAGAATGGCACCCAGACTCTTGTCCCAGTTGATGACAAAATCGAACAAGTTGTCGACTCTTGCTCGTCCCAACCTACCCAGCGCCATCTCTTGCCATGAGGTCAGTTCAGTGGTTTGGATATTGCTCTGCTCGCACCGCAGACATTCCAATACCAGTTCGACAAGCGGACAGAAGCCGTCTTGAATCCACAACCTTAACTGCGGCACGATGGACTTCTTGGAGTACCAATCTACCTTTAAGTAGTGGCTTGTAATGAAGGAGTCAAACAGCTTATTCATCGCATGCGCGAAAGCCTTCTGTGCACTATCACCACCAAGCCCAACGCGCTCGAGGCTTTGTAGCAGCATGGTCATCCGCTTCCTGAACTCTTGCGTGTTCTCGGGTGTGGTACTCGGCTGCATACCGTCGTTTCGGGTATATATGCGAAACAATCGGCATCCTGCGTCGTAAAGAACATAGCTCAGCGTTTTCCCATATCGTTGTAGTGGCAGACAATGTGCAAAGACAGCTTGTACATCCCGGCGGAACTTCCAATCGGCTACACTCGCAGTATCTGAGTCAGCTATCTGTGTAGATCTGCTCGGCCGAAGGGTCGTATTACTGGCGTTCTGCCGCACAAGGGGCAGCAAGTGCTCGGTGAAAGGTTGGAGATACGCGTTCTGCACTTGCTCGAGGATGCGCTGGGTTTCATCAAGAATATCCCACGACCGCTCGAGTTCAACCTCGTCCCTCCATAGATCTTCTAGCACTGGCCGAACGTGGTTCGCAAAGTGTAACCTGCACTCATTTGTATACCATTCAACCAGAGTCTCTTCCTTTCCATCATCACTCTTGCCCTCTCCATTCAACAAAAAGCTCAGCGCTTCTTCGACTTCTCTATTCTTTTGTGTTCTCAAAACGCAATTGACGTCTTTTGGTAAACTCAGGAATCGTGTTGCGCAGCTCCATGCTATGTTGCGCTTGACTGCTCTGTGTTGTCCCTGGCCCTGTGCTTGCGCTGGCGTCCGGCTCTCAGAATTCCGCAGAGCATAGGGACTCCCAAACGAGGTACCTGGCGCTATGTGACCCAAATCCGGTGTCGCAACCGGCGTCGGCGTGCTATGTGAGAAGGAGAGGACTGGGAAGACGGACGCGAAGACGAGGGTCGAATGGTCCATGGCGGGACGGAGACGCTGGGGGCCCAACTAGGCCAGTGTTTAGGTTCGTGTTCGAGATGATCTGGGGTTTTTTTCTCATAGGCGTGTGAGTGACGGGCGTTCTGGCAGTAGATATGCGGATACCACAGGCCTGCTCATGGTTGGATGTCGGGCTGGTAATACTGTTTGCTCTCGCATGCAGCAGTCGCGATCGTCACAAATCGAGCTCGGGCCATGCACAACGCGTATTCACGTGGGGCTATCTTTGTCCTTCCTTGGGAGGTATCTAGGTATCCTAACGCGTCAATAGAAATTACACATGAAGAGAAGGTACCAAGTCGACTTTCACTACCAATGCTGAATTAAATGATGATGAATTTCTAACATCTAACATTAAATTGCCCTGAAACGTATCAAGCCATCTGACTTCGCGCACAAAAGATTCCCAGGTCTCGAGACCACATACCTGATGAAGAACTATCAAGGATATCTACCATATACGCCGTCCTACTCCATTCCCTTTCATGCTCCATTCCATGCACATAGTAAATGACGCAGTAACACTATATAACACCATACCTGTCGTATCAATCCCATCATCTCAAGGCCTTAGTACGCCGTGCCGCCTTCTGAACGCCTCGACTCGTTCCTCGTAGAAGAGTATCTCTCGAACACGTAACTTTGGGCCTCTCTGCGAGTCTTGCACAAACGATTCGTCATCGCTTTCCACATCCACATCATCGCTCGCTTCGCTCTCTGTGTCGTCACCACCAGGCGGCATAGCGCCTTCGTCCATGTCGTCGTCATCTTCGTCTTCCGTGGCTTCGCTCTCGTCGTCAGAAAGCATGGGATCGTGTGTTGCGTAGGCAGAGCCGCTACCATCAGCGTGCATACCATCGTGCCGTAGATCATAGTTCGATGGCCGGTTCTCCAGTATCTCGAAGCACTTAGTAGACAGACCCATGTAGCAGAGCTCGATTTCCGGTCGCAGATGCACAATGTCGAGAATCTGGTAGGCGAGCTCGCGCGGATCTATGTTGCTGCCATGTGCGTGGTCTGCAATAAAGGGAATATAAAGAGAGCGAATATGAGGGATGTACGGAAGACGCTGAAGAAAGTGATGCTACAAAAGTTAGTCAAACGTATTCGACTTGCAAGGAGTTGCAACATACCCAATCCTTGTAATCGATAGACACTGCGAGTTCTCGCAGGCTGTTCATACGACCGCTTGTTATGTATGTCAGAATCTCACGGTTGAGCATCCATCGTCTCCATCTCGAACTAGCACTCGTATGTCCGTCTGGTCCTTTCTCACCACTGTCAATCATTAATTTCTTCAGACTACCTCGGTGTCTCTTCAACGGCCCCTTGTAGATTGCGTCTACTGTCACCGTAGACGAGTAAGACCGGCCTTCTTGAAGGAAGAGCACCTCAAGACTATTGGGCGCCAGTGTTTCTTTAAGGAAAGTGATCAGCGATGGGGACACGGTATTGGTGTGAATTCGCTTGAGGTTGAGTTGATACTCTGTCCGGAGAGTGTAAGACGCCTTGTACGCCTTGGACGAAGATGGTGAGCCGGGGTAAGGGGGACGAGGGGTATATGTCCTTCGCAGTATCTTCCACAGTTGTTCGTGGTTGCTACAATGGAGAAGAGTCAATGTCGACAGAATCGACCAGTCAAAGGCTCTGCGAAGAACAGGGACGGAGAGAGGAACGCGTTCGAGTTCCAAGACTTCTAGCTTCAGTTTGCCAGTCAGTAGGGGCTCGTCTTGTGAATTGGTGGTCTCGCCATGAGGAGGGGACTCTGCATATGTCTTCGAAGCCGAGTTGTCTGTGTTGGCAGTCTGTGCAGTTTGGTCAGAACCATTCGGCTGGTTGTCGCTAAACAGACTAACGCCCTCCGTTATAGAGTTGTCTTCCATCGGGTTACCAAAATGGTCTACGTCCTGCTCCAGATCCCGTTCTTGTAACGAGAGCGAGGCGATAGATGGCAGGGGTAGGGATGCGGCCGACTTGGCCGGCGTTGCTTCCACTGATCGCTCCGTGACACCAGTAGCGCCAGACTTGTGAGACGGAGGCTCTTCTGAATGGCGCATGTTGTGTATGCGGCCAACAAGGATGCCCAGAACACCTCCTAGCCTCTTCTCTCCTATTGAAGAGGCTGCCGTCGTTGTAGCATTGTAGTCGACTTGCTGCAGACCTTCACCTTCCCAAACCGTCACCCAGTCTCGCTGCTGTGCGTGAGCAGCTATGCCAATTCTTAGTTCGCGTAGCTTCCTCTGGGACCTTGCGATCAGGATGCTCATCTCATCGAGGTATGGCAGTTCGTCGATATCCAAGACACTCAAGCTCTTCAGCGCAGGTATGGCGGAAAAGGTAGGGTGCTCAACTCGATCTAGGGCAGATATGCTGCTCGGTGCGTACGGGGGCACTACGACTATGGGAGCCTGCACGGTGCCAAGACCGCTTGGATGCGTAGTGTTTGGGGGCGGAGGTAAGTTCTGGTTGTTGAGTATCATGGGCGGTGCGGGTGGTGGGATTGGCGCGTCGATTGTGTTGTCGTGCCATCGTATCCAGAGCCGGTCCAGACGGCATTCCTCGCCATCACTCCTGTGCGCGAGGCTTGACAGGGCAAGCCAGACATCGCGAAGCACACCCGTAGGCATGTCCCACACGAATGTCTCGAGGTTGACCATACGCGCAATGGCAAGCGCTACCAGCGTTCCCAGCATCTTTCCGCCTTCCTTTGTAATCATGTACTCCTGAACCCATGCTTGCGGTCCATTGCCGAGTGAGAACTTCTTTGTGAACTGTCCGTAGTAGTTGCCGAACCGCCGCTGCGGTACGGGGTATGGGTTTGCGGCAGTCCTCAGTATGGAAGTTGGCGTCTGTCCCTGTAGTCGCAGCCGGTTCTGGTGGGGGAAGCAGTCGTCGCCCATGACCAGTGTCGCCAGGCCATAGGTAAGGGCGTCCACGCCGGCGCGAGGCTCGTTGTGGGTGCTCTCGTCCGGCCACACAATGTCGAAACGCGAGTATATGCACGGGATCGTGAGACGATGGAGGGCCGAGTGGCAGAGGCAGAGCGAGGTGAGGTCGTTTGTGTGTGGAAGCTGTTGAGTTGCTGGTCAGCATACACCGTGCCGCACCTGCAAGGCGCTGCGCGTAAGCCCGCCCTACTCACCTGGTGTATTATTTCCTTCAGGATATCCATAGGCAGGTCCAGCAACTTCAAGGGGCCCTTGGTGGCTTTCTCCTTCCCCTTCGATTCTACGCCCTGCTCAGCTGATTCCGTCGCATTCACCATGCTCGGCGCTGGGGCGCTCATCCACACACCCTCGGCGTGAGCTTGCATCTCGGCGGTATGCGCATCGTCCGAGGAGGGCGAAAAGGCGCGGGCGAGGTCCCTCTCGGAAGGTAGCGGCGAGGCAGTTCGTGGAGTGTCGGGTGTTGAGGGTGGGGAGTCGGCCATGGTGTGTGTGGGACCGACACGTCGTGGGGGGCAGCATATAGGCTCCCGGAGGAGGTGGGAAGCCGAGTGCGGGAACAGCACGAGAACACGGTTCTTACATGTGCCCAAGGTTTGCCAGCGAGCCGTCGAGTGCAAGTGTTGTATCAGACCTCGCAATCGACGTGGTTGGCCAAGAGACCCTGTGCACATCATGCCAACTCCGTTTCCCTGTACAACAGCCCCGGCCGCCGCTTACGCCGCAACTACGCTTTGCACGGCAAATGAGCTGACACGTCCTACGACCACCTTGATACGAGAGTCAACACAACCAGTTTCTCCACATAGCAAAATTCGACTGATTTACTTCACCATGCTAGGCGTACATGCATCCGTCCACTGCGCATGTACATGCAACTGCGGAGACAATCCAAGTCTTGCGTCTGCACTGAAACTACGGTACTATACATGTATACTGCTTGCCATGAAATCAAAGTTGCCTTTGTGAGCGGGTATAACCATCCAAAAACTCCATGGTTAGTAGCCTCATACAACAACGCCGATAGAATGCTCAACAAATCAACGCCGTATCCCAGGGGCATCTCAACTTCGTCCCATGTTCAGTGCCGTCTGCCCACGCTCTGGGTCCGACATCTTGATGATCTTGACGTCCGAGGTTTGGGTGACGCTGCTCATAGACTGTGGGGTGATGAAGATGAACTGTCGACCGATTGAGCGGCGAGCAGCTTCGATGATCATGTGTAAACTTCTCTCACGGTTGACATTGTCCATGAAGACGTCACTGGGACAATTAGTTAGCTAGTGCAGGGAAAAGGGGACTTTGGACAACTTGCAATTCGTCGAGACAACGAATGGGTGAGCCCATTGCATCCCATAGTGAGAGGAGCAGGCACACGGTAGAGTAGGATTTCTCTCCTCCAGAGAGCGTCTTGGTTTCTCTACCATCTCCGCTTCGCTCTGTGATATCCGGTTGAACCTTGCAAAGTCAGCGCATTGTGCGGCGTCGGGCTAATGTTCAAACTTACGTGAATATCAAGAAGAGCCTTTTCGTGGTCGATACGAAGCGTCCCTCTGAATTTGCGTTCGCTCAGCAGATAGTTGAACGTGACCCGCGCCCGGACAGAAATGCCATTTCGAAATTGCTTCCACCGAAGACGTCGGTTATCCAGGGTCTTCATGAGTTGCTGTACCATGTTAGCAGAAGTCAAAATCGTACATGCAACTATACTTACACGACACAAGTTGTCGATGTCCTCATACTCCTGTATTGCATCGTGGTGCTTCTGCTTCGCTTCACTTGCCGCCCGAGTAAGATCCAGCTGCGATCCACCGAGCTCCCTTTCTGTCTCCTTTCTTGTTTTCTCCATCCTGACCATCGCCTCTTGGAGCTTGTCAGATGTCTTGTCAGGGGGGACAAAAACACGCTCTTCACAGATGGTCTTCGCACCATCAATCACTTCTACCAGCAGGGCCTGTTGATCGGCTAGCTCTGCTTGCCACTGCTTCTTGATGTCTTCAGCTTTGGCAACCTGGTCGATTGCGGCGTTCTTGAGCTTGAGCTGTTCTTCTCGCGTGCCCTGCATTTTTCGAACCGTCGATTGCGCCTTCTCGAGGCGGAACTGGTAGTCAGCGACAACCTTTTGCGCTTCATCCATCTCCCGTTTGTTCGCCTTGTTTTCATCATCAAGCTGGTATTTTGAGATTTTCAAATCTTCAAATGTTCCCTCACTTATCACCAATTCTTCTTGGGCCTTTGCAAGGTCTGCCTCGCGCACCTGGATAGCTGCTGCGTCAGGAGTTGCTTCGTCCAATTCGTTCTCAAGTCGGTCCACTTCTTTGTTGGCACGTTGGAAAGCAATTTGAAGGTCTTTCTTCTGGCGTTCGTGATCTCGTATCCGAGACTTGCATGTATTGACCTGATCAAGCCGTTGACTAGAGATCTTCTCACAAGCCTCAAGTTGTTTTTGAGCCTGAGCGAGATTTCTCTCCTCTGTCCTACATATCTAGTTAGCAAGTTTCCAGACATGTGGATCGTTTGTTCGCACTTGATCTGTGTAGGCTCATCTACCTGCATACGCAGAGGTCCGGAGTATTCCGCAATCGGGCTGTTGTTGATACCTCCGTTGTTGGTGTAGCTGATGACGCGACCTTTTCGAGTGTCGCCATCTGCAAAAGTGAAGCACATCTTAACATGTTCGGTCGATTTTCCACGGGCATCCATGAAATGGGCACCTTCCTTCATGTCCTCGATGAGCACGGTCTGCTCGATCGACTGATTGATAATAAACTGATTTCGAACAAGGTCTTCTTCGATCTGTGTATTGGTCAGCTGGATATCTTTACACCATTCGCGCAGAGACCGTGCTTACCGTAAGAGCTCTCATCCATGTCACAAGTTCATCCGGAGGCTCACTCCCAGTGGTGTCTATGTGCGCCTTTTTGCCAATGTATATTGGAGCAGACCTAGATTTGTTAGCTTCGTCGACGAAATGAGAAGTAAACACATACCAGCCAATCCTGTTCATCAGGACAGACAGTGTATTCTGATCTTGCCTGCTTGTGACAACAAACCCATTCAAGGCTTGACCGAACTGCTTTTCCAAGATCCGGCCCCACTGAGACTTCACCAACTTGACGTGACGACCGAGAGGCCCGACTGGTGGTTCTCTGAACCTGCGCTCAGACTTGATCGCATTGAGTAACTCATTCAGCTTTCTGTGATTTGGATACGCTTCGATCCAGTTGCTCTGGCCTCCTTGCAGTGCTCTGATAGTATTCATGATGCGTGTGACGCCGGCCCGCGCCTCTTCCGTTTCACGATCCGCTTCATGCTGCTCCTTCTGGGCGTCCTTGAGCTTCTCCTGCAGAGCTGAAAGGCCTGTATCATGGGCTTCGAACGCAGCCCTGGCATTGTCGCGTTGTACTTTGGCTTCTTCACACTCCCGAGCCTTCTCGGCATGACGACCATTGTCCGCTTCAGCCTGTCGTCGTCGGTATTGCTCGATCTCTGCTTTGATATCTTGCACTTTCTTCTTCTTTGCTTTCAACTCGCTATGAACATTCCGTTCATCAGGCTGTAGTTGCTGGAGTTTCGTTCTGATGTCTTGAAATTTCCCTCTGGCCTCAAGTAACGATTGCTCCGCAGGCTCTAAATCAGCTGTAATATCAGTGACAGATTGCTTCGCAGCTTCACAGGCTTGATCTGCTTGTTCGTAACGCTCTGCTGCCTTCTCTGCGTCCCCTTGTAGCCCTTGTATGACTTCATCGCATTTCGTGATTTCCTTTAAACTGTTTTCCACCTCTTGTTCCTGCTCCCGGACAGCCGCCCACGCTGCTTGATTGGCGAGCTCCGCTTCCTTATCTCGCATGGTCTGCAGACTTGCCGCGCGTTTAGCTTTCCTCGCCAGCACTTCCATCTCGTTTCTCAGGACCCTAAGGTCGGCTTCCTTGACCTCTGCTCTCGCATTCATCACTTCCAGAGACTGTTCGATCTGCTGATAGTCTCTATTGAGATTCTCGAGCTGCGTGCCTTGCAGGAAGAACTTGTATTTGTCTTTCGATGTCGAGTGGTTCAGAAACTGTCTTGCCATGTCCTGCGTTAGCACGTTCATTGGGTTGTCAATTTGCATAGAGAACGCGTCCAGGATGTCTTCAAGCTCAGCCTTTTTGTTCGTAACAAGTTTGTTATTTACGTTTTTGAGCTTGAACCCCGAAGTGCCGGATTTACTGAAGTGTCGTTCGACGATGATCGAGTCGCCGTACTGCGCAGGTTTGTAAGCGAGTGGCCCTTGGTTCTTAATCTTGACAGACACAGAGGAGTGCTCTTTGCCCTCCTTGATGAGGCTCTTGAGGTTCTGGGCGCGGTTTGTGGCTGTAGCCTTTCCACCCAGGCAAATTTGAATTGCTGTGAGCACTGCGCTCTTGCCGCTACCGTTGTGTCCGATGATGAAGTTGATCAAAGGTCCCAAGGTCACCGTTAGATGTTCGTGACACATAAAGTTGATACACTGAACTTCCTCGATGATACCAGAGTCTGTTGGCTCGTTCTGCCGTTTTGCAGTCGCCTGGCGTTCTCTCTGCACCTGCTGTGTTGCCCATATCTCATGTTCGCGAGTCTGTTCGCCTTCATCATCGGGTGACTCGCTGCCGCTTGCCGCGTCGGATCGTTCGTCATCTGACTGGTCGCTGTCTTGGGATTCAGATTGTCGGGCTCGTTTGCCCTAGACAGTGTTAGCATATGTGTTGGTGCTGGCTTGGGACGGTTGATGTACGCGACTATTGTTACCTGAGCCGCTAGGATCAACCCCATCTGTGAGAGCGCGAGGGCGCTTCGCAGACATTACTGCGGCTACTCCGATCCCAGAGAAAGAGTTGGGGGGGCGCGGTTGAGTTGGGGGGGCCTGGTAAGCGTTTGCAGGCGAGGCAGTTCAGAACGCGCTCCTCCCCCACTGAACCGTTCGGGAACCGCGCTAGTATCCGTGCCTGGCGATCTCACATTGACGCGGTAATATAAGAATTCACAAACGATGTACAGTCGGGACGAAATGGTATTGAGCGAACATGAATCATATAGGACAGTTCTGGGTTGGCTATGGTGCATACTACAGTTCGATTCAACTCAACTACGATTGACCCTGACACGTGATAGCGCGTCACCGCGTGATTGCCTTGGTGCCATCTCATCCCACCTACTCTAAAACGTAGTGCGACATCGCGGTGCTACAGCGGCTCATGTTCTACGCGCGCAAGGATACCTACGCTCCAAACCGCAAGGCATCTGTGTGTAGTCAGAATACATGTTGTTGAAATAGAAGCAGCTCACAAGCTAGGTACGATCACGTACTTGGCCTGCAGCCACACATCACACTTGAACGTCCAGCCATGGCACTAAATTGGGTCATGTCATTTCGCGACTGGAATTTTTCTATACTAGACAATCACCAACGCCGCCTCAGGTGTTTCCAAAAATGGGTATATCAAGTGTCAGTACTGCGACTGTTCACTACTATGCAAGATTAAGATGTTCCGCTATGCAAAATTCATTGAGTATCGCGCCGTGCCAGCACTGTTCAATCTACATGACAATCTGAGATACGTCAGCAAGCGTTTTTGGTCACCAACAGAGGTGATGCAACTTACACAATCGCTGTCCTTAGGCGCCTGTCCTATGCCCATCTCATCAAACGTCTTTGGTCCCTTGCCTGGTGTCGAAGCAGCTGATGGCGCTGGCTTAGGTGGTGTAGGCGTCGCCGGCTTACCTGCTTGCACTGGCGCAGGCTTGGGAGGTGGTTGCTGTTGTTGCAATGTTTGTACCCTATTAGGCTTGGGCATGTTGTCGTATCCGCTAGGACGACCAGAGGAGCCTGGCCGTGATGAGGGTCGGGAGCCTTGACCGGGTGTAGTAGTCGAGGGTCTATCCATCCGTGAAGAAGTCCTACTCTCCTGACCTGGTTGAACTGTAGATGGGCGGGTGTGCTGGCGGGGCTCGAGAGGCGCGACGTAGCCAATGTCTGGCAGTGTGGGCGCTTTCTTGAGTGGCGCCCCTGTCGGTTTCTGCAGCTTGTTACGTCCATCTGGCGCACTGTATCCAATATCAGGAGGCTGCGTCGTCGATGGGCGGTTCTGGGATTCTGGACGTTGAGCGCTCGGTCCTCCCGGCTGTCTGTAACTCGCTGGTCCTCCTGGTGGCAGCGGCGCACCACGACCACCGCTGGAAGGGCGTCCACCACGTCCTGGACCCATGTTGTCCACACTCGTGTGAGGACGCATTGGCATCGGACCCAAGTCGTAACCAGGACCGGGATTAGGTCGAGGACTGCCGCGTCCATAAGGATCATTTGGAGGATAAACGTTGGGGTTGATGTTGAATGCTGACGATGCAGGTCGAGCACTCGAAGCCCTCACCTCTGGCGCAAAGCCACCGGCGATACCTGGCCGCTGTGGACTTAGTCGAGGGGGGCCATTGTCCATAGGGTATGGCGCTGCTGTAGAGGGACGGTCGTAGGGAGCCGACATGGGGGTATTCGAGATCATTGGGGGCTGGTCAGACATAGGATACGGCGTTGTACTATCGCCCCTTGGCGGATGGCGACCACCTGTAGGGGTGGCTGGGGAGGTATCGCCGTAATCAGAAGGACTGATATCGGTGATAGAAGGCATAGGAGCATGTGACTTTTGCAGTCTCGCTGGCCGCTGCCCTCGCATGGAGCCGTGCTTCGATTTGATCATGTTGATAGCGACGTTTTCATGGTCCTTCTTTGACAGCGTCCGTGACAGCTTGGAGATGCTCTCTATACGTGCAGTCGCATCTTTGTTGCCGTTCTTCTCTGCCTTTTCGTACCACTCCAAGGCTTTGTCAAGATTGACCGGCGTGTTCATGCCGATCTCGTTGAAGTAGCCCATGGCGAATTCTGCTGTCGCGAGGCCAGCCGCTGCGGCACGTTGCGCGTATTGGTACGCCAGCTCTTCGTTCTTATTGAACTCTCCTTCGTGTCCACAGAGGAACCATTTGCTGATAGCCATGTCTGCCTCGGGCTCACCCTGCCTAGATGCGAGTGCGTTGTAGTGTAACGACAGCGTAGGGTTAAACTCACAGCCCAGACTGCAGAGCTCGTAGGCGGAGCCCATCTTCAGCTGAGCCTTTGCGAACCCGAGATAGGCGGCTTTCTCTATGTTTTGTCTTGCGCCCTTCTCATCGTAGGGCAAAAACATCTCGGGCACATTGATTTGGGGCAGTTCTCGCGCCTGAAGCATGCCCAGCACGTAAGCACCCTGTGGAGCATTCTCATCGGCAGTGGCCGCAGCCAGTTTGATCAGTTGTACTCCTCTTGCAAAGTCTTGTGGCTGGCCGTGCTGTCCGAGCAGCGTCATCATACCAAGACGGTAGTTGGAGGCTGAGTCGCCTTGTTCGGCGCCAGCTTTGTAGTTCTGCAGAGCCTTGATGGGGTCATTCGACTGCTCAAACTGCATGCCCATGCGGTATTCTGCCCTTGCGTATCCCTTTGCAGCCGCGCGGGAGTAGCATCTGAACGCTTCCTTCTTGTCTGCGCGCATGCCAAACTTGCCAAACTCTAGCCACATACCCCGCATAAAGGTCGCTTTCGGATGGCCTTGGTCCGCTAAGAAGGTGACTACGTTCATCGCGTCCAGACGGAGCTGGTGCTCGACTTGTGGTGTGGCCGGTCTCGCCCCCTGGATCTCTGAAATGCGCTGCTCGTGCAGTTGCGCGGCGTCTACATATTGCAGTGCATCTTGTGCCCATGCCAGCTGCATCTCGGGATCATTCGAGTTGAGCACCGGCAAGCGGGCATTCTCCAGGACAGCCTCCTTCTCATCGTCGGACGGCGGCACGTTCGGAGGCTTGTTGGGAAGCTTGGGGAAGGGGGAGAAGTTGGGCGAGTCGTGGCTCTGGGCGAACTGGTTGTAGTCGTGCGACGGCTGCTGCTGCACCGACTGAGGCTGCACGTTTGGTGGTTGCCGGAAGGCAGAGGAGATGCTCGCTTGCCGCGCCGGCCATTGATCGTTGTGGACAGGCAGCTCGTTCTGGTAGCTCGCCTGTCGCGGCGGGAAGTTCTGCTGTGACTGATTGTAGCCCTGCATGGGTGACATGGCGCCGTTGGTACCACGAGGGCCGTTGGCTTCCAGCTCCAGATGCGCGATGTTTTCTTGCATGTTCTCGGGCACTTCGGGCATTATCCTACCGCCAAACCTACGTCAGCCGCAATTTCAGGGCATGCATATGGTGATGGGCTAGAACGAACCGCTGAGGCGCAGGCGAGATGACTTCAGGCGAAGGAGCCGGCATATAATAGTCATCGAAGCCTCCTGGCACAAAAGTCGCCCCGAGCTGGGGTTGGCCCTGGTGGTAGCTCATTATGATGTTGCGATAGGGTATCAACTGCTGCACGCTGTGATGCTTGAGATGTAGGCGTCAGCCGTTGTCCAAGAGAAACAGCGTTCTATGCAGGTTGCCGCTTGGTTCCAAGGACCGTTCCGCGAAGCAGTCATCGAGGCCGCCATGCATGCCGAGTGACGCGTGGAGCAGGAAATGAGCGTACCACGTACCTTAACTTGGTGGGGTATGTCCCTGAATCGCCGTCGCTAAATGCGAACTCGCCGACAACCCTTGCGATCTGTCGGGTATCGTATACGAGAAAGCCGTCGATCCCTCGTAGTCGTATATGGATCAAGTATGTCGCCAGAGGTAGCGGTATAAGTAGCGGAGGCGGCGGCAGTGCGCGATTGAGGAGTGGCGCAGGCGGAAAAGAATAGGTTCAGGAGAGATTCGAAACGGCGGAGCAGGCTGTTTGCTACTGAAACAGACGCTGAAGTAATCGCGGCAGTCCTAGGAATATGGGTAGTGAAAGGTGCGTTATTTGACGTTGAGGCCCGAGTGAGCTCTCCAGCTTGCATACATGTGCGCTTCCAAGGTCACAAGAACAAGGAGTGGATGGTCCCTCGAGGTGGTGACCGGCATTTGTTAACAATGTCATCCTTTACCCGCCTGTCGTTCACAGCTACTATAAATGTTTCGACAAGTCTCGGAAACCAGCCGCCGAGCTCACGTTACTGTGCCATTCACTTCGAGGCTGTGCAGTGACGTTGACGTTGCTCCGAACCACCACTTTCGGTCGCGCACGCCTGTCGTAACAATTTCGGATCTGACGGCGGATCCACCAGGTCAGGACGGAGACGAAATGCAGCAATGGCTTGCGCGGCTGCATACGTTCTAGCCATCCAAGCCTCATCACCAAGGTTTCTGTCATAGCACGCAGTTTGTCACGTATGATGTGCTACAAATTCAACAGGGTATTCGTAATTCAACTCCTTCGTGATAAGACGAAGACAAAGTCGTGTTGACAGAGCGACACTGCAGCTACTGTATACATATCTGGAATGAAACCACAAGGCGGCGGAGATCGCTTACTGCTCGAGGCATCCGCGATGATGAAGTATGCAAGCAACAAGGATAGAGGCACATCTAGTGGACCATCACGTCCGCACCAGACTGTTGCTGCGGGGCACCTCCGGGCTGTTGTTGGGCTGGCTTGTCACCGTTGGCGGCGCCTGCTTCACCCTCATCCATCTCCATGTCATCGTCGCCGCCCTCCTCGCCCTCCTCCTCCTCATCGTCTTCTGAATCTTCAATGTCAATCTCCTCGCTGCCGGCCTCGGACTCGGCATCCTCGTCGTTGGCGGGGCCTGCAGTGTCCTCGGCGCCTGCCATGGCAGCATCCTCGCCCTCAGCGGCAGCACCCTCACCCTCTTCCTCTTCCTCCTCTTCTTCCTCGATACCGTATTGGTCTCCGTCTGCGGTGAGGTCGGCCTCTGGCTGCTCAGGGGGGAACTCAGGAGGTGCAGACTCGTCGGAGTCCCTACCAAGGTTAGTACTGCCAAAGGAACGTAGCTGTCTGTGCTTGAACATACCACTTGATGGCAAAGCGCGTGACTCGTGGCTTCTCTGCAAGAATCTGCCTCTGCACCTTCTCGATGACGGGCTTGGTAGGCGGGTCGAGTGCCAGCGCCTCGTCTGTGTACTCGTTGTTCACATAGTATCCGACACGCACGAACTCGCGCTCATCATAGCTGCAGCTGAGCAGAATGACTGTGACACCGATGATCTCGCTGTTGGGAATGCGCGACAGGTTGGGAGGGTCGGCCTTGAATTGGAACTTGTTGACGCCAACCGGGAGAGGACCGACGAGGACAGAGTCGAGTTCTTGATCGTACTCGTTTCTGCGGTATGTTGATCAGACGTGTTCATAAGGGGATACAGGAGTGGTCTTACGAGGTCGCGGAGCCAACGTAGGTCAACTTCCACTCGAGGTCTGGAATTTATTAGTGACAGTGGCGGATATGCACATTCGGGCGCACTTGCCCTTCTGTAGTTGCTCAAGACACTCGAAGGTGATCTCAAACTCGTATGGCTCGTCAAAGCGCGCGGGGTTGTTCTTAACCTCGACACCGAGGAGCGAAACGACAGACATTTTGGAGTCGGGGGGTAATTGATTGGGAACAAACGCAGGTGGTACGACTGGTTTGGGTAATGTGATGGATTTGGGAGTCGAGAGGCGTGCGTGGTGGGGATTCTGCAAAAGGCGGCAGGAAAAGGTGTTTGTTATGGAAGCGGTGAGGACGTGCGTTAGAGAGATCGCGGCGGCAACGATCAGTGGATCATTGTCTTTAGGCCTGTCGCGGGTCGCGTCCTTTGGAAACGTGACCAGGCGTTACGCGTTCGCGTCGAGGTCGTATGCTCTTTGTCCCCCGCATCTGGAAACAAATGAGACGAACTGATCAGGCGTAGCATCGCTCCTTGCTTGATTCCGAGCCTACCAATTACCCATGTTACGATAGATTTCGTGCTTGATTGACCTTGGTAGGTACTTAGTAGCGAGACTTGGATCCAGTCAACTGCATTAGCCTCACTGGCTCCAGGAACGTCGCAAATACGGTCAACGTTATACGTAGTCTTTGGTTGGAGGACAACACCATCTCCTTGGTTTGATGCGCGACTCTCTGTGTAGTGTTGAGGGATACCATTGAGCCAGATCTCATAATGGTCGGCTTTTGCATCGCAGGCGTTGGTTCAGAGATATATAGCCCATAGTCTCCGTGCATGCCTGACAAATGCCTGGAGACTACAAGCCACGTGGAAGCTTCCACTGTCATGCCCACAGCCTCGTCTTTGCAACCAAGGTAGATTGAGTTTGGTGGGACATGGGACTGAGCCAATGACGCTGACATAGACTAATCAGCCATAGTCAGTGCTTCACGAAGAGCCAAGGTGGGGCTGACGGTCTTACTAGGTCGCAATAAAGCTGCCAACACAGTCACCACGAAACAGTCGTCCAAGCATCTGTGATTCAGGGACGAGGAGAACTTCCAAACGCACGATTCTCTAGAGGTTTGACATTATCCGCAGCTGCTGGACAGTCTGGGTCCTGGGTACCTGCACCATCCAGCAATCCCGATTCCTACCTAGGTCTCATATCAAGTTCCACCTGCACTATCATCTAGCTGTCGAAAAGGTAGAGGACAGGCAACCAACCATTACTAACGTATGATGCGCCCTGCTTGATACCTTCCGTCTCGCTAATCGCTGCACAAGCTGTACGAGTCTGGGATCTTACGTCCGTAAGGAACCGATCCTTCCACCACTGGGCTGTAACAACACCTCAGACATGTCCAGCCCATCGTTGCCGAGCCAAAATGGTTCTCAACCTTCTCCACCAGTTGTCGCCGATAAGACGACACATCAGCCGCCACCGCGCGTTCGTCGTCGCAACCGGCTCATCACTTCTTGCCTCGAATGTAGGCGTCGGAAACTAAAATGTGACAAATGTCATCCGTGTGCACACTGCACCAAGAACGCACGTCAATGCGTCTTCATCGCCTCCGGGCTTGACTCAAACGCCCAGGCAAAGCTCGCTGAGGTGAAGGAGCAGATGGGCCGTTTGGAGAGGAGCCTCGAAGAAGATGTCGCACGCAAAACGGAAGCAAATACTCGAAGCTCTTCTGATTTTTCCAGGGTCAGCGCACTGCCTGGCCAAGAGCAGTCTAGCGACAAAGAAGACGATGAGGAGACCCAAAACCTGCGACCGACGCATCTCGTTACCGAAGATGCCACTTACTATGAGCCCGACGACGATGTCAACCTTAATGAAGATATAGACGATCTGGGTTTTCGCATGGGCCGAATCAGAATCACAGAACGCATTGGAGGACTTGTGCGCCCAAGATTTTCCGATGAAGTGAGTTCACATTTGTTTGACATGCACACCTATACTGACAGAGCTGCACTAGCTTACTCGGGCACTTAATGAGCTGCCAGACTCAGAATACCCTCCTCAGATTAGTACCGGAGAGGATCCTGCAGATTGGTTAGCCCCTACACAGGATTACGTTGCCCCGTCTTCAAATTTCATGTTGACATCGACAATCAATCAAACATATCTTGAGGCTCATCTGCCCTCACGAATGGTGGTTGACGAGTTGCTCGCTCACTATTGGAACTTTGTTCATATTGTAGCCCGAACAGTGCATCGCCCTTCATTCGAGCGACAGTATCAGAACTTCTGGATCAGAGTCAACATGGGCACGGAGCCTCGTTCATCTTTCCAAGCCGTGCTCTTTGCAGCATTATTAAGCTCAGTCATCTCCATGACTGAGGATGAGGTGCGCGTCAAGTTTGGCATGGAAAAACGAACAATGGTAGACAGCTTCCGTGAAGGAACCGAAAAAGCACTTGCTAAAGCCAACTTCCTCCGCACTACGAAACTGGAGACCCTCCAAGCATTTGTGACGTACCTTGTAAGTCCGTAAATTCCCAGAGAGAACTGAGTATTACATCCTAGCTTTTGCCGCTCAAGTCTACAAGACTAAGCTTACACTTGTTTACAGATCCCCCTTTGTCGCAATGAAGTATCCCGCTCACACTCTGCGCTCACCGGATCACTTATCCGCTTAGCCGAGTGCATGGGTTTGCACCGAGATCCAACAGCGTACAGTTCCTCGCCGGTCGAGATTCAAGTACGGCGCCTCTTGTGGTATCAAATCTGTTTCTTGGATCTCCGGACATGCGAAGCTGTTGGCCCTCGTCCACAGATTCGGCTCGAGGATTATGATACCCGCTTCCCACTGAACATCGATGACATTGATCTCGACCGTGCCGAGCATGGTGACAGCAGCGTAGACGTCAGTAGAGATCGTAAATACTTTACCGACATGACGATTTGTCGTATGCGATTTGAAGCGTACGAGATGCATCGTTTTCTTTGGAGTGAGCGGCCAAAATTGGATCGTAAGCGTGCCGACGGGAAACGCGAAATCACAATCACCTCCATTCTGTCACGTGTTCAATCTTTTCAGTCTGCTATGGAGAAGAAGTACGTCCCCATGCTGGACCGCTCAGAGCTGTTACATGTTTTGGCGTCAGAACTATATGGTATCGTTTCGAATCGCCTCTATATCTCGATATTACAGCAGTATATCACTTCTGCCCGCAGCAGGATGCCGGAGCGCCTACGACAGCTGACCATGAGCGCAGCAACCATGATCTTAGAACATGGAATGGCAATCGAGCTGCACCCCGTCCTATCCTCCTGGTCATGGATCGTCGGTGCCCTCCACCAACACCACTGCGCGCTCCTCCTCGTGAACGAGATCTATATAGCGAATCCAGAGCCCGCCATGGAACAGCGTATCTGGAGGTGTCTAGACTACTCGTTCAAACTACCACCAGGCATCCCCAATGTCGAGAAGACAAGAATGGTTCTGGAAGAACTCATCGGAAAAACGAGGAAGTACTCAAACCTGAAAAGAGTACGAGTCCCGTCCAACATGCCACAACCGTGCTCAGAGCCTAGACAACGAGTGCAGAGGGAAGATAGAGAGCGCAGTGGAAGCACGCAATCGAACCTGAGCACTCTTGGTCCTCTCTCACATCTATTGAACGGAAACATGGTTACGCAAAACTGCACGCCGCCACCACGACCGCAAAGCCCACCGGCTGGATCCGCATTAGCAGCCGGGGTCAACACATTCCCTGGTGCCATACCGCTTTCGGACTGGGGTACCTTTGATATGCCAGCGTCTGTACCCATGTCTCCTTACGGTGGTATCGCACCCACCAGTTGCTCTTTGGTGCCCGGTGCTGCACAGCAAGGTGGAAGCGATGCCGATAGTCCCAACTCGGTTATTTACAGAGGTGATGGGATGGCTGGGAGGCCAACATTCGGTAATGCTTTGGATGCCATCAATGATATCGATTGGGTATGTGACATCCTCTCCCACTGTACTACCCTTACTGACTACTATGCAGAATGACGTCGAGAAGATGTTTGGTGGTGCTGAGGTTGGGGCAGGCAACATGATCATCCCGCCTTTTGCCTTTCCGTCGTTCTCGACTCCGGATTTACAGTGGTCAGCGCAAGATCGGACAGAGTGAAAGATGGGTATGGGGTTGCCGCTGCTGATAACACCACCACAACCTACCAATTCTTCTACATACGACCATAGGATCTTGAGAGCAAGGCTTCCCGTTCGCTCAGCCCTATTTAAGCAAGATACCGGCGGATTAGTAGTTAGGTGGGTGACCACTAGCGAATCCCCGCTGTTGTATGTTTTTGGATCTCGAGGCCTTCTTTTTGCAACTGACCTGAATATCGCACAAGGCGTATGAAGGACGGTACCAAGATATTTGTACAACACGATATGAATTACTGCATTGTGACTGGTTCTCTCTTCGATTGTTCTGAAATTGCCAAGTTTTACGTCCCCCCTGCGAAAATGCATGTTCATATGATACAGCGAGCCGACTGTAAGAACCAAGATTATGGTCGTTAGCCCGGTGGAAGGTTGAGTCTTTCCTAAATGCAGCGTTGGTCTGGAACTCTGGCATAACGAAGGCTCGGAGGGCAAGGAGTTTCCTACAGATTTGGTCTTCCCGAATCCTATGTTCGGAAAGGTATGAATCCTGCTGGGTCTTTTGTATCTTACAAGCAACGTATTTCAGGGCGTATCGTCGATCAGCTGGGAACTACAACGCCCTCAAAGCACATGTTGCCAATATTTCAAACTGATTCACTCAATCGGATCGTCTTCTCGGTTTGCCACTTTATTACAATTTGTCAAAGGCTATACAAAAGCCAAAGTACGTGGCAGGGTCTAGAATACTAAAGTATGTGGGAACGTTGAACTTTCCCCTGGAAGGCAACCACCAAGTGTTCATTTGTGTTGTCCCGGTACCTGTGTAAGGTTTGCTTGCGAGCTAGGGCTGATGGATTGACGGCACGGAACGAGACCCGGCGGTAGCGTAAGGTTCAGGTACGACATCATAGTCTATCAAGAAGGTCGATGCAGATGCGGATTAGACAAGACCCCTGCTAGGCATTGCGTTTCACGACCCAGTCGAATTGCGTTCGACGTTGTTCTTATCGCAAGGGAGGTATGTGTGGGGTAGCAGCCGCGGGTAAAAAGGGTTTCGAGATTGACATCGAGGATAGCGAGTGGCATTCACGTGCAAGGAACCACTAAGATGCGTGATAGTGGGGTATTCGTTGCACCAGTATTTGGAAGATGGGTGGCGCGGTTGCTCGCTTGCCGTTCTCAATTCTAACGTGCCAAGGATAGGGTTCACGCCGGAAGACGCACCCAGAAGTTGGATATGTGAAAGTACGTATGCAGGCGTAAACATATCTGTACGAACTGCATGTAAAGCATTTGCTGATTTGGAAAATCAACACTAGATGCTATGCTACTCCTGTTGAGTTGTGGCGCGGCCACCAAAAGCGATCGTGGAGGGTATAAAGTTTCGGCTATCGTGAACGGACATGGTTTCTCGCCGGGCCTTCCTAAAAGTATTTGGCCGCAGTGCGGTAAGTTTAGCTGTGAAGAAGAACAAGAGGTCCGATAACAGGGGCTATTGAATGTGACGAATGGTGCATGATAAAGCGAGCAAGCGCGATACACGACTGATGGTTGGTTCAGTATGCCGGTCCGGTCTTGGTATATTGGAATGATGCAGCGTAAACATATAGCCGGCGCGACAAAGGAAAGTGCGCGTGTGGATTACTCGAGATATGAAATTCATCTTAAGTGAGCGGAGCAGCTGGCCAGGAGCAGAAGGTCTATACTACAGCTTGTAAGACGTTTGCGGGTTGTGAAAGGATGTTCCCTGTGTGCGGAAGTTTTGCAGGGCACATGTGCAGGCTCGGAGATGTGTACCGCTTAGCGAAGCTTAGTATACAACGTGTCTGCGGTTGTGATGAGTTGTCCCTCAGGGGTTCCACGGTGTAGACTTGTGCCGTTGGGCAAAAGCACGTCCAGCGATGCTTTTCTCCACCAGCTTGGCGGCCAAAAGAGCCAAAGCATGCAGGAAAGCGGAGTTTGTGGATTGCCCGCAGGAGGCGCGACCCGTTGTCTCAAGCCCTGCTGCAGCCCCCCGGGAATGGGTACCTCTCTGTACTTGGTGACGCGAAACACCAGTCGTGGATATTGCGGTGGCCAGGCCAGACATGTGAGCGGGCCTATCAGGGCGCGGTCGAGTGGTTCGGATGTGTTTGCAAGTCAGTGTCGCTCGCAGGCGTGGTGGGAGCTGGTCAGGGCTCGGGGGGTCCAAGACATTTTGACTCGTAGTCGCGACCATGTTGGTTGTGTCGGTCGTGGGCGTGCAGGGGTGCGAGGGACAAGGTTTGGATCTTGTGCACCTCCATCTCAAAAGTTGCTAGCTGCCTCTCTCTCCTGCATTGGGGCCAGCAGCGCTTCCTTCGACTCTGCACGCGTCTTGCGACCGCGCGACCGCGTCCGACTCTCTCCCATCCGACTACCCCTGGGGTTCGAGGCTTCCTGTGTCGATCCTGCGTAGTGCTCTCGCGCGTGGCTCTTTTCGGCCTCGTCCTGCAACACCACCAACATCGCGGTTTGGAACCCCTGAAGCCCCCGCAGCTCTCTCGTAAAGTTAGTTTAGACCGACGTTCCTCTGCGCGTGTCATGCGACTGCAAGACGCCTTGCTCCACCCCTAGCATCTTGTGCCGCAAGCCGCTGGCTTCCCAGGAACGAGGAACGGCGCGCCCAAGCAGCATCGCGCCATTGACCTGCATCGTCACCTGTCCGTGCAATCTTCTGTCACGGCAAGATTCCCAATTGCTGCCGTACACCCTCGCAGACGTGTCTGGGCTCGGCGGAGAATGCTCCTGTGCCCAAGTGTGGGAAGGTCCTCGACGCAGACATTCATTCACATAGCCCGCAGCCTGCCATGGCCGACTACTCCCACCACCATGGCCGCCCATCCACGCCCACTGGCTCCCACACAACCTACAGACCAACCGGGTCCATGCGAGCACTCAACACCGACCAGCCCAAGCACGAGACCTTCTTCGACGATGCCACCCCCGTAGACGCCTTCAACAACGACCACCCCAAGCACGATCCGCTGCGCGACTCGCACGATCTTTCCTTCGCCGAGGGCGGCAATGTGAGAGACTCGGTCGTCGACAACATGCTGCTCTCGCTCGACCAGTTCGCGACCGGCAATCTGTTCGGGAGCTCAGGCCCGCAGTACTCCAGCTATGCCGACGACGACTTCTTCCTCCGCGACAACTCGTACCGCCCGCCCGGTGCCCGCCATCGCGGCCACACGTACACGTCGTCGCGCTCCTCCGACTACGACCTGAACCCCGACGACCACTCTCGATACACAGCCCACCACTCGCGCGCCCGTCGAAGCAACAGCAGCAACAACATCGGTACCCCAGTCCGCCGCAAGGGAAGCACGCGGGACATGTACACAGGGAGGCAGGCCACCGCCCAGTATGGCCAGCTCCAACAGGCCGGCCATCTGCGGGGCAACAACAAGAAGGGCAGCATGGGCAGCGGCTCCTCGAGCATCGACTTTGGCCAGTCTGGCATCTTGGGAAACCAGCGCCTTGGTTTTGGGAAGCGTTCGGCCAGTTTTGATCATAGCAATGCAAGCGACCGGGGGAGAATCTCGCCTTTGCGAGTCGAGTCTGTCCTAGACCGAGGCAGGGTCGCCTATCAAAACTACCCCGATGAATACGATGCCGCCCCCGAGCCCACCATTCCCGCCGGCCCTCGAAGGGTCCAGGAGCCACCGCAATCACCCCTCGCTTTCCCCCCTCAGCCATCGTACGCCGCACCGCAGGCACCCCGGCCGGGCCGTAGAGGCAGCGTCCGCTCCAACACGAGCTACAGAACTTTGCGAAAGAACAAGAGCCAGCCAGGACCAAGCATGAGGGCCCAGGCCCAAGAGTTTGTCAATGCCAGCACCTTGCGAGAACTGCCTCCTGTACCGTCATGGCACGATCCTTCTGCTCCATCGCCATCCGTGGCTTCACGAAGTCCACTGTTCCCTCCCCAGGCTCCAGCAGCGCCAAAGCCTGGCTTCTTTCGCCGAGTGTTTGGTGGAGGCTCTTCCAAGTCTACACCACAACTGTCTGCTGCCTCAGCTGGCCCTAACTCGTCACAAGAAAATTCAGCCCCTGTCTCCAGTAAGCCCCAACCGGCCGATGTCAACTCCATGTACTCTGCCGCACGACCGCGTACGACACCGAGCAATGGCAGCCATATTGCTTCCCAGATAAAATCGCTGCCAAAAGCCCCCCAGACTGCCAACCCTGCTCAAGGGGACGCACAAGCACTACAACCACCAACGCTTGGCAAAAAACCATCATCCTTCTTCCGGCGTCGAAAGAAGTCTATTTCTGAAAGCACGAAACCCCCCATCACGGCTCTCGAGTTTATTCAGCCAGCCAAGCCGGTACTACCCCCACAACCCAGCCCCGGAGTTAGTAGTCTGCGACAAGTTATGAACCCCTACCTTAATGACGCAGGGCGCACTGGTGACAGAACACTAGACGCGCGGGATGAGCAGTCAGGTGACGCTTCTACGAATGGATTCTCACCAAACTATAAACCACACAAGGATGCAACAGTCCGCGCCATCAAGTCAACTTCACGTGGGGACGATCAGACACCTCCTGCATCTCGAGGAGAGCAGTTAAGAGCTTCTGAAATGACCAGCACAGGAAGTCCCAAGCTGAAATTGAAATTGAAGCACGCGAAATCTCCCGCTCCGACTCAGCAGGAGGACACTTTCCTTGCGGATAGCAGCAGCTGCAACGAGGATCGCAGTGGTCGCGCAACGCCAACAGGCGATTACAGCGGTACCGAGGAAAGGAGACCGAGCACAGGACCCACTCCCTCGTTACTCAGACAATCTGAAGCAAAAAGCAATCGCAAGCCCAGTGGCGACCATCGGGCCGAGCTCCTGTCCCCTCATGACGACCCTATTTCTAGACGTGGGTCAGCATCGCAGTCTGCTTCAGAAGTTGAGGACGAAGGCTGGGTCATTACCGAATCAACTGACAGGGTGCACCGTACCGACAAGAAAAGCCCAGCTGCGAAGCGCGTGTGGCTTGATACCACTCTACCCGACGCACTCATCGATACTACCGACGACCTCAAGTTGCCATTAGAAGGTGCGCGATCATCCCAGCAGTCACTCGACAAGGTCTCGCCAGACGCCAATACCCCAACCTCACCTAATGACGTCTTCCTCTCTGCTACCAGTCTGCCCATAGTGCAGGTTGAAAGTCGCGACTCCGACACCATGCCCGCTGTTGTCGAAGACCGATCGATGCACAGCGAGCCCACTGATGCAGAGCGTGAACGTGCATTCCAGATTTACAGCGGCGATGATTCCTCTAGTCTGAAGGCCCAAGCGGCTACCTTGTTGGGCGATGTCAGCTTGTCCAGCACGCGCATGCGAAAGGCCTTTATGGACCTCTTTGACTGGACAGGCATGAACATCTTGGCTGCTATGCGTGACCTTTGTGGCAAAATCATTCTCAAGGCCGAGACTCAGCAGGTTGACCGCATTCTCATGAGTCTCTCAGAGCGCTGGTGTGAATGCAACAGCAGCCATGGCTTCAAGGCAGTCGGTAAGTAGCTCACTTTGCTATGAAGAAACACAGCTGACCGACGACAGATGTCGTCCATACTATTTGCTATTCCATCCTGCTGCTCAACACAGATTTGCACTTGGCTGATATCGAGTCGAGAATGACACGAAGCCAATTTGTCCGTAACACACTCCCTACAGTCACTCGCGTCTGTCAAGATTCAGTCAAGGCTGCAGGAGAAGAGACGCTAAGGCCACATTCCACTCACTTCCGAAGACCATCCCTGCCATGGAATGAGAAGTCAGAACCCAGCTCGCCGGGTCCTGACGCTACTACATTCTCTGCGGATGTGGAGGAGCCTGCGGAGGCTAGGAAAACCCGCAGTCGTCTCTCCATCCGACCTCCTGCTAGAAGTGGCTCAGAAGGTCTACTTTCCTTTGACTCTGCAGTATCCGAGTCTAACACACTTGTCAACTCGCCATACAATGGTCCTATGCGAGGATGGGAGTTCCAGGTCGAGACGGTGCTCAAAGAGTTCTACGATTCTATTCGTAAACAACGCTTGCCCCTCCATGGGTCTTCCGAACCTGTTGTTCATCATCAGCCTTCGTCCAACAACCTCTCCGTCAGCAACATGCTCCGCCGCACTCCCAGTGTGTTGAGCAAAGCACCGTCCGACAACACGAGTTACCGTGGTCGATCCCAAAACGATTTCCGCAATGTGGGCAGTCGATGGGCCTCTAAGAACCGCTCAAAGCAAAGATTGTATCCTTCATCTACCGTGGCATCTAGCCGAACCAGTCTGGACGACGGATCAGTATGGAGCCCCGCCGGATCCAGCTCTTGGAGTCGTTATTCGTACGGCAAGACCGGTACTTCCATGTCGGTGGACTCACTGGGCTCACACTTTGCGCATGGCGACTATCAACAGGCTATCGGCTTTGCCAATGCTCTTAGTCAAGCCATCATCCGTGAAGAGGGCATGACTATTGCTAGCGATGAAGAATTCTCCCGTGTGGCTCCGTTGTTGGAAGACGAGACACTCGAGCTTGTTGGAGCACCCTGGGCCAAGGAAGGTATCCTCAAGCACAAGCGACATCTTGATTCAGTGGATAGGAAGGCAAAGGATCGAGCGTGGAATGAATGCTTCGCTGTCGTCGAGAAAGGCTGTATGCGTTTATTCTCTTTCAGCATGAACTCCAAATCTGTTAGGCAGAAGAGCAAGCTACGACCATCTGCTGGTGGTGTTGTAGGAGGCGGCAACTGGATGGACAATGCGGAAGCTTTGGACAGCTTCCCACTCCGCCAGACTATCGCCAGCGCGCTACCTCCTCCAGGATACTCGAAGACAAGGCCTCACGTATTCGCGCTTTCACTCCCTACAGGAGCAGTTCATCTTTTCCAAGTTGGAACACCTGACATCTGTCGAGAGTTTGTGTGCACCGTCAACTACTGGTCGGCTCGTTTGTCCAAAGAACCTCTCATGGGTGGTGTCAGCAGCATGGAGTACGGTTGGGGTGAGAATGTCATCAACCCAGCTCTGATCCGTCAAGACAGTGCGCCATCAGTGCAAGGCCATATGCCCCGTCCGAGTGTCACAAGCTCCCTTCGTAGTTCGATGGACCATGCCACCGGCACACCAAAGCCCAGACTTCCCGGAGATAAGGTCGTCTTATCGGATTGGAGCCCACCAGCATCAAGCATGATGGCTAGTACCCTGATGGAAGTGGATCAGCTTAGAGCTCTTACCGACTATGTTAAGAACATTGAGACCGAGCTCGCTCACCACAACGAACTCAGAGCGCCATTGCTCATTGCCGTAAGTATCACCTTCCCGCTTTTCCATGATCATGACTAAGACACAATATCAGTTTTCGCCTCGACACCCCAATGCTCAGAAGGCCATGGCCAACTGGGAGCGCAAATCGCAATACCTTCTCAGGGAAATTGTGAAATTCCGGACCTATATTGACACTCTAGCAACTGCACAAGCGCAGAAGCAAAAGATTTATGCCGAGCGCGAAGCTCGTGAACAACAAGAGATGGAGGAGTCAGAAAAGGAAGCAGTCGCTACTCCGAAGGCCACTGAAGATGATGGTGCGAATGAAGCTTCCGAGCCTGCTCCATCCAAGACCATGCCAAACCCAGCTCTACCAGCAGCTTTCCTTTTACATCCCTGATCGCTGCCTTTCTGATTCTGGCATATACTGACGATTGATTTCTTTGTTACGAATAGTTACTCCTCTGAGGCGCACGATACGGCGTTTGCAACTGCTTCATTCGTCAAAGCCGAGTTTGAGACAGCGGCCGCACTCGGTGTCCTGACATCTTGTTATACCTATTGTAATATGTACGATTTCTGTACGTTCGGCGTCTTGAGCAGTTTCTTTTTTTTCCCTACCACCTTTTCAGTTTAGTATGTTACTGCTTCATTCCAACGAACAAGACGATCAACCGCGAAAGTCATTTTGTATGGACGGTACTTTGTGTACGATTATATTCGCTCTCAGCCATTATCAAGCTCGGGAAGATTGATGATGCATTATGGTTTTCATGGGATGGAGCTTGGTTCTTTGCGGTTATCCATTAGAAAGGGTGGAAGAGCACGATGAAGAAGCAATTGTTCAGACATTATACCCCACGTTTTCGAATAGCATACTTTCGATACTAGCTCCTGTTCCTCGGCTTTCTTGACATGGTTACGCGTGTCTATATCTGGTGTGTTAACGTAGCATACATGACAGCTGGGAGTAAACGCACGTGGTTTGTCGCACAGCTTGCATGCGTATACACCGATTGACGAACGGCATCTCGTTACATCGCCCTCAGCCACTCTACATACCCTAGTCTTGAACAACGCACATGGCGACGATAGCTCAGAGTGCTGTGGCTTACTATTCGATGTAACTCCCATAGCCACCACCACGACATCAATGATGCTATTCAAGAAGCTCATTGCGCCCATTTCGAACTACTACTGCAGCTAGAACAACAGCGCGCGACAAAAGCGCAGCAGCGTTACGCCGAACACATTCGTAGTATCTACTCTTCTCCCAATCATTGTGTCTCGAGCCAAAATACCATTCGGTCCTCGCCGTTGGCGTGCAGCGTTCTGCGCAAGCCACACGAGGGGCTAGATTGTCCTAGCGCCAGCCTTTGAAGACAGGGTGCAGCAGCCAGCGCTTTGGTGTGCTTTGGTGTAAGGACCTGAACTGGATGGAAGAGTGCCCGAAAGGCTGCTTGCCACTACGCAAAGGTGGGATCGCGTAGACGGTGACAGGACGGATTGAGAAGAGGCTGATGGCACAGCATGTAGCCAAGTGGTGTTGTATGCCTATCGCGTTACAGGCCGCATTCGGCGGGGCGCATGATGCTGTGTAGGAGATGTGGCTAGGGGCAGGGTAAATGGTAGATGGCTGAAGTAAGGGCCGATGGGTTGGTTTCGGAGATGGACTGGGATGGCAGAGTACCTATGTTAGAGGATTTGGAAGGAAATGATATGAGAGACTTTGCGATGGGTAAGCACATAGGAATGCAGAAGTATAGATACCAATTAGAGTTGCAAAAGCAAGAATATCATGACCGAATGTCGCCCAAAGTATTGCAATCCCTCCCATATCCAGAACAGATGCCGTACAACAGCATTAGTCGAGCCCAGGTCCAAGGAAACAGATCTGCCCCTCGTTGGACCCACCCTGGCCCTAGGGATCGTCGGTGTTGCCGTCTCGCGTACGAGACCGGACGAGCTAACTAGCCTTGTAGCTCGCTGGCATCGTGGCATCCCACGCGACCCCATGTCACGAATGGCAGAAAGAGGCTTCGACGGGAAGAGGAGGGACGAATTGGGCATGACGGACTGTTTGACGAATGGGAGGGCTACTGCGACGGGAGATGCGGCACTGGGGACTTGTCGTGCCTTGGGCCCACCAGCCAGACTGCCTTGACAGGCCTTTTCCGTTTTCTTTCATCTCCGTAGCGACTTATTTCCATCGTGCACGCCCCTAAATTGTCTGGATTCCCTACTGCTCTCAGAGACCCTCAGCCGTGTTGCCTATTGTCGAAATTGGTCTTGTCTACTCAGACATCTGGAGTTGAGTGAGATTTGAAGAGGCCCACGGGTTTGGAAGCTTGGATGCATCATCGGTAGCTTTGTCAGAGCTCAGCCTTAGCCATCCTTACCAGCCAAACCCCGCGCTACTACCGCATCTCTCGACGTTACCGACGCACCGTCAGCCGCACTCTATTACAGGACTGACGACCGCTTTCTTTCGCGTCTTATTTGAAGCAGTGAAGAGCGCGCTCCCAAACGGGCATTTGATCTCCCATCGTTCACGGCTATTCGGCATCTCCGCCTGAACGCGCGCACTTTGGAAGAAGCCCCAACCTCAATCGCACACTGTAACTCGACATGTCCTACTATCCCGGCCAGCAATACCACGGCGGCGGTGGCTACGGCGCCCCTCCACCGCCTCAGAATGGCTATGGTGGCCCGCCTCCGCAAGGATACCCGCCTCCACAGCAGAACTACGGTGCTCCGTGAGTAGAGAAGGACGAGTAATGCTCCACGGGTGCTGACGGATACCAGTCCCCCACAGCAATATGGATACCAGAGCCCACAACCACCCTACAACAACAACTATGGTCAACCTACGCCGCCTCCGCAGCAGTATGGATACAACCAGGTACGCATATGGCATGCTGACAAGGAAACCATGGCTGGAGTAGAGGCTGATTTGCACAGGGACCACCACCACCACAGCAGTATGGCAACTACGGCCCACCGCCTCCGCAACAACCTCCCCGTCCAGGCATGATGCCCACAGCCAACAGCAATCAATGGACACATGGAAACCACAACGCGCCCCCACCACCGCCCTCGGGCGCACAGAACTTCGGCCACGGCGCACCCAACGGCTATTCGTTTCAATACTCGGCATGCAACGGTCGACGGAAAGCCCTCCTGATCGGTATCAACTACTTCGGCCAACGAGGACAGCTTCGCGGCTGCATCAACGATGTGAAGAACATGAGCACATACTTGAACGAGTTCTTTGGCTACAAGCGGGAGGACATGGTCACGTTGACCGACGACCAGCAGAACCCCATGAGCCAGCCGACTAAAGCCAACATCTTGAGAGCGATGCATTGGCTGGTCAAAGACGCAAGGCCAAACGACTCTTTGTTCTTCCACTACTCAGGTGCGCCTCTGCTTTTATACCGTGCTGCTTTCAGCCATGCTAACCCACACTAGGCCACGGCGGTCAAACCAAGGATCTCGACGGCGACGAAGATGATGGCTACGACGAGGTCATCTATCCAGTGGATTTCCGCACGGCCGGTCACATTGTCGACGACGAGATGCACCGTATCATGGTCACACCCCTCCAGCCCGGTGTGCGACTCACCGCCATCTTCGATTCTTGTCATTCCGGCTCCGCCCTTGACCTGCCTTACCTCTACTCCACCCAAGGTGTGCTCAAGGAGCCCAACTTGGCCAAGGAAGCTGGTCAGGGTCTGCTGGGCATCGTGGCGAGCTATGCGCGTGGCGACATTGGCAGCATGATTGGTGGTGCCACAAGTCTGTTTAAGAAGGCAATGAATGGAGATGAAGTGCACAAGAAGAACCTAAGAACGAAAACTAGCCCTGCCGACGTAATCATGTGGAGTGGCTCCAAGGATACGCAGACTTCGTAAGTCTCTCCCCAACCCACCTCTAGATTTGATGCAGGCAATACTAATGCTGGACACTTTACAGGGCCGACGCAAGTATTGGTGGAGAAGCTACGGGAGCCATGTCTTGGGCTTTCATCTCTTCGCTCCGCAAGAATCCTAACCAAAGCTATGTACAACTGCTCAACAGCATCCGTGATGAGCTGCAGGGCAAATATGACCAAAAGCCTCAATTGAGCTGCAGTCATCCGTTGAGTGAGTGCTTTCCCATACCTCGCTATGAACGGGAATGGCAAACTGATTGAAATAGATACCGATTTGCTGTACGTCATGTAGACGTATTTTTTCCCGCAGATGAGGTTGTTGTAAGATGAGGCTATAATTCCGGATTTGGTCGTAGGGAATACTGTCTGACAGAGTGATACCATGACGCACCCATCCTTGGATGAAGAAGAAGTAGTAGTTGGGTGCAAAAATGCATTTTATCATGATCGAGTATACAACTTCTTTTGTATATACTTGGGGACGAGATACGACGGCGTTTCGAACAGGTCATTTGCAGTCATTGGAAGAGGGTGATCTTGGGGTAAAAGGATTCGTTACTCATTGCCTTAGGGTATCGAACTTTCTTGTCTTTCAAAGCTCGTCGACATGTATCCCTCTTGTAGCGCCATCGCTATCCATTATCATCGTTAATCATGATGCAACCGTATACTTCTGTGGTTCTTAGAGAGGCCTTAGAGCACTCCCTCAAAAGGGTATCTTGACTTCTCACCTGCTCACACCCTAAACATCAGCCATCTCCTCATCAACCCAGTCTCTCCAACTCCTCCACTCGCCCCAGCCCAACCCCACCTTCTTCCCCTGGTACCTCACAACCCTCAACGAAACCTTGTTCCAATCCGCCTTCTTGCCATTCCATCCAGCCTTCCTCATTAGACTAACCAGCGCTTCTTCCTTGGTCCACCCTTGTTCGCTCGCAACATCAGGCAGATACGTACTCCCGTAGCGTCTACCCTTTTCGTGGAAACTGATCCGCAAGCCATGTTTGCCAATCTCCCAATCCATGGCATCGTCAACAGGCTCAAAATCTGTGAGGAGAGTGACAGCGCATTCGAGGGTTGGCAATTCGCGTGTGGTAATAGGCGAGAAACGCGTATCGTCGAATGCGGCCGTCAGCGCGTAGTCAGAGAGACCTTTGGTGAGTGGTTGTGCTTCAAAGGTCCCGATACAGCCCCGGAGTCGCTTGTCGCCAGAACGTGAGATCGTGTTCCACGTTACGAATAACGGATGCTCTTCCTCCTCCTCTTCCTCGCCTTCTTTGTCAATCAAGTTTGTAGAACTGCTGCTCTGGCTTGTAAGACTGCTTGGTGTCTCGCTGCTCGGGCCACTGGGCGTCGAACTTGCGCTTTGCAGGCTTGAGGAGCTAGCTGACGAGGGAGGAGAGGCTAGGATACGCGATATAGCGGCGGGTTTGTATGAGCCATCTGCTGATACGGACGCGGACGCGGATGCAAGTGCGGCTTGTTCTGCTTGTTCTGCTTCGGTCTCATCTTCGAGCTCAGAGGTTGTGGTGGGTTCCGAGTTATATTTCGCCCAGAGGTGTTCGACTTGGGCTAGAGTGAGAGAAGGGCGCTTCTCGAGGCTTGCGACGAGGCTTTCGAAACAATATGCGCAGTGCGCTTGTGTAGCCATGGTGGGGTGTTGGAAGGACCGACGCTGACGTTCGATGGGAGCGAGTAGGCGGGGGTTTGAAGGGCTGGCTGGACGCACGATCGGGGAGGACTAGATAGTGGAGAAAGAAGGACTGGAAATATAGCCTTTTACAACACAAGATAGGAAAGAAGTATGACGGCTGAATCCGGGGTGTAGGGCTGCTAGCTGATCGGGTCGGGTTGCGGCAGGGCTGTGCAGTAACGTCAGGAACCGGAACGTCTCGGCCGACTTGCCTCCGCGGAGAGATTCCAAGAGCGTGACGATTGTCTGTCGATATATGGCGGTTGTGCACGCTGTCGCACCAACTCCGGAGGGCCGACGTAGTTACCAGAGAGAGAGAGGGAGCAATGTGACGGAGGTGGTGAGGCGCCAGAGATAACCCCGCCGATCCGGCAAATGGTACCTTGGGAAGGCGTCATCATCTGAAATGAACAAAAGGAGATGCACAATCTGGAGAGTAAAATGTTATTCATTGCGATACAACTGAATGTATACTATTTTGCGAGATACTATCTGCACAAGCTCCCTAAGAGATGCACCGAAAGTCCCAAAACTCTGATTCAACAGTTGGTATGTAACCCCATCTTCATGCACACGTACCTTACGGGGTAAAAGGTCGTGTGTTTGGTAATGATGGGGATGATTGTTCTTGCCACGATAGATATTCCTTCAGCAGGTCGAGCATGGGAGAGCTCTGTTGCTGTACACACTAATGGCTGGGTTGAGGTTGGTGCCTCGTTGATCATGTCTCTCACTTACCTGAAGACGTTGCGAACGGTCAAACAGCCTAACACATCACTTGGACAGTCGCGCGCTGGTGGAACCGACCTGACTTTTCGACTTATTTCATTGCCACATTTCATGCCTGCGGTAGGCGTGAAGCCGCGTGCTCCAATCCCTTGAGTTCGAAGCTGTCATAGAAAGTCCGAATGCCATTGACGCCGACCAGATGTCTCATAAAGGAATCGAAAACCGCCATCGTCGCTCGCTCGTAATCGTATCGTCCTTTATGCCGCGTCGCGCTTGCCCTCCTTGACCTCCTTCTGTATGGTTGTTAGCGAGCCGCGTTTCCGTGTAGGAGTGAGCCGTCGGTACGCACCAAAGCGCGCATGGTGCCGTGAAGAGCATGCCTGTGGTTCCTCCTGAACTTGGGGTCGGTTCCCTTGAGCGAGGGGTAACGGTGGGTCTTGGGCTTCTTGATACTGCATTGCCATTGTATCAGCTTTTGGTTCTCAACAACGCATTCACGATCCTTCGCGTTGTAGATGGACTATCCGCGGATTCATGGCGCGTGCGATGGAGGAGGGTGATGCGTACCCGTTTCGGTGGTTCTTCTTGGACTGGTTGTGCTGGGACGAGTTCTTGGATTCTGCACAGCTGCATTAATATCTTGGCAGTAACAAGTGAGTTCTTGTAGACGTACTGGCCATGGCGACGGTTGTTGTTGTCGATTTGGCTTTGTGGTATTGTCGAAGAGCTGATGTCGGAACTGGTCGAATTTGCGCTCTGTCTGTGGTCACCAGTAAGCGAGTAGTTACTGGCGCTAGTGAGTCTTGGTGCATAATCCCTGGCCCTGGCTTTGCACATCTCGCGCCATCACCATCACCATCATCATCGCCACATCCAAGCTATGATCAACGCTTCCTACTAGTATCTACAAAGCGATTACACATATTTCATGGAGTGGTGGCCATAACACCACTCGCGCGGGCCTCGCGTTGTCGTCGCATCACCTTCTACTTCAGCGAGCACCACGGAAACGATGCCGTGACTAGCAGACACTCGCCTATCTCGTAAGGTGGTCTCATGAACAAGTCGGGTTCTTAAAAACCTATCAGGCTGTACAGGTATGTTCATGGATGTAGTGTTGACGTCTACGTTCTGTCTATCCAAATTGGCGTATGCCATCCATCTTCATCGCCTAGTGCCGTCCTTGTTCGTAAATTCTTCGTCACTATCTTCTACCCAACCCATGGCATCCGGACATATCGTAGACCACATCTCGGAACACTGTGGAAGAGCCGTGTATTGCGAAAACACCCAGAGTGCAGTCCCGACGTATCGCACCTGTCGTATGCATAGGCTCAACTCTATAGAGTCGGCCCCCGACCATACTACACACTAAAGGTATCCAATACGTTATGTGTTCTACTATGTTAGTGCAAAACACTGCGTATACTTCTAGAGTATACTAAAATGTAGGGTTGACATAAGTGTTGGGTCAATTCAATAAAAAGAGCTCCTTCATACGTGCTGTCTCGGCTGCGGCACTACTGTTTCCTTTGTCGCTTTGCCCTACCAACATTTCAAGTCATGCAAAGCTAGTCACCACTTTGACGTATCATGGCTTGTCCTTTGACGATCAGCGGAAAACGTGCGGCACTGTTCCATCACTTGGCTTGCTTCTTCCCCGCAAAGCGGAAGCGTAACCGTTCACCGGGTGTGCAAGTCGGCGAAAGGCGACCTCATCTGATTGGCTGCAACCATCAAGTTTCGTCCACCCTTACTGATGTAAGAGGAATTGCATGCAGCTACAAAGCGCCTGTCACACAAGCATTACTACTATTTATCCTACAACCCAAGTCTTAGCAAGCGCCGCGTCCTCTACCATATCAACCATGGCGAATCCGGCGGAGAAACCATCGAGTTTGCCAGACAATAAGATCGAGATCATCAACGATACCCATGGAAATAACATAGACCCAATCGCTGAGAAGAAGCTACTTCTCAAGTGCGACCTTCGCGTTCTTCCGCCCCTCTTTGTCCTGTTCCTCTTAGCGTTTCTTGATCGTGTCAACATCGGTACAGTCATCCATTTCTAGTAGTGTGTTTACTGCACTAACGTGCCTAGGCAATGCGAAGATACAAGGACTAGTAGAAGACCTGGACATGACAGGACCGCTGGCTTATCGCTACAATATCGCTTTATTCATATTCTTCGTTCCCTACATCCTCTTCGAGGTGCCGTCAAACTTGGTCTTGAAGAAGCTTAAGCCTTCAACATGGCTCAGCTTGATCATGGTACTCTGGGGTGAGTTCTGATTATCTTCGTATGTGTGCCATACTAATGATTATCAGGCCTCTCAACCATCGGGATGGGACTCGTGAACAATTTTGAAGGCTTGGTAGCCATGCGCGTTTTGCTAGGCTTCTTTGAGGCAGGATTGTTTCCTGGTGCGTAACAGATATACATTAGGACGTGAGCTTCAAGACTAACTTCGCATAGGTTGTGTGTACCTCATCTCGATGTACTACAAGCGTTATGAGCTACAATGGCGCCTCACACTGTTCTTTACTGCAAGCATCATCGCTGGCGCCTTTGGAGGTGTAAGTATTCCCGCGTCACTTTGTGGCTCAGACTGACTTTCCCCAGCTCCTCGCATTTGCTATTGCTAAGATGGACGGCATTGCAGGTTATGGAGGATGGTAAGAACCCAAATCTACCAAATACATGCGGGACAGACACTAACTCTACAAACCAACGATCTAGGCGGTGGATTTTCATTATAGAAGGTATCATCACAGTTGTGGCTGGTGTTGTTACAAAGTTCTGGGTCACAGACTGGCCCGAACAGGCAAAGTTCCTCAACGAGGAAGAGAGAGCCCTTCTCATAGCACGACTCAGTGCCGATACCGGTGATGCTGTGATGAATAGGCTGGACAAGAGAGCAGCGAAGAGGATATTCTCCGACCCTAAGATTTACCTGGGAACAGCTGCATACTTCGGTAAGGACCTTTGCTGTCCACTCCATCTACTTTTGCAGACATATGCTGACCATACACCCCCACGTGTAAGGAATCGTGAATACTGGCTATGCTGGGTCTTTCTTCACCCCAACAATCGTCAAAGAACTCGGCTACACCTCCGCCGCCGCCCAAGTACGGTCGATTCCCATCTTCGTGGTAGCAACTATCACTGCGGTCATCACGGCATGGCTGACCGATCGCCTCCGCCATCGCTACTGGTTCTGTATCTTCGGTCTCGTCGTCGCATCGATTGGGTACATCATGCTTCTTGCGCAGGACAACCTCTCAGCTGGCGTCAAGTACTTTGCCCTCTTTCTCATTGTACCGGGTGGTTAC
>Ga0265797_10001826_pt1 | contig 36963 bp, 35 predicted proteins | sample P2T30metagenome_FD_192433 | JGI IMG/M metagenome (GOLD analysis project Ga0265797, IMG submission 192433) | Plant litter microbial communities from East Loma Ridge, Irvine, California - P2 T30 | ecosystem: Environmental > Terrestrial > Plant litter > Unclassified | place: USA: California...
TACGTCTAAGTCGGGTACTGTCATCCCCAAGCTGATGAGGTGAGGTTGCTCCCGAGCAGTTGAAAGTACATTCGGCTTGACGGCAAATACTCCGATTACGTCTTCCACAGAGCATTCAGTAAGTTACAGAAAAGTTGCATCGAAAACGCCCGGAAGTCTCTACGTAGCCCTCGCACAGTATGACGTCGTACCGGTGCTCTAAAAAGTGTGGGGTAAATTATACCGATGTCATGAGCACTCTTGAGTGAACAACACTAACCGCAGATACGAACACCTTTCCTCACGATGCCAGAAATATACGACCATGATGGTAATTCAGTCCAGCATCACATGGCGCGCGTTAACGGCATTCGCGTACATTATGTGACCGCCGGCAAAGGCCCAGCCATACTGCTACTGCACGGAACACCCAAGAATCACTACTACTGGTACCGGCTCATTCCCTACCTGACGCCTCACTTCAGCATTGTCGCGCCAGACCTCCGCGGCTTTGGAGCAACCGATAAACCTACCGCGAGCGATGGCTACGATGGTCGTACCAACGCGAAAGACATGGCCGAGCTCATGAGCCAGCTTGGACATGAAAAATTCATTGTACACGGTGAGGATAGAGGCGGTACATACGCATTCTGCCTTGCGGGCTTGTACCCAGAGCGAGTCACTCATCTCAGCTTCTGCGAGATGATGCTGTCTGACCGCTTGACGGAGCAGTCTTTCTTCACGCGCGACAACATCAGCGCCCAACATAACCAAAAAGGGGTGTGGAATTGGCACATTCCTTTCTTCTGGCTTCCCCACGTTCCAGAAATGCTGATCCAAGGGAAAGAAGAGGAATTCTGGACGCACTTCATGAAAGCTGAATGCTACAATCCAAGCGCGCTTGATCAAGTTGCCGTCAACGAGTGGGTCAGATGCTCCAAGGCGCCAGGTGGTCTGAGAGGTATACTAGAGACGTATCGAAGCCACTGGGTGAACGTGGATGTCGAAAAGGAAATACTGGACAAGGGAAAGTTGAAGTGCAAGGTTATGACAGTCGGAGCGCCAGAGTCAGTGGGCTGAACACTTCTTCAGTTGTTGGGAGACGTAGCTGACCGGAGACAGATTCTTCGGACCGCTCGTCGAAGAGCAGATGAGAGCAGCCGCAACTGACATTACCATCTCGGAGGTTTTCGAACATTGCGGACACAGCCTGTCACTAGAACAGCCAGAGCGATTGGCAAAGTTGCTGAAGCAATTTGCTCTCTAGCACAGTTGGCCAGGTAGCACCATCGGTTGTTGGCGTTGCGAGTAAGGAGAAGTTCTCGCAACGTTTCCTTCCCTGGTGCTATCTCTGTGTAATGTACCGCGAAGTGTTTAGGCATGGTAGGACAGTGGCGCATAGCTTTTAGGCAACCACATGCTGACTAATCGAAATGCATTGCCCAATTCTCTTTATCAACCGGCCGCAAGGCAGTCTTGGTCTTCAACGCGCAACATGTCGTTCCTGGAATTGTCTGGCGAGATACGCAACATAATATGCTCTTACATCATTCCTGACTAGTCCCTCGACATCAGCGGCAAGAATGCGCCGTCACAGGACACCCGCGTTCTATCACAAATCTGTCGCCAGATCCGTTCGGAAGTCCGTCTCTTACGCTACTCTGTCTCAACGTTCTCTGCGATGCGCCCCAATATCCTTAAAAACTGGCTACGTAAGCGAACGGCGAAACAGTGCGCAGCCATCAAGCACATCGAGTTCCGTTTCATGTTTAGCGATCGCACCCACACCATATCGACCTATCTTTACACCTATATAGGGGGGCCTCCCATTGCATACAGCAGGTTCCCCTCACATCTGAAGAACTGTCTAAAAATATTGACCGGCTTGAGACGAATTACTCTACGTGGAACGACTAGGGGGTATAGTTCCGCGAAGATCAAAGACGCCGAAAGATTCAAGTAGGCTCTGGAAGAATTGAGACCCGGAGTTCAAGTTGTTTCAAAGTTTATCGTCGAGCGACACAACTGAACGCGTGCTATTTAATCAATATACACGGGAATGGCGTAAGGATGGCAGCTTCGGGTACTCTTCCAAATCTGGAAAGATATTCGCGTGAATGCCAGGCCACACCGCGCGCTTACCGGTACTCCAGAGTCCAGGACGTCGGTTAAGGGCCCCAGTCCGTACACCCTCCATGTCAAATCACTCCTCGAAAGCACTGCGGATTTATACATCACCATCGTTTTCGGCTCTCAGCTGTCGAGCAAAACCCGTCGCCTTCCTTCTGGTTCTCTCTTCACCTGTTTGACGCCACTTGGTAACACATCCGCGGATCTATCACAAGCTCTTCTATATCTCAACCAGCTCTCTTATACTGCATCATAACACACAAGATACGATTGAAGAGCCCCACAGTCCATTTGAAAACGCTGTATACATCGTGCGGCAATCCCCACACCATGGCTAAACGCCTGCCGTACTCACGATCGATGTTCTTTTCCAAAAAAATCAACGGGAGTAGATGCCTGGCGTACACGACGCAATGCCGTCCAAATTAGCGCTACTTCCAGCGTCGAATCCCTATGCGACGCATGTAGAGGCAAGCATAATCCATCACGGCGCGTTAAAGCAGAGCTTAACAATCACCTGCCTTCACTTGTGGCTCACCACTTCCATATCTACGCATCTCAAGACGATACGAATTTAATTACTGCTCGACCAAGGGTCTTTGCATGTAGTTCAATAGCTGACTATAATATTGTGCTTATCTCCCTCAAAATTTAACACAGCGTGTCCTGCTTCAAGCGCATACTGCCCACTCCCCAGCACCTTCCCATTGACTGTAATCACAGCTTCACTGCCCATGTTCAGCACAGGCAGACTCATCACCCCGTTCGTACCCACCGGCGCCTCGAAGCTCAGCGTGTATGCCCTCACAGCTCTTTCCCACTTGGCCTGAAACTTACCCAACCGCGTCACAAACCCCGCCTCCGCCCTCTTCAAGTCCCCAAACTGCGACTTGATCTTCCACGTCCTGTCCGCCGGACTCGTGACACTCAGCCCCACCACGTACTCCGTAAGCGCAGACGTAGGCCCCGAGCTCCACCCATGCGCATGACTCACATAGCTGGGGTCGTAGCCATATCCGCGCTCTGAGCGGTATCCGAACGTGCCGTTGGCGCGGTAGCCTTCGATGACGGTTGAGCATGTGCCGTTGGGATGATTGGCGTACCAGCCCCAGCTGCGGCGGATGAGGTCGAGAGCCCGAGCTGTCTCGCCGATGGTGAGGTGTGCTTGGATCTCGAAAGAGGACATGAAAGGGGAGATGTTGTCGGGGAGTTCGGGAGCGACGGCGCCAATGGGAGACGAATTGTCGGTCAGGCGAGAGGGGATTGATGCCGCGATTGGGGATGAGGTGTTTACGACGCCGAAGAGGAGGGCCATGCTGTTCGCATCTTGTGCGTAGAGGGTTGTGGACGTAGCGTTGTCGCGGAATGCGCCGTATTGGTTGTCGAAGCAATGCTTGTTGATAGCTGCCTGGAGGTTTGCGGCTCGTTGTGTCCAGGTCTTGATCGATCAGAGGTGTTGTTCCTCCACATGGCGAGTTTGGCGCTGGAAGTCAAGGTATGGTACAGGATGACGTTTGCTTCCGTGTTGTTGAAGCCAGTTTGCCACCGAGCCCAGTCACGGATGCTAGTCTGATTCAGAAGCCCACTTGAATACACTTTGCCATGTATGAACTCCATGGCTTTGCGATATTTGGCCCAATTCCGCGACACGAAGGACGCATCGTTCGTGTAGAGCATGTAATTGTACGTTCCAATCATAGTCCACATGTGGTACGTATCGCTATTTTGCTGCAAGAGTGGCGGTCCAGTTTCCGGGAAGGATCCATCAGTGTTCTGATAGTCGTACATCACCCTGCAAAGCGTTCTTGACGCTATTCAGGTCTCCAATGCTGACAAAGCTCGATGGCACTGCGATGCTCATGTCGCCAGGCCAAACTGCTCGGTCTCTTCTGGCGCCAACTACAATGATAGTGTCGCCGGGTCCGAGAGTCCCGTTGTTTGCCCAGCCATCTGCTAGCATGGGACCCACCGTCCGGTGTTCGTTGGTACCGCATTCGTCTGGAGCGTGTAGGCACCAGCATACCAGATTCTGTTCAATAGCTCATCGTCACAGTGGAAGTAGCCTTGATACGCCCTCAAATTAGCCCAGGTAGGCTGGAAGTTTATCTCAAGTTGCATGTCGGTGACGTTTAGCCAGGCACCAGTAGTGGTCGTCAAAAATGCAGTCATGTAACAGAAGCCGCCGCGCATGACCTTATCAGGCATCTTGTACGTGCCTGGCCCGGCCGTGATGTTAGCATAAATTGCACCATCTCGCCCTTGAAACTTCCCGTTCGACGCATTTGACCACTCTCCTATCCAGGTTGATGCTTCTGTGAACGCCAAGCCGAGAGAGCCAGTACCATTGGACGTGTATAGGTGAGCGAAGCAATGCCACCAACTTCGATGCCGAAGTCGAACACCACATTTGTGCCGTTGCCGCGGAACAGTACAGGGCGTGGGTAGCTTGCGGGCATGCGATCGCGGATTGTTACTACGGATCATGGGCGAACATAGGTGCGTAGATGCTCGATTGCCAGACACCTAGATATTCAGCGATGTTACACCCTCTCCCCGGAGCACTCGTACCTGGAAAGGCGGCCTCGGTTGGTCCGCTACATGATGTGTTTCGCCAGCACGATGCTGCCTGTCCTTGCACATCCACAATACTTGCCGCAAGAAGGCCTAGTGCGGCCGTCCTCAAGCTCTTCATGGCGTGCCGCGGATAGCGATGCGAGCTGAGCGTGTTGCCATCTTTCTAGAACCATTAGTGCCATCTATGTACTTTGCAACATTCGGCGTAGATTGCGCCGAGTCGTATCCGGATTCCGGACCGGGAAGAGATGAAATCGCGGTGATCGACATTGTGCGGGGAAACAAGCTCTTTCCAGTGGCACAAGGCATGCGAGTGCGAGAACGATCGCACATCACCCATGGCGGACATGTGTACGGACGGAGTAGCTGTGGCGGAGTCAAGTCAGTTCGTAGTACGTAGGTATAGCCATTCCGTCCGCAGTCTAGCACGGTAGAAGTAGTAGAGTTTGCTTCAGGTGTCAAAGCAGAATATGGTCTTCGAAAAAGGAAGAGAGAAGCGCAGTAAAGTCAGTCTATGTTGGAGAGTGGATTGGATTAGCTGCTGCCATCAATGGGGAACCGCCACTATGCTGACTAATCAGGCCGCCCCAACCCTACACCTCCGAACACCGACAATTGTCTTCCTACACTCAAATGTGGGAAATAGCGTCACCCTGCGCTACACCGGCCACCTGTGACTACGATCATGCCTCCATAGAAGCGCCCATGTGTGCGCTGCGCGTTCGACACCGCCATAGCTTGCTGAGCCCCGCCGGGCGCGGCGGCCACATCATACACTCAACTCCACGTGCTCACCGCTGCCTGACTCAACAAATACAGGACCAGACCATCGAACGTTCGAAGCTCTAGCACAAGAAACAGTGAGGCTTCATTGGAGGTGGAACATGTGACAAGTGGTGAGCCCTAGGTACTGCGCATTCGATGGCTGTGTCGCACCTTGATGGGTGTGACATTGAGGTACGCGGACGTGATCAGGTGCCGCGCGTGGGACTGTGAGGTCATTTGCCCTTTTGCCTAGTTTGAACCACGCAAAAAGCTATCGGAGTCGACCAGAAGAACATTCCAAGGTCTGTCGGATATGGTGGCTCGACACTGAGAGAAGTGGAATCTCAGCGAGCTCGATACCCGACCGAAACGAGACAAGTTTAGAGAGCCTCGCCATCCGCACCAATGAGAATCCGTGATCGTATTTGAACTTGAAGCATACCGTAGTTGAGTCACAGGGTCAACGCAGCAACTTGCCTATAAGGACGGACTGCCCGCTTAGCCACCCGAATAATTGTCCTTGAATGCTGGTCAGAGACTGTGTGGGTGCCCATATTACCATTCACGGGGGCTCGCTTATTGCACTAGTGCAGCCATAGATTACACGCTCGTAAGACGCGCAGCTACGGTCCGCTGCACTGCACCTTCTTCTGTCATCTGTTTCCGGTAACTTAGCTGCTTTCAACAATCTTCTTCCTCTCTTGGGGCTCAACTCCTGGTCCGCGACACTGCATCTACACGCAACAATTAAATCACCTCTCGTGATCCAGAGTTGGTGTTTCTCCTCAACGCGACCTTCGCAGTTTCATCTCTCTTCACAGTGATTCGCCGCCACGCCGCTCCAACTGCGCGAACGCCTTAGCCAACATTGACCACCCACCCACCCACCAGACTTTTGGTCGCATAATCACCCACCACATTCTACCGACGCACCCGCGCACACCTTCAGCATACTGAAGTACGAATTCCCAAATCAACCTACCACATTCAACTCAACAGTCCTCAATCATGGCTGGCTTCACCGACTTACCTTCCGAGGTTAGGAACATCCTGTACGACAATCTACTGAGGGGTGAGAACCATACTCGGCATCGCGATTCCAACGAACTCGCATTGTTCGCCGTCTCAAAGCAGCTTCACCAAGAATCGTCATCATACTTCTATCAAAAAAACATCATCGCCATTAACGCACCTTCGGCCGCAACTGGTACTGCAACTATACTTCCGCCTGTTGCCGACAAGTATCTTCGATATTTGAAGCGGCTTACGATACATGCGACGACCGGTCATCCAGGTTTACCAGGAACAAGCAAGGTAGCGACCACTATTGCCGCCCTTTCGACGATCGGGGCCCGCTTCGACGAACTGAACTTTATCATCTCCTCGCCGCTATCTCACCTGCTGAATTCTCGTGTCGACGATTCTGTACTCGACACGCTCCACCCAATCACATCTGCCATCCAAGCCGTGCTCGTCTCGGGTGTCGCAACATTACTCTGCATCCAAATGGAAAACGTATGGCTGGCACCCAACGTAGCTCGCATACTTCAAAGTGCTCCCAGCTCGCGAGTCGAGTTCGTCGATGTCAATGGAAGCCTTGTCTACGACCTCTCAACGCTGGAACGACACTTGATCGGTCGCTATTCGAGCACGCATCTGTCACATCTGGGACTCGACCCGGAAAGCGTCGCAGGCAACAGCCAGATTAGCGAATCTTCGCCACTCTCGTCTCCATTATCATTTGCGTCATCTTTGTCTTCTGCCTTTTCAGACCTCGACACCTTCTCTGTTACTTCGTTTGAGCTAAGTTCAGACGAAGAGGGAAAACGCGATGATTCACACAAGGATGACGCTGACTTTGCTGAACAGCCTTTCTTCACAGAGGACGATATTGAAGAGTGGTCAGCTTCGACACAAGAGTCAGCGGAGGATGAGGAACAGTTACTGGGAGAGATGGATGACATGGACGAGGACGAGGAGATGGAAGACGTGCAGGACGGCGAGACTCAGGCAATCATGCACAACATGCAAGAAGCTGCTCACCATGTTGCCAACGGTGATGATGTCACGTACATGACTAACTTCGCACCTGACTTGCTGCTGAGTCGACATCATCTAGGGCACCTTGCGTGACCGTGATTGTCATTTGAGGTTGCGAATACAGCTGAGGCTTGGGTATGGCTAGGCCTACCCGCAGGTACGGGGAGCGCAAGACGGGAGTGCAATCATTTTACAGCGCGATGGAATTACGATACCCCACGGCGTTCACATTTGGATTTCGGTAGCGATTTCGCGCATCTGGCAGGCGTTTGAGCGACTCTTTTCTTGGGCCGCATTTATAGCGCAGCTCAGCTGGAGCAATATTTCCTTCTAGCAACATATTTGCTCCAAAAGCATTATTCAATCAACATTCAACTTCAATCCTACTTTCCTCTTGCCTCTTGCAGTGACCACAACCAGCAAATGACTAACCCAAAATCTAGTCATCCACGACTCCGACCAGTCTCTCACCTAAAGGACGCACCAACATCGTGCGACCACGTTCCCTACGCGTTGCGCCGTGCCCGCCAATATGCCCCGTTCATGCGAAGCATTCACGATATATACACCGTCATCGCCGGTACAACAGACCTGGATGTCAGACACCGCGGCGCTAGGCTACTTCAACCACAAGCTCACCTCACCCGATTCATGGGTCATCACCCCGTCTGCATCGCCGCTTTCGCCTCCAGCGACGTCGCTGAGAACGACAAGGCGCGTGAAGACGAGCGATGGTATCGCCCAGAGCTCAACTACCGAAAAGGGCGCGAACACGAAGGCTGGAAGGCGGCAAGCGCGATTATACGATCCGGGTTGGCGTAGCCCCGATGCGAAGGGTATAGATGATACCTCGGGGCAAAGAGCAGAAAGGAAGACGTGGCCTGAAGACTATGGAGAAAGTGACCTCGATGTATTGTTCAGTGCTAATCCTCGCAGCACACCGAACAAGACGCCCTCGACCATACCGATTAGCAGCGCTCCATGTAAGTTCCGCAACATCGAAACAAAAACCACGCATGGCAAATCTGACAGCCGCTCGAGGCTGAAAGAGCATATGCTGCAGAAGAACAAATTGAGACTGGAAATGCCCCCAGCTCCCACTTTCTAACCATACGCATCGAAGAAGCATGATTGGAGTAACGTAGGTACAAACGTACCCATCAGTATGCAAGCAGCGCGGCGGATGAAGCTACAGGCGAAAAAAGGCGAGGAGGGCAAAGGCAGCAAAGTGGGGAGGCAAACGGCTTCAACGAATATTTTCTGCCCAAGCCCAACCTCATACACCACAAGCATCATACCCACCGCTGACGCCATATCATCAACGCATCCCGCCCTCCCTCCACCGCCCCTCTCACGCCATGCCCTACAACAAGCGATCCTCAAGCACGTCCTACATTCGACTGCAAACTCCCACGACCTCGAGAAGCTCTGGGCGCAACTACGTGCCAACACCAATCCTGTCCCAGCTTCTTATTGTGTTGGGTCAATTGTGCGCAGACAGTTGGCGCACTGTCGAAGCCTCGAAGGTTACGAACTTGATCGGGCGGTACAGGAGCTGCTTGATGATTTGGATAAGTTGGGTAAGTGGATTGAGAAGTGGCGGGAGAAAGAGGAGTAGGCGATTTGGAATTTGATTGTTATTCTTATGGTCAAGGATGATAGAATACATGCATGGTGCGCTTGGTGTTCAAACAGGTTGCTATTTTCGCTAGGGATTCGCGAGGCAACTGACTGCGAAGCGCTGGTATAATTGTTCTTCTCGACCATTGATAGCCAAATAGAGGATTTTTGGTACATTCGCATGGAAACAGTCATCCTGCGTTTTCAAGGGCATGATTGGTGCGCTCTGGCACGTTGATCGCTCGGTGTTGGAGTGACCGGCCCGGAATCGCCGGTCTCCAAAATGTTCTGCTCTCCTTCCCTTCGCCTGCGGCAAGTAAAAAACTGCGCACTGCTGACTCTCACATCGTGTCCTCTTACAGGAGCTGATCCTCGCCATCATTGCGTCGGCCGAACCTCCAAGCTGCACGCTGTCTGCCTGTGATTTTCCTTTCGTCATGCAGGATCGCGGCACAGAGGCCGGGATCGGAGGCTTCAAGATCGGTCCCCTGAAAATCATGAACAGCGTCCCTGAGGATCACTGACATCATGCATGCAATAGTGGCTTGGCGCATGGCGTACATTGAGAGTCTTGCCTGGAGTTGATAGCGCTCCAGCCGGTTTCGATGCGAATGTGAAGAGGCCTCATCGTTGGCTCGAAGTCGGCAGGTGACACATGACGGTGGTGGTACAGTGCGGAATGAGGTGGAGCGACAGCAGCCACGTGCGTCCCGAGTGTGACGGAAAGCAAGCCGGGTTCCACAGAGTAACATGAAGAACAAAGTCGAGTAACGATGCAACGCGTCATCGTGTTGTGGTATCATCGCGTCGAAGAACCCAGTTCGATGCGATAGCCATGCCGAAGCCTGATGAAAATGCCCAAATCCTATCCAAACCAATCCCAAGAACACCATGCAAATGCGACGCTATGCTATGCAAAAACCTCCTCTTCCAGCTCTGTTGTGCAATGACCAAATTGTTGGAAAAAAATCGCTAATGAATTACATTTTCTTCCGTCTTCGTGATGATGCTGCCGTCGATGTTCTCAACAAAGAGCTTCTGTATCGGCAGGGTGATGGCGTTCATCATGTTTTCGCGGAAGTCGACCTTGACCAGGTGCTTTTCGAACCAGTAGTGGCGGATAAATTTGCCCTGGCAGTTGCTGATTTCAACACCTGGGAAGCCATTTGCCTGCCCGCAGTCCAATTCCTTGATGTAGTCTTCGTAGTCGTAGCGGATGTATTCGCCAAACGCAGATTGTTCATGGAACTTGGGTGTCTTCCACTGCGAACAATTGGCGTAGCGCGTGTCCTCGGGGCATTCATGCCACGCCTTCAACATAGGCATGGTGTTTTCGGTATTCTGCACGACCATGAAGCCGGTATTTGTGTATGAGCGGTTGAAGCGGTCAGAATTAAATTGTGGTTCTTCGGGCGACCACGGGTCTTTCGCCATGGTGAAGGCGTGCTTCGGCGTAATGTCCCAGTAGTTTAACATCCATTCAATCGGAACGTGGAGGAAGCGGAAGGCCGCGTCGGCATCGAGAAACACAATGAACTTGTAGTTCTTGATGTGGTTTGCCAGCGCCGAGGGCTTGATCCACGTTGCATGCCTGTCTTCGAAGTTCTGTGCGTGGATGAATTTGTAGTCGTAGCCGTGGATTTGCGCGTAGGTGTAGTGATTGAAGATACCCCCTGAGACGTGATTGATATTACGCCAGTCATATTCGCCCTTCTGATAAGCTTCCGACGACTGCAGATCCCGCGTCTCGAGATCTAGGATCAGGACGTCCTTGCCCAGGTTCTTTGTGTATCGCGGATTCGGCGGTAGCTCAATATGGCTGCCGTTGGGTTCACGGATGAATGGCTCGGTCGGTGATGCCTTCAGTGGCGCGTACAGAAGGCGGATAATCTCATTGATGGACAGAGGAGAGGTCTCGGCGTGGTGGGGACTACAGGACTCGATGTCAGTCGCGGTTTTTTGGCTCGTCTCACAACAAACAGCCAAAAGTTTGGGGAGCCTTTTGTCCCATGTGCGATGCGATGGAATGAACATACGTCTCAACATGCCCAGAGTCACCGTGAAAGGCCTGGGGTATCCGTGATGGGCTCTGCCAAGCCATAAATCCAAAGATGAAGAGAATCACCGCGCCGGCGCTCACGGCCAGGGCGAACAGCGGACTCCGCCCTGCGGCCGACGGTAGCTTCATCATGGCAACGTGATTACAGGAACGTTCGCGGGTGCCCAATTGGTGACAGAGAGAATGGCAAGGTCGTGCTGACGTTTTAAGGGGACGGAGTCGCAGTGAGGTTCGGGGGCCAGCACTTTTAAAGGGTTGATTAACTCAGGATGGTCAGCCGTCAGCCCAGCCAAGCCACCTCTGGGGCGTGCAGGAGGCGCCATGCCGGGTTCGAGATTGGGCTTGGCGGATGCTGTCCCTCTGGCGGTGCAAGGAAGCGTCCGAACAGCCGTCCTTAGCCACATTTGGGTGGAGATGTACGCTTCTGGCAACGAATCAGACGACGGTAGCCAAGTCTAGGGGTCGTGAGAGTGGAATGGTGCCGGTGCAAACAACGGATCCAAAGAACGACTTTTTCGACATCGCTTGGCTGCAAAGCATGACTGAATGCCTCTTGTCGCTGCGTGTTGCTGTATCGTGTGCAAGCTTTGGATCTGGTGGTTGAGGGCTTGTGGTGCTGGTATGACAGACCTTAGGGCATCATGTTCGACGAGATCGGTGCCTCCGATCCGGACGCCACTTCTCCGGACAAAACGGCAAGCCTAACAAATCTGCGCAACCCCTTTCCCTTTCCACCCAGACAGGATCTCAACCACATAAATCATGGAACTTTTTCAAGCGTAACACAGCCACGAGACGCGTTGCTACCGTATTGCGTGCATGCTAGTGCTTCACGCCAGGTAGCTATTCTGTCATATCGCTTTATGGGTCGAGGCATCAATTGATCGTCAAAAACCGCCCCAATCGTGCGCCTTTTGCATTACGGACACCGAGTACACCAGATATTTTATTTCTGCAATTAGAACCAAGTGCGTCTGGTGACACGCGTCTCCAGACTGCAGCATGCGCTCACGATCAGCATCGTCAAAAACCGAAACTTCTACACCAAGGCGTTGCTGGAGAAGTTTGCCTGTCGCGCAAAGTCGTCGGCTGTACTTAACATCTCGACGAATCTCCATGAGGCTCCTCCGATGCTGGATAGCTAACAACACATCCAAGCGTTACCAGACTACAGCCAGCTTCCAAGGGAAGCCATGGAAACCTTCAGCGCTGCACAAGCTTGCTTGACACACTTCATGGTATTCTTGCGGCAAAGCTGGCAGGCTACTTGCCTCACATTTGTTCATGTCAATTGTCCTTCCCGTGGTTTCTTTCGTTTATCATGCAGCAAGCGAAGATCAATCTTGGGAACTCTAAAGGTTATATTGACCAGCTTGGTAGGATGTAGTCTCATCTCACCCGCACCACAACTGGTTCTCTCAGCATGGCGACGAATCCAGGCATATCACGCGTTGAGCATGAGGCATCAAAGGCTGGTCCCACGACTCCACCGCCCGTTTCGATATCTATGCGACTACCTGGCCGTTCCCAAAATCAGATCGGCACGGCTGCGGCTTCGCAAAAGCAACTCGGGCAACGCGGACTGCAGAAAGAAGATGACGAGCGTACACCACCACTCCACGAGCCTGGTACAAACGATGCGCAGACCCAACCAGCGCAAGAACACCGTGAAGAACACGAAGCCCCGAACGGATCGAGAGCGAATACAGTAGCGTCTCGCAGCACCTACGCCTCTCTGATAATGGCTACGTACTGTGCTGCGCCAGCATGTGTCCTGCACGCGGGTATTCCCGCCGCTGGGTGCCTCAACGACCCCTACCACATCAGGCCCATCGTCACCACCCTGGTATTACTGGGTCTCTTCCTCATGGCTTCGTACCTCAAGCTGTGGCACGCATATTCGTACTGTCTCGGTCATGCTTTCGCAGCCATGCGCAAAGACTTTGCAGAAGGTATGGCGCACGGCGGCAGCCCCTTGCCCGCTACTGATGTCGCTGAACGCTCGTATCAAGAGGCTCTAGACCATGCTGCCGACCTCATCGCGGCACCTCTAGAAGAGCTTGTTGCTTTAGCAAGAGAGCACGTCAAGTCTGAGCAGGGACAATCCAAGGTCGAGGAATGCGGAGGAAAGATCGCTAATCATGTAGCAACACTCGTCGATACGGCCAAGGGCAGCACCGACAGATCAAGTGCAAGTGCGAGTACGAATGCCAGTCCCTCTAGCGCCGGACACCACGGCTTCCTCAGGAAGACGTCGCCAAGGTATCCTAACTGTCCTTTCGATCGAGAACTGGAGATCCGGATCTCATCCTCAAACGCCCACTAAGTCTCGTAAATCGAATAGCTGAATCAAAAGCATTCTTACTAATAACTCTACCAAAGGAATTCAAGGAGGTGCCGGGCAGACACGTCCTTCCAACGACGAAACGCCTCCCAGTGGCCTCCACAGGCAAACTGGGCTTGACGTATCGGGATTTAAGAGCGCCACAGAAGCTGATGAAGCAGCAAACGCCTCCGGGAAACAACATCTTCCATTGAGCGCGGAGAGCATTGACGTCACAGAAGACGGCGCGACGGAGAAAGATCAGAATATGTAAGAGCGAGGAAAGAACGCTGTGAGGCTGAGTACTATGAATTGTTGGCTGGTCAACCCTTATTAACTAACTGTGGAGATGATCGGTGCATCTGTTCATCTTTTCCGATCAATCAACAGCTTTGAAAAGCACGGTCTGGATCTAATCGCTCCATGCGATTCCCGTCGAAATGCGCTCCGCGATCACGCAGGCTCATCGTGTAATTTCGACACTTGGTTTCGTCCAAAAGCAGACCACCCGTGCCTTCATTTCCAAATGTATCCATGTCCTTGAATTAGGTTTTGCTATTCGTTAGTCCAGTCATCAAGTTCATGCTCTCTGCCCAGGTTGAGATGGATGATCAAATTGGACTTGCTTGTTCTACAAACCAGCGCTCCATTCCTGTCCAACTATGTTGAACAACTTACCGATTTTCCATTGTCTTACCATAATGAGCACGGCGCAAACAATGCGATATGTTTCGTCACAACGTGTCTTTGTATTGAACATAACACCATACATTTATTCCTTTGTCCCCCACATTCGCGCTTTGTTCCCTCGTCATATCATCGCAGGAACACATGTCTCCAACTACCAGCAACATCGCAGAGCAAACAACATCCTCTCGACGAACCCAAAACTCAGAAATTGCCAACAAGATGCATGAATTCAACAACAGACAATGGCCTTTCCTGCCAACCGATAAACGCCCCCTATTCTATCATCCGCGTCTTGATAGCAACGTAGCACCGACATCCACAGGTCCTTGGATGCCTGCCGACAGCCAGCCTAGAAAACGTAGCCGTGAGGAAAACGATGATGAGCCCACCACCGGACCTCTAACACAAAGCACCCGTTCGACACGTAAGGTCCGAGTGACACCAGAATTGCGCGAGAGCCAGAATGCAGGCCGCTTCCGCATTTCCGATGTTGGCCACTACATTGTACCTTGGATCGCTGAACGCGCACCAGTACTTGGCCGCCAGATCCTGTCCGTCTCGATGGAGTGCGCTGATAAATGGTGGATCGCTCCAAGGCACAAGCGGCTTTCCCGAGAATCGACAGCTCCTAAGAAGTACTACAGACATGCGAGGAACCCGGAAGGCATCGAGAACGACACAAAACGTGACGAACATGGCCCGCGAAAGCAGGAAACAAAAATGGTCGCAGGAGCGAAAAGGATTGGAGCACAAGGAAAGAATCAGGGACCTGGTCCAAAGCCTAAAGGCATTGCACATGGTCCCACGGTGAAGGGGTCGAGTGCTCTGGAACACCGCTCGGAAGACACTGAGCAACCAAGTGTCATGCGTAGAGTGGGAGACAAAGCACCCTTACCACGTCAAGATGCAGTGCTACTTTCACAACACCTGATACCAGCTGTAGTACCCAAGACAAACCCGTCGATGAAGAAGACACGTGGAAGGTCAGCGTCAACGATCGCGTCCCCATCAGTGACCTCGAAACGAGGGCCAGCGAAACGAGGGCCAGCGATGAAGGCGATGACATCTACAGTCCCATCGGTCCCTTCCCCGAAGTCGCCCACCTTCGCCGAGTCACCAACTAGGTCTGCTAGATACGAGCCGACAAAGACTTCTCGACGATGGGAGAAAATTATTTTGCAGTCGAAAGCGAGGTATCCCAACCCATCCTTTCAATCGACCGCCGAAGCGAAGACAGAGCCAGTAAGCAACAATCCAGCTAACTAAACGACTCCGCACAGGAATACTGATGTTTCTCAGGCACGAGAGGAATTAGAAAAGATTTCAAAGTCGTTGGAGCCTTCGAAATTAGCCGAAAAGCCTCGTCAAGGGAACGAGTCAACACCTGCAAAGGCACCGAAGAAGGTACAATTCGCTCCACTTGGGTCTGGAGCATCAAGTGACGCGCCTTTTCGTAACACAAGCCTAATTGCAAGGCTTCAGGAAGCTCAGCGACAATCCAACAATCAGCCGTTCAACGTGGGCCCTGTCACGAGATCAGCATCGAAGGCAGGCTTGGGAACCAGCATCCTGGGGAGGAAGAAGCCGCCTACTAAGCCTGGATCAGGATGTCAATCGAATCTCGCATACGTCGAAGAAACCTGGACTAGTCCAAAATGCAGCACCGACAACGTCGAGAGTAATACCTCGTGCGAGTCGTGTTCAGCGGCTCGGTCGAATTATGTAGGCCACGCGGATGAAGACGATTCTTCGCCTGCAACGGCGCCTCGATCAGATGCCAGCTCATTCCAGCAAGCTGAGTATATCGATGACTTGGAATACGGGGTTACATATGTTCGTCCTCCACCGACTGAGCGTCAGGAAGAGTACGAGATGACTGGTGGCGCGGGGCCAGCAGGCACCTTGGATGCGCGAGGAAACCAGCTACCAGTCTCCGGGGCAGAGTAGCAAGACGTAGATACTGCAACACCGCAACATGGAGCCGCGGCAGGTGCGGCCTCCCAGCATGATCATGAGCCAATTCTGACGAGGTTGCGAAAGCAGATAAGACAGACGACGAAGAGGGCGACATAGAAAGGTTGCTAAACTTGATTGTGCTTCTTACTGAAATCTGGCAGGCATTTCCCGGTAATTTCCCAGCATGCTTGCCGTGGGATTCGTAGGACAGGGAGCAGCGGGAGCTGGTCGTGCGCGCTCTGCCTCATCTCGAGGGGTAACGCGAAGGTAGGTAGTACCACATCTGTGCATTTTGTAGAAACAACGATAGCTATTTATTTTGCGAAAGTTGTACACTGCTTTCTCTTTGCTTCCAACAAGAGGAGTGATGATGAAGGAGACTTCCCCGATGGCCGCTTTGCGAAGCGCAAGTGCCCCCCCACGCCATCTCTTCATTTGGTGTACTTTATTGTTACAAAACTTCTCTACCTCACGCCCCGCCGCTCCTTCTCCCTATTTCCTCATACAGATACAAACTTCGATTCATTTCGATACATTATTGGATCTGTTCCAAAATTTCCATGAGATCCAGATGCTCACAATCAAGGAATTGGGCATAAGGCACACGTAGAATAATGTCAGCGGCCAAATAACAAGGCGCAGTGTTGATCAGGACGTCAGCAAAATCCCAAATTGGAGGTGGAAACGCGTACGATGGCGTGCAAGTATTCTGTTGGTAACTTACAGATTTTACTCATCTAATTGCACACTTTCTAATATCCAACCTTCAGCCCCAACAAGCCGCTAGTATACTTCCCTCCCTTCACATGCCTCAAACGTCAATCTTAACCTCCTTCCACTTCATACCATACCACTGGCTATCACATCCATCACATAACCTAGCCTCCCATTTCCATCTCTCATTTCACTTGTCTACCTCTGATATGCAAGATCCATCCAAATCCCCCTTTGCACCAACGTCTGCTGCAAGCAGACTCAATGGCGACGATAGATTCCTCTCGAATGACCGCCAGCGAAGTCAGAGGTTGACGAAGGCGGTGATGGAGATGTGACGCGTATTCCAGGAACGTTTCTCGGCTGCAACTGCGTTGACGTCGGACGCTCGCTCCATTGTGCTGGGTTGTCGGTTGGCATGGCGCTGAAGGGGTTGCGTCTATTGGTGTTCACTTGTGTAGACGGATACTCACTGCCTCTGGACTCGTTACTCAATGGCATTGAAGCGTTTGCATTCCAGCGACCAGACATGATTTGCGGGCCCTGATGATGAGTCGTATCCTTTGGCCCCACTTCCCTCCCTGAGCCTCGTCGTGATGTTGGCGTAGCAATCTTACGTCCACCAGTAACGCTTGGATCGAGCCCATATGAGTCGGGACTCGCTGAGCTGTCTAATCTCGGTGTCTTTGACCGTGGCGCATCGTCGTTGTCGTCGACATCGCCCCACTTGCGTCGCCGAGATTGTTCATCGGCCAGAAACGCACGAACAGCATCTCCCGCGATGACTCTATGGTGAAGGGCCAAGATTCCTATTACCTCGGCGTATAGCACTGCTTCGGGGGGGCGGATGAGGCATGTTTGCACGTCGATCTAAGATGCGGCGTAGATTATCTTCTAGGGATGTGGGCGTCATTGTGGGGATGGATGTCGGTATGGGAAAGATAATCCAGGACTATGCAGGCGCTTATGTATTGGCTTGGGGTGGAAATGGTAGGTTGTGGAACACGCCAGATGGACTATCAAACTTCAACCATGGAATGCGCACGAGCAGTCTGTCGGTGACCAACAGCAGCGCCTCACATATGCGCGAAGTAACGATGGGCAAAGAGAGCCCTGGAGACGTCCCAAGTTGCTGGTAGGCCATACTACTTGTAAAATGTTCCAATGGATATATAGGCTTGCTTGGTGGTTTCTTGCTGCCACAGCTGTCATTGCTTTTGTCGCGCTTCCTCAGGGACATAGCCCAGCAATGATGTAACCCTCCTTCTGCAGGTCATTCCACGCTCCGTATATTCTTTAGAAACTTCCAGAAGATGTCCTGCTACACGCGCCTTTGACTCTGACCTCCACCGTCATCTACAGACACCAGCCGTACTACGACCCTCAATATACCTACCACCCTCATAATCGACCATCGCCCAAGGCATGTGCATGCCAGTCTTACCACAGCCCCGCATGTCCAACTACCAAGCCATACTTTTCCTTGTTGGAGAAGATGTCTGTGTTTCGGGGCAGGACGAAGACAACTGCTGCTGTCACTCGATTGCTGTTCATTGGCGATGGTAGTGAGTGAAGACGCCCGGGTGGATAACTGCGCATATAGGGAGACGTTGTCGGTAGTGGAGCTAGACATGGTGCGTTGATAGGTATGGGAGGTTGATATATTTCGAGACTGTGATTGTGGAGAGTTGGCATCTGGAGGCAGGCGGTGTATGATTGTTGGCTGGGTGATGTATTTGAGCAGAGACTGTTCGCTTCTTATATAGCCTTAAGATCCCCAGCCATCTTTTGTCTCGTGAAAGATGTCCGAGACTTTTGGTATGTGAGACTGTGCGAAACGTGGTTGAAGTTTCTTGGATACAACACTTCAGCCACGACGTCACGACTCACGAGCAAAATGAGCCAGGGCGCTGAACGAAAAGCCGACTCCTCTAGTATTATGTACGTATTAGGTATAGTTTGTATGAGCCCCATCTCGCCCTGGGCAAGACACAAACAACAAAGAAGATGGCCAGTGCTACTCTAAGCCGGGTATATAAGTGCAAAAAGTACAAATTAAGCAGTGAAAGCATCTGGGTATAAACAAACGAAACGAAAAAGGTCAAAACGCAAAGAGACCCGACCAATTGTAACAGTGCCGCGAGGCATCTTCTCTTCCTTCCCCTGTGGTTCTAAACATGCTGTCCCAAGTTATTGTGTAATTGTGTGATGAGTGGCGTGAGTATCTTCACGATCCCATTCCGTCGTTCGAGCCAACGAAGCCCATGTCCATACGCATGAAATGGTCTTGATGATTCTCGAGACCTTCCATGCCGGCCGTCATGCTCATATTGACCGCATTCGGGTTCATGGCATGCTGCTCCATGAGCTGCACGCTAGGCCTGCGACTGCTTGCCGCAGAATTCATGCGTGAGACATGCTGGACGTGCGGAGACATCTGGTGAGGCGAGAAGTTCTGGTTGCGCGACTGATTCATGTGTTGGCGAGCGGCGGCCCAAGCTTGTGCCTGGGCGTGTGCGTGAGCTTGTGCGTTGGCGTGGGCTTGTAGCTGTGCTTGGGCTTGGGCCTGCGAGACGTGCATCTGCTGCATGTGTGGCTGCATTGGGTGGGTAGGAGTCATTGGCGTGGGTTGGAGGGGCATCATGTGGTGTTGATGCTGAGGACGAATGGGTTGTGGTTGATGTGTGATTATGAGGTGGTGCTCTGCAGGGCTGTTGTGGCCGAGAATGATGTCTTCATCGTCGTCGCCTTCTGCATCTAGCTGATCGCTACTGGGCTCGTCGATGACCGTCGGTGGTGCTGTGAACGGCGCCGCTTCGACCTTGATGGGACTGCCCTGGCGAGGTTGGTTGACTGGAGCGAAGCTCGGTGTGGATAGGCTAGCCATGGAGCCACTCCGGGTACTCGCTGGTGCAGGAAGAGGTCGTTGAGATGCCATGCCTGAAGCTGACGCTCTGCTCTCGCGTACGACACCCCTCCACTTCTCAATCAGGCGGTCGTAGTCCCAGTTGCGGAAGTCCATGCCAAGCTTCCCAAGCTCTTTCGTCGTGTCTGAGCCCAACTTGATGACCACAGGCGAGGCGTCAGACGCACCCGATGTCCAGCGCTTCGCCTTCAGGTACTCGATGTCCCTGCGTGCATTTTCCAGCTGCGCCTCAGCCTCACGCCGGCGGTCGTCGGCACGGGCGTAGCAGCGCAGGACCTCGATCTGCCAGTACTCCTGCCGCGTCCGCTCGCCCTGGTGTGTCCAGTGGTTGTACGCATCTTGGATGTGGCCGAACAGCTTCTGTGGGTCGGGGTCGAAAAGGGGCGGTGTTGGTAGCGGTGAGTTGGCAGCTGAAGAGTTGTTCGATTGTACCCCAGACGGGTAGACCTGGTTGATCTGCCGCTGCCGTTGCTGGGCCAGCAGCCTCTCGCGCACCTGCTTGTTCAGCGCCTCGAACTGCTTCTGGCCGGGTGGGGTGATGGACCATGACTCGAAGGTGGGGAAGGGCGTGGGCGAGAAGAGGGTCGAGGGCGCGGGCAGGATGTGCAGGCAGAGGGAAGGGAAGTTGAGCGCGTAGGGATCGAATTCGAAGAGGCTGGAGCCGGACGCCTTGGTGCTGTGGCTTTGTCAGTTGGAGTGTGGGAGTGTGGTAGAAAGGTGTGTAGGAAGGGAGGAAGAGCTCACTTGGCCTCTTTGACGCTCTTTAGCAGCTCCCGCAGCGCCATCTCAGTCGCACTCGCGATCTCGGCCTCCTCGCCGCTCTTGGTCCGCTGATGCAGGTCCGCCTTCTTGATCTGCCGCGACACGTCCCGCCGCACTTCAGGCGTCTTCGCGTTCAGCGCCCGCGAGGCGTTCCGCTTGCCCCAGCTGACATCCTTGAACGGCGTCCTCGACTTCACAAGGTGCAATTCTTCCTCACCTTCCTCTTCCTCTTCTGCTTCTGGGCTCTGTGCAGGGTTCGCCGAATCTTCACTGGCTATGCTCTGCTTCTTGGTGCATGGCGTGCTGGTCGTGCTGTCGTCTCGCCTGGGAAGCGATACGCTGCCTTTGGCCTGTCTCCGTGTGATGCCGCCTCGCAGCTTCCGTATCTCGTCCACGAGATGAATTCCATCTGCCGTCTTGGGGTTCCTGGGCCGAATGTACAAATCGAGATGCCGTCCCAGGCTGGATGAGGTGAAGGCCTGCCCGCAGAAAGGACAGTTCTTGTCCTTGACAGCCTTCAACTGCGCCTGCGGTGTTTCGGTGGAGGAGCGGGGTGTCGAGCTCTCCATAGCAGTCGAACCATGGCGCTCGAGCTCCATTGCGAAACGTCCGGCGGCCTGTCAGCACTTCATGCGCATGGTCGTGAGTCTCGTGACATGTTCGATGTGGAGATGGAATATGTACAAAAGGAGCGTGTCATGTCATGCACTCAGCATGGGCAAACAGGTGATAAGCAGCAGCTGCCGCTCTCAAAAGGAGCGCCCCCTCAACGGTACCCATCATTTGGAGCCCGCTTGGCGCAAAAAGCTGCCCCTGTGTCCAACGGCCTGGTCTCCATGATGTGCAACGCACGTGTCGCCGTGCTATCCTTGCACCTTCCGCCAACGGGAACGCTAGTTCAAGCTTCTGTCACTTCAGCCGACGAACGTGCAGCATCATCACCGAAGTCTTTTCTTGCTACCGAGCTTGGTGTCAAAAGTCCACCAGTTAGTTTTCGACTTCAATGCGCGTTTCTCAAAGTTGTCACCGCTGTCGCATTGACGGTACGGTACCCTGCACATCATCCGCGCATGCTGGCATCCGCGTCAGTGGGCCTTGTATGTCCTCAGTCATCTCAGGCAGCAACGGACTGAGACCTAGTGCGACAATCGCCACTCTCACTGATACGACAAGCTCCATCTCGCTAACTGACGACTCGCTATGGCTGGCACTACAAAGCCGAGAAAAATTGCAGGTGGCTCGAGTCGGCCTCTGCAAATACAGAAGCTCGCGCCCAAGACTAAACAGCCGCGCCCGCGCAGGCGAGACCCTTCGAAGGCGGATCCATTCTCACATGACCCATTGGATCTCCAAAGTACATCCATACGACTCATCCAAGTCAACGCTCGGAAACTCGATGGAGACGAAATCCATTGCAGAATTCGCCATGCCACCACGGCTGACACGTACACATGCCTATCTTATGTCTGGGGTTCAACGCCCGCTAAATACAAACGCTGGATCTTCATGAATGGAGCCGTCTGCCAAGTAGGAGAGAATCTTTATCAGTTCCTGAGGGTTGCGAGTTCACCGGACGCTCGAGCCCAGAATGTTGGTCTGCCTGAGCTTCCTCAAGAGGGACGCCAAAGGTTCAATTTCACATCAACTGTCAAGGCCATTTGGATTGACGCTTGACCAACAAAACATCTTGGAGCGAAATCACCAGGTGCAGCAGATGGGTATGATTTACAAGAACGCACAACAAGTCATTGCTTGGATGGGCGACGAACCCCATGTGGCGTCTATGTTTCGAGAGATGAACAGTCACGGCGACCGCTCGACCTTCGGGAGTTTCGAAAACTTACCGACGCCGTGTCATAGGGTTCAGAAATCTTTCCCACGTGTCACATCGAACGGATATTGGAACAGGGCTTGGATTACCCAAGAGATGCTCCTGGCGCGCCATCTCTATCTGCTTGCTAACGAAGACGCGATAGACATGATCGACATCAACATGCATCTCGAAAAGCTTCACCCCAAGTTGCGGCCAAGGAACAAAATTTTCTAGCACACTTTCACCAACATGTTAATGCAACCTCAAAACACTTCTTTGCTGGAAAATTTGGCGTTGTTTCGTTGGAAGAGATGCAGCGATAGACGCGACATGGTGTACTCGCTGCTGTGTATATCTTCCGATGCCGCTGCTGTCAAGGTCGACTACGACAGATCTTTACTTGATCTCTCTATGGATATCGCACGCAAGTACGAGCCAAGCTTCTGCCTCTGTCTTGCAAAACTGCTATTCTACAGCATGGGCATGGGCGTTCAAGAGCTGTCATTTGATCCCATCACGGCCATTTGGGTCACCCCAGACCCGCTCCTCGCGAAAGCGCAATTCGCTTCTATCCGTGCACGCAAGGTATCTTATAACATGCGATTCTGTGACTGCTGTCTGCAGTCAATCGAATTGCGAGGTCCCGACGCGGTACGTGCCGGAAGATGGAAGTATGTACATTGCCTTCGCTGCGAGCACCAGGACGGCGTCGCGCGCTCCCTGTACCACCATTATGGACATCTCATTGCGATCCAAACCGGGAGACATACAAGATATTCTATCTTGAGCCGCTGCGCTACGGCCTTCACGGTCGGATGGCAGACCTCACCGAGATTATCACGATTCGATTGCGGAATGACAATGATCATACAGATGCCTACTCGCGACATACCGGGATATTCAACATCAACATCCAGGGCTTGGATGACTTGTTGAAGCGGGCCTGTGTAAGCGAAGATTGTCATGGCTTGCCACGTATTGATTGCAGCACGGGCTGGTCACATCGCTGGGATCTAGCGAAATCGCAATGAATCTTGTAGCGATTGAAGCAACAACAATTCGGTGTCATCAATTTCGAAGCCATTACAATCCTCAGAAATTCCTCCCGACACCGTCTTGGTGACGCGGAAGCTAGTCCACGACGGGATCTCCCACCGTTCCCACTTTCAGTAGCGCGAACCCCTCGTATCCCTGCTCATAAAACTAATTCCGCATCCCACGACCTGGACGATGATCGAAGCGCAATCCCAATTCCAATAACCCAACGTTCGCTTCAGACCGACTTGCTGCCTTTGGCCAGCTTCGCCGCTGACCGCGCAGCAATGTCCTCATACTGCTCCATTCCGCCGTCCAGCTTCTTGAGCTGCCCCTTGACCAAGCGGAACACTATCCCTGGAGCTACCCCTGTCTCCTCGCTCTCGGAGTCGCTGCTCTCTTCAGCCTCGTCCTCGTCACCACGAATCCCTGGCGCTAGCTTGTAGGGTGATTCGCCTTCGACGACGGTCCTGGTGACGGTTAGCTTGGAGAAGAATTTTCGAAGCGAGATATGTTAGGAACGAACCTCATGAAGAAGCGATCGTGCGTAACGACCAACAACGCGCCGTCGTAGTCCTTCAGCGCGATTACCAGACTCATGATCGTATCTGAGTCGAGATGCGTGGTCACCTCGTCAAGTATCAAAAGTTGAGGCGGCGGCCAGAGTAACTTCGCCAGCGCAACCCTGACCTTTTGGCCACCGGACAGGAGTATCAACGGAACGTCCGAGACGGTTTGACCGTGCAGTCCCAGACCGCCCAGCAGACCCCGAGCGTCTTTCTCGAGCATCTCAGGACCAGCAATGTCCATGATGTGGCGGAGCGCAGTCAACTGTGGGTTCGACGACGCAATGGCCGAGATTTCCTCCACCGACTGCTGCGAGAAGCGACCGATGCGTGCTCGTGCGTGGCGAGTGATCGTACCAGACGTTGCTGTCAGGCCTTCTGCGTCTTCGCTACCCATGATCAAGGAGACGAGCGTCGTTTTGCCAGAGCCATTGAGTCCGGCGAGTCCTATCCTCGCCTCAGGATGTATTGTCAAGTCAATGTCTGTCAAAATTGGTAATCTTTTCCTTCCAGGATACGCAAACGAGACTTTCTCCAGATTCACCAGCGCGCCAGGGAACCTCAGATCCGGTGGCTGGCGTGGGAACGACAACGCAGCTGGCGGGTCGAAGTCTGGTATTTCGATTTCTGCACGATTACTGGTATGGTAGCCAGCCAGATCGCGATTGAGCTTGAAACGTCCGCCCCTCAGACCGACTTGCATGCCCATGCGTTCGTCCAGTTTCTTCTTGCGCGAAGCAGCTTGCTTCAATTTCTTGTCGTCGCCCTTATCTTTCGCTGCTTTGATATTGCCCGCAATAGTCTTCTCGATATGCTTCTTTTGCTTGTCCTGCGCGTCTTTCATCTTGGTCAACCACTTCGCCTTCTTCCACCGCTCGCGCTCGTACAGACTCAGGTTGCCACGGAACGTCTCGAGCACTTGCTTGCGCAGCACGATCAGCTCTTCTGCTACCGCGTCGCCGAAATCGCGATCGTGCGTGGTGATGAGCACGGTTGTGCCTTTGAGGTTGCGAATATAGCCTTGCAGCCAAATGATGGATGGTAGGTCAAGAAAGTTGGTGGGCTCGTCGAGGAGCAATATATCAGCGTACTGCGTGAGTGCGCACGCGAGATCGCAGCGCGTTCGCCAACCTCCGGATAGTTCTGACATTGGCTTGTCGATGCGATCGTCCTTAAAACCCAGACCGAGAAGGACAATGCGTGCTCGGCTTTCTGCTTCCGCTGCATCCATGAGCTCAAGTGATGCTTGGACGCTAGAGAGCATGTCGGCGGTTGCTTGCGTCTCTTCGCTGAGCTTGGCGGCATCGATGTCGCCTTCTGTCTCCAGTAATCGCCTCTCTGATTCCCCGAAGCGCTCCTCGAGTTTGATAAGCTCTTTCCGCGCTTGCTTGCCGCGCGCACCACTTCTGCGCTCTGCAATGCGATGCCCTTCTTTCAGCTGCAGCGCAAGTCTCTCGTGACTTATCTTCCTGTAAGCACGAACAGGGGCCATGGGATCCGTGGAGTTCTCGATAGCCTCGCTCAGGATTTTGGCTTCGCGTGTGTACCGCTCTCTGATGCGATCGCTTCTGACAACGTGCTGTAGAACCGTCTCATCTTTCACACTTAACCTTGCAAGCTCGTCATCGACCTCGTTCTCTCTTGTCTGACCTAGCAGCAAGATACGCGTGCTCCACGGGATACCAGGCACCAAGCCATCGCCCATAGCCTTGAGCAGGGTAGATTTCCCGGTGCCATTGCGACCAACGAGAACGTAATGCCGCGCTTCTACTAAGTGCAGCGTTGTTCGGGACAGTAACTCTCGATTCGAGACTGAGATGGACAGGTCTTTGACCATGATCTTGGGACGTTAGCGATTTGAATGGTCGGAACCCACCAGGAGACAGTCTCACTTCTTTCGACGCAGGTGCATCCACGGCATCGAGCGCGTATCGCGATTGCTGCGCAGTGACTGTGATGTGTCCGCCGCCTGGATGCTCTTCTACTGCTGGTACAGCGTCTTTGGTTTTGCGGACCATGTTTGTTTGTTGTGTGCAGTTCGTGTTTCGAGTTGGCTGCGCAGTCGTTCGGTATGTTGGCAAAGATGATTTCAAAGTTTGGCTGAACGTGGTGTGCGTCTTGATCTTATGGTACTGAAGGCCAGCGCGACCTGCGGCCTGAATGGGATGCCAAGGGAGTGTTGAGCGGAAGTCAGGATGAGTCGACGAGGGCTGTTGTGATTGGCTGTGTGTAAATTGTGGGGTGGCTCGAGCTCCGCCTCAGCCTTCGTACCACATCATGCCCGTCGTTACAACAATGGAGCATGTCGCAGGGACTCTTCAGCCGTCACTTTCGCTCGACATGCCTGAACCGAGCTCACACTACGTTACCGCCTGAATGTTCCAACGCCTGTATTGCCAATGTCGGTAAGTGTTGCGACAGATTCGATGAAGGCGGCGAGGCTGTATGCCATGCCCAAACATGAGGCTGGGCATGGAGCAGCTCTGAGCTCTATTGACCATGACATTGTCTTTGAAAGTGTTGGTGAGGGGCTCGCAAGAGGCACACGAAGATCGATTATGGGACAAACCACAACATCCCCAACGCCAGGTTCCTACCACTATCAAGCTTTAGCCGAAGCGAGATCAATGCGCCTCTTGCGAATCGATACGAGGTACCTCAATGTACACTACGTCTGGTCCAGACAAGTCTGGAATCAGTACCACCCTACGCTGCAGTTTCCTACGTGTCGGGTGATCCTACCACGACACATCGCATTCACCTTGCGGGGGGGATTCCTCGACGTAACAGAGTCGCTATACCTGACGCTGAAGGACGTGTACCGTTTCTTATATAATGTCAAAGACAAGCAATCGACGTACCACAATCTCTTGGGACGATGATGCTGTTCACATCTGGGTGGACGGTCTTTCGAAGGATCAACGAAATCCATTGTAGAAGAATTTCCAAGTACCATCAATGACGAAAATTTACTTCCTAGCAGCGCATGTGCTGGTATATACTGGTCCAGAAGAAGAGACTTCATGGCAAGGCATAGCTCTTCTCAACAAGCTCCATCAGTTGTTACTCAACAAAGTGCCGAGTTCTCTCGGATCACTAGTCTATGGGTTCAGTTACTACCAGGGTCTGGCTGCCCTGCCTAATGCCGACGACTCATCCTGGAAAGCTGTGCGACAACTGCTGCGCAGGCCGTGGCCTCAAAGAGTTTGGATTGTGCAAGAAGTTGTTGTGAACAGTAGCGTCATTCTGTTGTGCGGCTGTCAGATCTTAATGCCGTGGATGGATCTCTTACGAGTGATGACCGCCTGCAAGGCTGGTGAACTTGCACTAACCTTCATCGTGGACTACAATGACACTAGCGAACTTCACGATACCCTCATCTTTGGATGTCTTGCGGGTTTACTATCTTTACGAAAGAAGCTGGAAAGGGTGTAACACTTCGTTCCCTTCTATTTCTGCATCAGCGCCTGCAGAGCAGCGATCCACGGGACAAGGTTTACGCTTCACTTAGTATGACTACAGATCGCGACGTCCTTGGCATAAGGCCGGATTACTCGTCGCAATCTACAGTCAAAGACGTTTATCCAGAGACCATCGTGCGTATCATTCAGCATGAGAAGACCTTAGATGTTCTCAGTGGTGTGAACCTGCAGATACGTTACCAGGACGAGCCTTTAACTGGTTGGGTGGCCGACTGGTCTGTCGTGGAAGTGGTCAAGCCAAACAATGTTCTGTATGGAGGACCATTTGCCCACAGAAACGTTCGGTTCGAAGCGAGTGGCAAGTCATCAGCTCAACCGTCTTTCAATGCTGACCGAACGGATATGACTGTCAGAGGCCAGGTCATCGATGCACTGATCACAGTCGACACCAACTGTGGAGACGACCAAGATGAGTTCTCAGTCACTTATCAACTAGCCTGCGTTGAGCGAACTGTTCTTCTGGTGGGGAATCTCAATTACAACAGCGCAGATAGAGCGAGAGAAGCTCTGATCTTATCGCTCATATATGGCTCGTTCGACAATTCTTACGTCGAAAGCGTTATTTGGAATGATCGCTCTCTTCATCGGGTCTACGACACGTGGCTTTTCCACAAATCACGTTATGGCCCAGTACATGTTGGGGAAAAACAGTCCTTGGTCAATCAGTTCGACGTCCGGGTCGGCTGGACTAGCGGAGGACGGCCGCTTGGTGTCACTAGTAATGGCTACATCTGCATTCTTCAGTCTGGTATGCAGCCTGGTGACGTTATCGCGGTCTTGGAATGAAGGTCGTGTATCGTACGCTCTTCGTCCTGTAGATGAAATCAGATATCGTTTCTTTGGGGAGTCGTATGTTGAGGGACTGATGTGTGGTGAAGCATGGGCGGCGGGAGAAGAGTTGGAAAACATCGTTCTGGTCTGAGTATCAAAAATAGACACGATGACTATGGATCCGGATCGGATGTGTACAAATGACAGTTTTTTGATAAGCCCTTTCTACACTGCAACCACGCAGCCAAAACCGCTCTGAATACACGATCGACATGGCGACCAGCACATGCTGCTAGGTTGCGCCGAGACGCATAAAACGCCCATCTCAAGATCCGTTGGTTGATGCGCGTCGACGTCCGAGCGCCATTTGTCTTGCTCATTGCACATCGTGGCATTGTTGTTGCTGTTGCCAAAGATCATACCGCTTCACGTCAACACGCTGGCGACTATACATCAGCCATCGCGCCTGAACATCCTTGCCCGACTCTCGCTGCACTACATCATCTTCTCCCCCACGCGAGAGCCCTCTACGCACAGAAGTCCTCTCCTCTTCCTCCCGGCGCTCCATCTTCTTCATCATAAAAAACAACGTACTTTCTTTCTCCCGTAGCCTCCTACCTCCACCTATGCAACGGCCTGTTGTCAGCCAGGACCCTTAACCCAGCACGCATTGCTAGTCGGCCTCCCCACAACATCCAGCTCGAACTTACTTATTTCCACGCCTGTGAACATGTCTCTCAAATTCGCCATGATGATCCCGACTTGGTCTTCGGGACGGGGCTCCCGTGGCCAGATTTTAAGGTAGTGACTGTGCCCCACGAAGCGTAACCTCTCGATGCGTACTCCTGTCGCGCGCATACACGCTGCAATTCTGGTCAAGTAGTCACGTGTATCTGTGCCCTCGTTCCGGTGCGGGGTTCCATAGTGGGCGAGGCTACACACCTGCAGTTCGATTCTCGTGACGTTAAGGGTGGCGAGGTGCGTGTTCCAAGGGCGTATGTGGGCATGGGCGTCGTGTCTGTAGTGCCTGCGCCAGACCCACTCCGCGTGACGAAGATACTGGGCTAAGCCTTCGTGATAGACGACTTTGCATGACAGAAGCCATGTAGGTTTGTTGGTTGCTTTTTCGTGATGGGGCTTCCTGGATGTCGTGCTGGCTGAGGTATAGCGTAGTTGGAAGTACAGGGGCACAATGGGAGGGTTGGATGGTGGGAGGTATGCGTAATACATGCAGCTCAGTGGGGAGAGAAGATGGTGGTAGATATCGTCGCGCAGTTCGCGTGGAAGTATGAAGAAATTTGTATCATCCTGGTTGGATATAGACATAATTGCGTGTTGCATCGACGACTTTAAGGTAATACCCCTATTCGGCCGCCGAGCAGGAATAACTTGATTTTGTGTTCGATGCTGAAGTGTTAAAGCATGCTTTAGATGTGGCAGCCTTGGGTGGCACAGTTGACTTTTAGTCAGCACCTCGCATGCACCGGTAGAGAGATAATCCATTGGTCGTCTTTTAAATTCCCTTCGACTGAAGCATAGTATGTTTGTATACGAATATCTAGTAGAAACGATCTATGCTGTGCACTCAGTGCACGATGCTGCGGTCAAATGTACACTTCTCACCTGCTCCGAGTCTCGGCATGCACAGAGAACGACACATATTGGCAGCGACATCGAGACAGAAGTGCAGTATTAAGGTTCGTACAAACAAGCACTTCTCAAACTAAATTGTGGTTGTGGAGGTGAAGACGGCATTGTGCTCCTTCCTGCCACAATAGTGCCTTCCCAACTCGAGGTGACCGCGGCTACCTGATTGCACAACCGCGCTTCACACTTTCCACAATAGCCACTATAGCACCTCACAGAACAATGTCAGCCATGCTCTGCTTCTCACCACCGCTTCTTTTGCATCACCGTTACCACCGTGCATCAATCAGCGTGTGCTCTCAATGCGAACAGGTCCTTCCAAGACAGCCAGTATGACAACACCCACTACCAATACATCTTCCGCATCAACCGGCAAACAGGAGGCGGCGAAGCAATGGATCCAGAAACGCCTCCGAAAGCTGCCGTCTATCCAGCCAACTTGCGACGGCGACGGCGGGCTGCGCGAGCGTCTGACGACCAAGCGAGCACCATCTAACGCAGTCGAAGAAGTACCGGCTGTTCCACCAATTCCAATCACCTTCCAGCGACTAATATACACCACCTCGATCCAGCCTCCGTCTCGTCCACCACGGCCCAATTCAGGTGTCATACGCGATGTCAATGCATGGCTCGATGCTAGCGTCAACACACCTTCACCTCCACTCATGGGCGGCGTCTCGTACTGGAAGTCGGGTGCTGTCACCAATGCGAAACATTCCAGGGGTACACAACACGCCATACCGATTGTGCGGGAGCCCGAGCCAGATCCACCGACACTTCACAGCCGGCAAGTGAAGTCTTTCCGTCGGCGTGCGAGAAAGATACACGTCCAGATGCCGCAGCTCGTGCGCAACACGTCTCATCGCATCGGCATCCGAGGGAGGAAGCTGGCTAGACGTTCCAATTCGATGCCTGTCTTCGCTGTACCGTACGAGGAAGCGCAACAGGCTGCGCCGCCGAGGATGATGACGCGCACGTCGTCGTGCTTCAACCCACCTTTACGCGCAGTCACTGCAGAGCAGCCACGGCACCGCTACGAGAGCCCAGTCAGCGCAATGGTGAGTGAGACGGAGAGCAGCATCGAGCGCCGGATGCACGCAATCTTCGGCATGAGCGCCAGGAGCGTGGACAGCACTCGACCATCGACGGCAGCTGCGCACCTCACGCGCGAGAACTCACTCGGCGATCTGTCGGATGCCCCCACGTACTTTTCAGGGCCGCCTCCGCCGTCGTATCGTTCCAGGCCCGAGTCGATACTAAGCACTTCGTCGTTTGGCTGTATCGATGGAATGAACCCGGCACAGCGGCAGATCAGCCAGCAGCGGGCGGCAGAGCAGCATAGTGTGAAGGGCAAGCTGAAGAGGTTCGCGCAGAACTTTACGACTTGAGGACAGAACATGCAGGAAGGATGAAGGTGAACGTGACAAAAATACGAGCGCAATGACACGAAAAGAGCATACAGCTACAGGGTCATCACATTTACAGGATCATTCTATCAACATATCGATTGTGTACATGGCAAATGTTTCGTAGGCAAGGAAGTGACGTACGTTGGACAGGAATTGCAAGCTTGGGATAGGCTGGAGGTCAATGGAGTGAGCGAGAGAGAGAAAGCGGAATGGCGAAGCATGACAGGTGAGGGTTACAGCGTTAGGCGTTGATGTAAATTATGAAGTTAGCAATGATGCAGCGCACTCGATCAAGCAAGCAAGTGAGGTGATGTGATGGGCAGAGAGGTGAGGGAGGTGCGGGTGTGCACTGTGCACTGTGCATGCGGCCCGCGGTGAGCCGTTTTCGTAGTGGCTGCAGCACTCCACGTCTTTCCACCTCATGTCATTGGGTCCGCGTGGCACATGTATCACCGCCCATCCGACGAGACGACGCGCAATTGAACAGCATGGCCGCCTGATAGAGTGAAGAAGACCAGGCAGCGCTGTTCACCAAAACACCAACAAGTCATCAATCACCAGTGCTCGCGACAGCATAGATACATCCCATCCCATCCCAGGCGCCTCCATCCATTCTTAGACGCCGCGCAGCACACCCGCAGGACCGCCAAAAGTAAGCATAGGCATGGCGTCTGCCGATGAAGCCCAATCGCGGCCGAAGCGGCCCTCGGTCATGGCCAGACAGTCGTCCTCGCAGTCGCACCTCTCGCAGTCGCCCTCGGAAGCACCCCATCGACCAGCGCAGCACAAAGCGCACCGCCATGTGGTCAGCCAGCGCATGCAGCGCAACCACTCGGGAAAGAACCTGACCAAGCTCAACAAGGCCGCCCAGCAGGTGCAGCTCGCCCAACATCAGCACGCCCAGCAGGCCGCCGAGAAGGAGGCGCGACACCACCGCCGCTCGCAGTCGGGCAACTCGGTGTCGGCGCCCAGCAGCCCGCGGCCCAGCATGAAGCGCAATGCCTCCTCGGGCGGCATCGTGAGGGCGAACCAGCAGGCGCATACAGCGGCGGCCCTGCGCAAGAACCACTCGAGCGGGCACCTGGCGCGGCAAGGACAGCCCAAGCATGCCCCCAAGGGCTCGAAGAGCGAGGTGGCCATCCTGAAGAAACAGCCGCGCTCTCGGCCGACTTCACCGACGGCCCACGCCTCGGTGCACTTTGACGCGGGCAGCGACGAGGAGGAGGAAGTGGGCGACGACGGCTGGACCGAAGAGAGCGCGTCGCAGTCGCCCACCACGACGCGCTCCAACACACGCTCCAATTCGGTCGTGCTCGACGCGCAGCACAAGCTCGCCGAGCGGAACATGGAGACCAACAGAGGCGACCCGTCACAGGTGGACGCCGTACGCCAGCCGCCAGCGCAAGCAGCACAGAAACTACCAGACCGGACGCGTCTACAACCGTCAAGTAATGGCGGCAGCTCACACAACTCGCGCCCACCAGACGCCGACATGATCACCTCGCGCCTGCTCCAGCGCAGCGCCTCGCACACCGTCCCGCCCCAGACCACCGCAGTCGCCGCCACAGTCGAAGCGTCTACGGACCGCCATACTCTCCTGAGCCATAGTGCTGGCTCCACGCTCGTAGACACGCCAGGCAAGGACCTGGTGTCGCGCTTCATGGACGGCGACGGCTCAGCTGGCACGCCTCACGACGGAGCCTACATGTCCTCGCGCAAGTCTACAAAGTCCGAAGGCGGCGGCGACCTCGACAAGAGCAAACGCAACAAGTCGATGCCGAACGTCAACGGCGCCGACACCCCGAACCGAACACCCTCGCGCTCCGGTGCCACCACGCCCACTACCAACCTCCCCCCGTCGCGTACACAGCAGAAGCTCATGCTCCAACGCGCGTCGTCCAACATCGAGCCACACAAACTCGTCCCCGTCACGCTCCCTCGCACCGGCGGTCCCACGTTCCTCCAGTCGGGCATACACTACAACGCGAACGGCGAGGGACGCTTAGATCCACGCCTGCAGCAGCAGTTCAACCACGTTGAGGTCGAGTACAAGGTCGTGCGACGGTACCGCAACCCGCTGGCCGACTCCATCATCCGCATACAGCAGATCCCCGGCGTGTCGCGCATACCTCGCATTTCCAGGACGCCCACAGCGCACGGGACCAGCAGCCTGAGCGCAAGTTTCCACGAAACGGGCGTCGAAACAGACAGGCGGTTTGCGCGAGTCAGTTTCGACGCCGAAAACGTGCGACCGCGAAGCAGGCGCGACGATGGTGACGGCGAGGGACGCCAGAGTTTCGAGAGCATGCGCAACGACGCTGAGGATATTTGTCGGCGGCTGTGGGAAAGCGCCGAGATTATGGAGGCGGATTGAGAGAGATTTTGCGACGATTACTTTGGCATTGGCCTACCTACCTTTTCGAGATGGAATGCGCCGGCGATATTGGTGGTTCATGGGCCGTGCTTGCCATTTGGAGACTGGAGCGTGTTTGGTAAAGGGTCCTAGGGCACGGTTGCTACGGTACTCCACAAACGTGTTTTAGCCTCGCGATGGGGATCGAGTCTGGCACGGGGTCGATGTACAAATACGAGGCGTCCGGCTATACCTTAATTACCTCGCGATGTCGCGCAGCAGTGTGCGTTGCGGACACGAACTTTCTTGTGCGCTGGCACGACGGTCGCTTGGGACTCGCGATTGGAGACGACCAGGAGGTTGCATCTTTGTCGCCATTTTGGGGCGACCGTACGGTACGAGTCGCGCAGTCACATGAGCGGCTGAACATGTAATTGAGCGCAAGACTTGGGAACTTGGAAGTCATTTTGCGACTGAGGTTGGCACGGGCGGGCGGGCGGTTAGCATGAAATGAGGCAGAGCCACAGCAATAATGGTAGTCCGGGGTGTCCAATTCTGGCGCAGACGGCTTGGCTGGAGTGCAATGGCAATTTTACTTCTCGAGAGGCTTCTCCCTCTTACAATTGCGAATATTGGTTTTGGTGTGTCATTCGCCGACGTGCTTGTCACTTGTGGCAGGTTGGAATTCATCATGCTACCAAAGCCAAGAGACTATCGGCGGCGTGCATCCGCTGTTCCTGCATGCATGCTCGCGTGCTACCACTTACCAACGCTGTTGAACAGCAGCGCGCTCCACCGGGCAAAAGGTCTGCACCAGAATCTGATCTTGGTGTGCATGAGACAAGACGCCAATGCGCTGTAACGCACACCCACGTTGCCGAAAGGTTGAATGGCCCTCGTGCGACGGCGAGGTGGCACGCATTCGCTGGCGCCAGTCACAGTCACGTTTCTCGAGCGGCGCACAATGTTTCATGGTCCCCGCGCGGTCGTGCTACCTTTAGGTGAATGGATGTTCGGATCGGGGACTCCGGAGAGAATGGTGGTCGATGGGAGTGTTGGTGCTGTTGGTTTCCATGGTTGCGATGGGGATGACCTCACGGGCAGAGGCTGACAGCAGGCGTGCCGCGTGCAGCAGAGCCGTTGCGTGGTGGGTCCCAGAAATGCAGAGATTTGCCGTGCGTCGAGATGATCCCGTCTCTCAGGCGTCCGCTTGGCAGGCACCGGCGGCAGTAGCGTTGGGTTAGCGTGTGCTAGTGTACCGAGATTGGCCAGGGTGCGGGAAATTGCGCCTCATAAGAGAGCCCCAGGTGCCCACCCCTTCTAAACGCCCGCTCCGCACCGCATCGTCGTCGCTCTCTTAAGCACAGCACATCGCCCACAGGCAGAGCCTTGCTCATCACACTCATTCATTGCTACTACTCTTCGACACGACATACCAAATCACGCTCACTCCAACCAAACAACTTCTATCACTGCCATCGCATAACACCAAGCGCGCGCGCATATCGTCGTCGCCCCGTTCAGCACACGCGAAACTCAAGACTTGTCTCAGACACCTGATTCTCCCGTCGCACGTCCGGCCTCAGCTCAATTGACCACCCTTCGACCCTCAGTCATATCAGCTCCGCATCGCCGTCGCATAACAACAACAAACAAACCCACCTTACTCCACACCAATAACAACAACCATGCGCTCCTTCCAGCAATTCGTCTTTTTCCTCTTCGCGCTCGTCGCATGCGCATTCGCCCAGTCATCAGACACCCAGGTCTACGACTCAACCGTCTACATCACCTCCACCGTCTACCGCGTCAACACCGTCACCCTCTCTGGCTCTCCCTCTGCCAGCGCAGCCAACATGACCAGCACTATCAGCGCTACCCACGCACCCACGTACCCGGCTATCGTCACGAGCCTCAGCGGCAACGGCACTGCGATCGTGAAGCCCACTGGCTCAGGCGTTAAGCCCAGCCCCACGCAATTCACCGGCGCCGCTGTCGCGCTGAACGTCAATGCGTATGTTGCGGCGCTTGCTGCGGGTGTGGCGTACATTGTCCTGTGAGGCGCGAAAGATGAATGTGCGAAGCTTCTGCTGAGCATTGTTCTTTTCACGTCTTACGAATGATTTTGCGTATCTGCATTCTGCATCATACCCCCCCTTCCTTCTTTCGATTTAGCCATTACCTTTACCTTTTATCATTACTGACCCTTCTCTTCCGCTTCGACATTGTCCGGATTCTCTCACCATTTGTAATATTCGCATCTTCTTCTTCAATTTGTTCGACACGATTTGACGATTATGCGGATTTTTGCATTGGGCTGGTACTATCTATCTTTCCCTTCCTTTTGCTCGACACACTTTTGTCGCACACATGCGCAACAAGACGCTTACTGGAGGCTTGGAAAGCAAAACAAAACTCGAAGTTTTTCCTCCTTTTCTTTTTCGCTTCAAGCAAGCAAACCACGACACTTTTGCGAAAAACTACCTACCCTACTGTTACTTCTCTGGTGGAGCTGGAGTTTGAAGATATCCCCTTTTGACATTATACCTTTGAGAGAGAGATGTGGATGTGGATGTTTTGGTGCACTGGATGAGCATGTTTGGAAGAGATTCTGTATGGAGATGAATGTAGGCTGTCTTCAGCCACGGGGTGGGTGTATAGTAAGCAAGCAATGTTGAAGAAAGTTACTACCCACGTACATGATGATGTATTTGTGACGTGCGCTCTGGGATTGTGTCTTTAGTCGCCTGATGTGAAGTGTTTTGACGCAACACAACAAGCGTTTCTCTTCCTCACAACTCGCGAGAAACATTGCGCGCAGCGCGCATTATTGCGATCACGATTCAATCACGCCCGCATTCGCTTTGCGCGCCGAGTCACATGCGGCGGAAATTCCGATGGGCGCGTCTTCTGGTCTGGACTTTGCCCCGCGCGCTAGAACGGCGACTTGCTTCCGAGCGTCCTTGTTCATTTGGGAAATCTGCGGGGGCTTCTAGAAAACATGTGGATTGTTGTTGGTGTGTTTGTGGTTCGGAATATGTCATGGGTGTAATGTGAACCAGGCGGGTGGAGGGTCGGTAGATGGTGGGGAACCTTGGGGACTTACTTATGTGGCGGATAATAGTATATCATCTTGGTATGAGCATCGGTGAGGCCGATTTCGCCATGAGGATGTGAGATGGTACTGGTGCTGTTGGAGCATTGTACGGTGCAATCGCATACGGCGTCGTGACAAGTATGTGGGTGGAAAGTATGCTCTGTGCAATGTCAACACTGAGTGATGAAAATCCAGGAATCATCAAGATGACCAGAGCTGTTCAACCCAGTCATCCCACATCACAAAACGTCC
>Ga0265797_10001827_pt1 | contig 36949 bp, 37 predicted proteins | sample P2T30metagenome_FD_192433 | JGI IMG/M metagenome (GOLD analysis project Ga0265797, IMG submission 192433) | Plant litter microbial communities from East Loma Ridge, Irvine, California - P2 T30 | ecosystem: Environmental > Terrestrial > Plant litter > Unclassified | place: USA: California...
ATTATGTAATCAATGCATTGGTGCACTGATTGGTTCGACCAATCAATTAATCGATTTGGCTCCTAGTTATCAGTGCACTGAGTTGATAAGGTTATCAACTCAGTGCACTGATTGTGCCCACCTCTGGTCTGCTCAGAGTCTGGACCAGCGCTTCTCTGAAGATGTCGCTCTTCGCACCACCTCCTGTAACCACAACGCATGCGATGTCGATGTGCAAGTCATGGTGCGTAGCGAATGCCTCGATGTGATTGAGATGTTCTTCGAGCAATTCTCCAGCTTTGTCAGTCCAAATCTTGTGCCACTCCAGGATCAGCTCCCGTGAGATGCCAATCGTGATACTCTTGTCAGCCTTGTTGGCCCTGGGAGAGCCGCTGATGCTCACGAAGTAGCTGCTTACATCTTCCTCGTTGAAGCGGTACTTGATTGAGTCGAAGTGGTAAGAGGTTTGTCTCATGAACTCTCGCTCGGTCATGCCCAATCTCTCGCATTCGGCGGCGAGATCGGGGATCTCGGTAAATCCACCGTCCTTGATACGCTGCCAGAATTGATAGTTGAGGATCTGCGAGCCAGCAGAGTTGCCAGAACATTTGCCGATACGCTTAAGCAGCATGCCCGTGTCATCAGAGGGCAAGGACACCAGCATGTTTGTAGAGATGTCAAAAGTGCCACCACCAACGTCCAGTTGCAGTGTACACTGATCTTTCATGATGTGCTTTTTCTTGATCAGCTCTACCATGGAGCTGATGGCAGCGCACAAGGGTTCTTCGCGCAATTCCACCTTGTTGATTCCTGCCTTCCTAGCGGCCATCCGTATCACACCCCTCTGCTTGTCGCCCCACATGGCCGGCACGCTGATCTGGAATATCAGTCGGATCGAGTCCCAGTCTGCCTCATACGACATGTCCGCGTTGTAGTAGTCTCTGATGTCTTCGACAATGCATTCGAACAGATGCGTAAAAAAGGACTGGAGTGCGGCGAGCGAACCTTCACCGAGGCCGCCTGTCAAGACTTGAATGGCGTGGGAGACCTCCGCGATGTCACGAAATTCTGGGTGCAAGGCGAGTTTCGTGAGCTCCAGAACATCATCGTGTAGGTGTGGATTCTTTGCCAATATTCTGCCGACGTCTTTACCGTAGATGAAGGACTTGCTCGTGCCAACAACATTGGCGTCGGCGATGCCTGTATAGAGCGCAATCTGCCTGGTGTCGGGACTGTGAACTTCCTCTCGACTCGGTAGCAGAACTGACTCCACCTCGGCCGTCTTTGAAGATGCGCCCTCAGCTACATATTGGGCAGCAATGTCGATATTTTTGGTCCCCAGGTCGAACCCAACGTTGAGGGAAGACATGTCGGAGATGATGGTGTTGCGGGACCAAGCGAATGCGATGCTAGAAAGCGTGATCAAGATTGCGTTTACAGGTGGGATGTTGGTGCTGAGGTTGCGAGCGAAGTCGCGGATTCGTAATGACCGTGGTGTGTTTACAAGTCAATCACGCGGGTAGCGCGTGCAGAAATATTTCACACATCACTCTATCTACTGTCGCACACGAACTTTGCCATCCCAAAGCGACTGTAACTTGGTCATGGATCGGGCGCTTCCAAGACCCATGTTTGAGAGTACTAGAGTGTTAGACATGACGATATTGTTGGAGCCAAAGAAAAGCCCCTTCAAAGGGCTCTCCAGGCGAAGCCAGGTGCAAAACCATGTGCAGAAACTACGTCTGATTCGTCGAGGATCATGCTGGAATGTTGTGGAAACGTGGCAAAACGCGAAGACTAATGTATGCTGGCTAGCAGGAAATGGATGTAAATGTTACACATAACTGAGCCAAGCCGCCATCGCTCGTTCATACACTTGATGCAATTTGTTGCGCTGCAATTGTCCATTGTCTGAGCTTCAAGGGTGTCTTGATGGCAAAGAAGTGTATCGTGTAGCGTAGCACCGCGGGAGAGACGTGTTCAGAAGACTTCGGGGTGATGAACAAAAGTGGCTTTCGAGCTAAATTGTGCGAGTGCAAGGATGAAGTGGAGTAGAGCGAAGTGAGAGAAGTGAGGTTGGTTTTACGCTTATTGAACGCCGCTGCGCTAGACCACATCTGGATTCTACGAGAAGCAGGGCAAGGTATCCACCAGAATCAGACTTCACCCAGAAGAACCCTTGGTCTAGCACGTATTTATGGGTCGGAGTACACGGTACATACTGCATGCACAATCCGAATGTTCTTTTATGGGCTTTGGTCATGATTTAAGATGCTCAGCATCGTTGCTAGTAGCGCGCCTGGAGCGTGGCAAAGCCTTTGACGATGAGTGCAGGTTGATCGCTCACAGAAAGTACCACTGCAGGTTGTCCTACTCCAGATACTTATGCATCTAATGCAGTGATAGATCAGTGAGCGTACGTATATTTATGCTTAATCAAGTTTGGCGTCATTACGAATCTCGTCCCTTCCTGCCACTTGCGTTTGCAGTTAGAGGGATGTTTGAAGGCAAACACATGGTCACATGACCGCACTGTCGCATTGATGCGCGACTTCGTGCTGTTTTATTTGTTGCTCCGCTCCACCAAGTTTATAGCTTCTACTTGCGCCATCTTCGCTTCCTTGACCGAACATCCGCATTACCACAAGCATCCACGCAAAAGCATCACCGTACCGCCAACATAGCCATCACAGCACTTAGAAATCATTTCAAAGATCAGAAGTCATGTTTTACTTGAAGAACTTACAAGTCGCGCAAGGCATACTCTTCCTGGTTGACAACACCGGACAGTGTCCCACCGACCAAAGCTTCCGTGAGTTCACGGACGCCGCGATTGCACAGCACCTGATGCGACAATCTTACTACTATCAACATCATGGGAAGACAGGTGCGGGAAACAGGAGAAAGGGGACTGCAAAATGGGTTCGAAGCAACTTCAAGTTTTTGTGGACAAACATAAAGCCCGAGTCTGGCCACATGAAGCACGGAGATCTTGCTGATGCCCTGTTTCGCGCGAAAAGTCAAGTGCTTACGGAGGACGCATTGCAGCATTATGGCTACGATTCCAAAAGCTTCCAAGAGTCCGAGTTACCTGGCTTTGTGAGCGACGATGGCAACACCCCTCCATCTCGAGAGCAGACGCAAACATCCGCAATCTCTGCACCGAGAACATCACAAGTAAATTTTCCTGGGTCCACGCTGAAGAGGAGGTCGGAGTCTCCAGATGAGCTCTCACTTTCAGACCATGCCGCAAAACGACCTCGTATCGAAGATCCCGTCGTACTTGCAGATGCCGAAAGTTCGCCATTGGACATGCCGCGCTGCAGGCCATGCGTTCAATCAAACGAAGATTGCGATCGTCAGCAACCTTGCGGTCGCTGCACAAGTGCTGGTATTAGTCTCGCAGACTGTACCAGTGGAGACTCTGCTGCACGCAAGGACGACATGATCATGCCGGAGAGCAATATCGGGAATTACCGACGTGATGCCGAGGCCAACATCTCGTCATCACTGTCCGCTCAGGCGATGCCACTTCCACCTCCTCCGCCGTCGATAGGCGAGAAGAGAGGATTGGAAGAAGCAGACGATCCGCAACAACACGCGGCAAAGCGCCCTCGTCCCGGCACAGGAGACGCAGACGCTGAGATCCACATTACCACTTCGCACAAATCGTGGTCCAAGCTAGTGGATGATCAGACAGAGCCCGATGATGCATCAGCAAGCCTCGGAAAACGAAAACGCGAGACCGGCGACACGGGTGTAAACACCAACTTAACTGATGACGATGCAATGCGTGGACCACATCCGTCAAAGGCATCAAAACGTCAAGCTACGGAACCGTCTGTCGAGCTCGGTAAAGATGATGACCAGCTCCAGCTTACTATGCCAGTACTCCCAGAGCAAACCGACTCTCTGTTGACCTCAAACGTTACCAGTGCGACTCCTAAGGTCACGTTCCACCAGGAGGACCTAGACGATATGCCCTCTACGACTCACGAGAGTCGCGACAAAGATGCTACGCAGCCACAAGCGAACGGGCTACGAGTGAACAAGCAAGGAGGCTTCAGTCGGCTGCTACTGAAGTTTCCTATCACTCCTATCCAACGTAGAATGTCTGATCTCCAAAGAGAGTTGGAAGAGACTGTTGAAAAACTTTTTGTCCACATAGGACGCATCCACGAATTTCCATGCCCGCTCATCGAAGATCCTGACGACGAACTGGAAGCGCTATACGTGAGGTGTTGGGGAGTGCAATGGAGGACCATTTTCCACGAGTGCGTTAACAACAATTCTTTTCAAGCATCCGCCGTTATTGCGTCTCTGATCTCTGGTTTCTTGCTCGACAATGTCCTCACCCAACGAGGCCCTCTCGAGAGTCTTGCTCGAGAAGTGCGCAAAATGCTCGAGGCGAGCGGTACATACGGCCAAGATCTCCTGGCTCGCATTAACCTACACCAGCAAGGTAAGTTCCACCCTCAGATATTCTCATCACACATGGCATTAACATTATCTAGTGCTCGATCATACCAAGGAAGTACGCGTTTCCGCAGTCCAGGAAGCTCGTGCCATGCTCGCACAAGATGACGCTACGCTCCAGTTTCAGCTACAGTCCCAAGCAGAAAGGCTTACGAAACAGCTTTGGCGTTTACTCGAGCCACATTTCCGAGAACTTTCAGTCACCGCCAAACACTTCCACCGATCGGCAGGTGATCTGGAGGAAAGCTTGATCGAAGTCTTCGAATCAAGCATGACTAAGATTATGAAGTCCGCCCTACACCACAAGCTCCTCCTGGCTCTCGTTGAAGAAGGTGAGTGTAATTACACATGGCCAAGCTTCGACGAGGAGTACGACTTGGATAGGATGAAGCCATATAGACAGGCCCAGGGATGGCGACGATCACCTAGAGTCTCTTACACAGCTTTCCCGGGCATCAGAATCACGCTGTCCAACGGATACATGACAAAGGATTACGACTCTCTTGTAGCAGCAGTCAGGCTGTGGGTACCTCCGCATAGTTCCGATTTCGAATTCTGAGCACAGCCACTATGGGCACGAAATTTCGCTTGATCTGGATATCGAGCACACCAAACCCAAGGTTCAGTCCGACCATTGTGAGATCGAGTTCGCGTATAGCCAAAGTGTTCTCCATGGGTTCTAGCACAGACATTCAAGGCTTTGGACACAACACGCTTCCGTGTGGCACGTATGCGGCCGGGTTATCTCTCGCAGCCGTTCCCCTCGGTGGTCGGGAAAGACAAACACGACTTCTTCAACCAAGTACAATATTTCGCATTTCTCGGAAACACTACAGATCATGTACAGCCTAGTACAACTCTTGCGCGGTTGAGTCCCCTTCTTATAAAGGTCTCCTACCCAGGAGCTTGGAAAGGCATCCATGATCTGGACCGACGGCAACGACGTTTCTTTCTCAAAGATTTGCACAGCTCTTGCGAGGTTCCTTCCACTTCTTGTGGAAGAGTTTTGCCCGGGAGCTGTGCAAGAAATCCGTGACAACGGCATCCAAAGCCTTGCTTTGCCGATCTCTCGCATTCGGCATTACATACATGGGATACACATCGAATACACGGCATAGGAAGAGGGCTATGGCAAGGCTTCAAGGGAGTAGAGAGGTTCTGGCGGACACGATAGGATTGTGGTCTGCGCTCGTGGTAGAGCCGAAGCTGGACCTTAGCTACTTGATATTAGGGAAAGAAGATCATCCGTTTTATAAACATTATAAGTCTGTGCAGCGCTCTTGGTTCTATTTGGTCGTGTTCACTATCATGCTCTCCGCCAAATTAGCGTGGTTTGGACTCAGCGAAATCAGCCGAGCATCATCTGACAAAGACCATGAAGATTTCGGCAAGGAGTGTCAACGGTCATACCATAGGTCGACTAGCTTCATCTAGTGAGGAGCTTTAAACAAAGTTGGAGCAGTAGAAGATATGTCAATACATTTTCTGAAGTACAGCAATCCTCAAGCCAAGCCAACATCCTTTGCCGTGACAATACCCTGCTTGAGCATAAATCCCACTGCTGGTAGCGGATCAGCGTAGATCCTCGTCTCCTTCATCTTGATGCCTCCGTGGCCACTCTCATCCTTGACATAGACAAATCGGTAAGTGGCCTCCATAACGACATTCCAAGCCTTGCCCTGCGGATCCTTCACCTCCGCCGTGGACCCAATCCCGTCAAAGCCAATGAAGCATTTAGCATGCCCAAACATGCACCAGTGATCGTCCTCCTCCCATGTCAGTAGCTCTGTCGGATCGTGCTTGTGGCCGCCGGAGAATGGTGTGTACTTGTCCGTTAGGGCTTTGACGGCGGCTTGCATGCCGGCGATGCGTGTTCCGTCGCTCAGCTGGACGCTGAAGTCGGGAGTGAGCCAGTCGCTGGGCGAGCCGGTAGCAAAGGCTCGCGTGCGGTCGAACTCGTAGGTGTATTGTTCCATCCACTCCATCACAGGGTGGAGGCGGGTCTCATCGTCCCAGCTGCCTTTGTGGATGAAGACTTGTTGAGTTGGGTAGGACATTTTGTCAGTGCTTGTGAAGATGAGTTCAGACAATGTTAAGAGGTTCTGGAACAGATACTTATACCTGACTCTCCATATCCAAGATCAGGAGACATGTAAGCAGAAAGCCAACTTTGAATAAAAGGGTGTGAAGGTGGTGTTATGCTCGCTGCCCATAACAGCAATGCTGAAGAGCGAGGCCGATTAAGTCCACCAATGGTACAGGGACTTGTATTTGTTCAGTCACTCTGGCGTGACAGTCGCGTGAGAGCATGAGATGTCTCTCTCCGGCTCTTGGTCTGGAGCCTTTCGAACAAGCTTTATTTGACGATGCCCCAAGGTCACACCACCATCTGCTCAAGCTCGGGAGACCTAGCCCTAAGGAGCAGCAAGGTCTATGTCTCGAAGGTCTTGAGCATGTCCGTATATATACTGTGGAACATGCTGTATGTGCCGAAGTGCCATCTTGTGACCGAAGTGCATGTGTCTGGTGTGTGATGTTCATCTTGTCCACAACATCCAAGGCAGAAGATTGGCCTCACAGCGACCCTAACCCTATTCATTTTCGCGGACATGCACGTGTGCATGTGAGTTTCGACGCGTAGGACGTCTATGATAGGTCTTGCCATCTCACTACCAAACGACAAATTGCACCAAATATCTGTACTCGTGGAGCTGCTACATCTAAGAGGTTGGATCGAGTACCACATTTCTCCGCAAGCGGCCAACAACCTTTCCCGCTGCTTTCTTGTCAACATGCCTTCCGTTCCAATCTCAATGCCCGCGAAGGCCAACAGTACCGTGTCAAACCCTCTACCAAGCACCCTCCAAACTCCAGCTGGACTCGCAATTCTAGAGATCCAAGGAAGCCTCAATTCGACCCTACACACCGAGCCTGGCGCCAACCTCCCCGTCGGCAAGCTGGATTTCCCTCTCTACAACGCCAAAGCACCAACAAGCGACACAGCATGGCAGAAGCGTGTGCATCTCTACGTCGGCAAGCATCAGCGACTTACTGGCGAAGTAAAGAAGTTGCCTCAAGCAGTGGCAGTGCTCCGCAAAGTGCCTGGTGACTCTGCAGACGGGCAAGCGCTGGAGGTCGCCGAGATCATCTACTACAAGGTGCTCTTTGCTTCACGCCCCGAGCCCGTGGGAACGACGTCGACTGAATGATTTGCGAAAGCCATGTTGATAACGACACGGCCTATGGCGTTGAAGTCTTGCCTACGTCCACCACCATAGCCTCAAAGGCTGGCCGTGAGCACGGGTACGCTGGCTCGTGGGTGGCAAACATGGAGAATGAAAACAACTTTCCAAAGCTGCGGCATGGGGACTATGCATTGCGGCGCATGTCAGCATCGCCGAGGTGCATGACAAGTGTCGCTGAGCGGCTGCGCGGTCGTGGCTGATTGTTCGGAGGTTGTCGTGTAGGAGACTGGATTTGTGCATCGCTTCCGCCGACAAGCTTTGCCGCGGATCATGGTGACGATACACAGAGTTCTCTCACAAGTCATGGCCGGCAAGAGGCGAGTAAGCTGGTAAACTGAGAAGTCATTCCAGACCAATGTCAAATCACGAGAAAAGGATCCCAGCACACCTACCTTTACGAAAGGTCGAGCTTAGTTGGTGATAGACTAGAAGCGTGAGATGGAGGGGGAAATGAGTGTCATGCCTTGGAGGTCTGCGCTGAGGAAAGCGGTTCCATAGTGTCAAATTCTAATCTCGCGTCACAACTCCCAAACCTTTTGATCCCATGGGCGGCTACTCTTCCACTCAAGTCCAAGGTTGACACCAGACCACGTCAAGCATATCACGGTGATGCCGGACGTTGATGGCCAATTCGCCAGGAGTGACACGCTTTGTGGCTCGACTAAACGATGCTGCTGAAGAATTCATTTAAGCCACCGATGTCTCCAACCTGCTCCAAAGCACCAGCAATCCGAGCGTAACCTGCAGCATAGCAGGATTACATGCCATCAGCACCACCAGATCGCATCTTCAGCGCAGTCCCTTGCTGACAGCGCGCGACCAGCAGTCCTCCTACTCAACGTGCAATCTCCACAAGGCGCGGTCAATGTCTGCCTCCTCCATTGTGACAGCTGGATCATCGGTGTTTCCGAGTGAACTGCCACGTTCCTCATCGCTCAGGTCGTCCTCCAGATATGCGTTTGCAATTGCTTCAGCGTCCTGTGCAGTAATGGGCGCCAGCTCTGGCGTGTCTGGCACCACTTGCCTAGCGGATGCGAGCAATCCGCGGTGCAGCTCCTCTAAAACCCTGAGAAGCCGCGAATTTTGCGCAATTTCATGGTTGATATCCCGTGCCAACCCCTGCGTGGCTGGCAAGGTCGTCTGGCCCTCGTTTTCTGTGGTCCAGGATACCATGGCGGCAGGTGGTACTGCCGTTTCCGGCAAAGGTTCATCTTCAGCCGTGTTCTCGCGTTCAATGGATGGCCCATCGGCGTCCAAACTGGTGAAAGCGAATCTCGCGTAATCCGTCCCTGTCATGTACGGCGAGGGAAGATCGTCTTCTTCAGATGTGTCTCCCAAGTCGAACAGGCCTCGCACGTTCTCCAAGATATCGTCATCGTCCTCGGACCCGTCTCTTGTTGATTCGTCATCATCATCATCGTATTCGTCGTACTCTGCATTTTCATCATCCGGGTGATTGTACCTCGGACAACCGCTCTTGCGAGCCCAGTGTTCGCTGTCTCCGTCCGCCTCTTTACCACAAATGAAGCAGAAGCCCATTCCGCACGTGCAGGTGATGTGGTTGCACGCTGCGCTGAGCTCGATGCGACGCGCGCACAGTCGGTTTGGGCACTGCTGCCATTCTTTGCCACGCTCCAGACCTACGAAAGCCTGAGCACGTTGCTCGTTGGCAATAGACTTGCCGGTACAGACGTGTTGCAGCGTAGCTGCGGGATCGCTGGAGTAGTCCTCGCAGATCATACACGTGAAGTTCTTGCATGTCCTGCAGCGGCCGAGGACCAGTATGTCTGACTTCCTTGAGTTCTGCCGCACGCCGATGAACTCGCCACAAGGCTCTTGTGTCGTGCCGCATGTGCTGCCATCTTTTGTGACCACACGAGCGACTTTGTGCTGACAGTAGATGCGCCTGTCGGGTTGGGTTTTATATTCGACCTCCTTGTGTTCGTAATTTTCAATGAAAGCCTTCGAGATGATATGGCTGAACTCGCTTGGATGAAGAGGAGTTCCCCACTTCGGCGGGTACTCATGCTCGAACTTAAGCGCCTTGTCGAACAATTCCCGTACGCATGGAGGACATACTGGACTGCCGTCGATGTCGGTGCTGGTGTAGTCACGGAAGTCCTCGCAGCAAATCTCGCAGTTCCAGAAGGGAGCCATATCGAATGAGTAGTTGGCTGCCTAGAGTCTTCTTCAGGTTAGATGCGTTTGATTAATCATGACAACCGCCAGCCACTTACCTCGGTCGCTTTATTACGTTGTGTCAGGCAGGCGGCCTGCTCAAGGTTCCCGAAGATGCCACCTTTTGAGGTGGACTGTCGACTACTTCCAACTCCTGGAGGAATGTCGAATGGCACGATGTCACTGGACAGAAGTGGGGCGTACGGACGCTGCAGGACGAGCAGGATTCCGATTTGAAGATGTTGTAGGACGAGCAGGCTTTTGAGTTGAGGATGCTGAATGTCGAGCAGGGTTTGCCGGTGAAGTACACCACAGTGGGATGAGCAGGCTTCACCTGTGGAGGAGTGTCAAAGGGCCTTGTCACCAATGTTGAGGTGTCGCGCGTCGGCAAAGATAAAGCAAGTCGCAGACCAAGAGTTCCAAATGCGGTGTGGCGAGGGTAGTGACAGTGCAAAAGCCGACGTGCTGTATCAGTTGCAAGTGGAGCAGTCAAGAGTCAATCGTCAGTCGTAATTGAAAATTGTAATGGAAGAGTACGCTCAACAAAATAAACGTTTCAAGTGAGCTTGAAAATGAAAATGAGTGACGGGAATCCTGCGAGGCCGCGGTTGCCCGATATGACTTGTGACGCATCACATGCAGCTATCCGCATCCAACCACCGCGATCTTCACATGCGCCAATCGCTTTGCAGCCACTCACCGGTGAATATCAGTGCGGATCAACCATTCGCTTCGTAACGCATCACTAAATTCAGGGTATACGAATAAGATGTGCTCTCATCCAGTCACGGCTAATGCAAAACAAGCTGCGCCCCATACTTCGCCCTGACATTATGCTCCAATCAGAACACACTCATGAGAAGTCCTCGCCCTTCTCCTCTATGCTCTCCTTCACTCTCAAAAGGAGAGTGGTCTTCCACTTGTCAAGCTTGGTCAACTGATCGAACTGGAACAGCTTGTCGGCGAACTTCTCCTGGTCACCCTCCTCTGCTGATTCAGCCAAGTCGACAAGAAGCTGGTGCTCCCTTGTCTGTGAGAAGCTCGGGTCAAGCTCGCGGTATGATTCAAGCGCGCGGTTTGTCGCAACCATGTCGGTGGATGCAAGGTGGCAGATACCCGCCTTGAGCAGGTACTCCTTCACTGACCACTTCATCAAGTTGTTGTTGATCGCCGATTGTGAGATGCGCTCGTAGTTTGCGATGGACTTGTTGTAGTCGCCGTCAAGAGCGGCAAGGTCGGCGACCTTGAGGTACAGCTTGTTGGCAAGTCTGTGTTTGTGTCAGTTCGGCGATCGTCTGATAAATCCACGATCAAACTTACGCTTCGGCGTTGTCGTTCTCGTACCAACCAGCAGCGGTCTCGTATGCTTCCACCGCCCTCTTCTGGTCACCAAGTTCCAGCTCGTACAGCTCTGCAAGATTCTGCTTGTGACCAGCTGCCCTCCTGAAGTTGCCCTTCATGGTGTAGTGATTGATCGCCTTGTCCAAACATCTTGCTGCATCCTCCGGCTCGTCCTTGCGGTATGATTTGAAGGCGTCTGTGAGGGTGTTGGCAGCATCGTCCGGTTCGTTCAGCTTATCGGCCTGTATCGAGGCAGCCTTCTCGAAGCACTGTCCGGCCTCCTTGTTCGACTTTTGCATGCGGAAAGCGTTTGCGGCTTGTGTGTAGAGTTCGACGGCATTTTCGTACTTCTCTGCCTTTCCGCCGCCAAAGAATGAGAATCCACCACCGGCAGAGGAAAGCGCCTTATCGGCCTGTTGTGTTTGTCAGTGAGGTGTTCATGACTGTTCGGCACTGATAAGCTACCTTTTGAAGCAGAGCGCGAGGATCTTGCGCCATGTTTGTGGATGTGCTGTCTGTTGGGAACGGGATGTATGGTTGTAGCCTGTACGTCGAAGCGTTTCGTGGCAGCAGAGTGTTTGTTTCACGTGCCAAATCGAGCTGCCTTCCCAAGAGCCCAAGAGTGTCTCCGCCATCGACAACCAAGCCACCATCGCCTGACGTAGCCCCGCACTAGCCTGAGGCTCTAAGGCCAAAAGATCTTATCTCGATCTTATCTCGCGCTCGACGCGCCTTCCGCGACGCGTCGGACTTTAGCCAGAGCACTTTATTGCGAGACGACCATTTACCACGAGCTGTTATAGGCAAGCGTTTTACGATACCACGAACCACACGCAACGTACAAGATACAGCTATTCACCAACATATCCAACCAAAGACAATACGTCCTTCAAACTTCCAACAAAAGTCCATACATACCAAATGCCCCAGACGTCATGAAGAGCAGCGCAAATGAAACGCTGGCAGACCCGTGGAGAGGTTCAGGACTCGGATGAAGAAGAGATAAGTCTCGACGTCGAGACTCAACGCCTGGATCATCCTCCGAAGCGCATCAAAGTCGTGAAAGATGTCGGACAGAAAGACAAGCAAGACAAGCAAGACGAAAGACAAGCAACGCCAGACGCTCAACCAGACGGAGATGCCAACCTTGCGGAATCGTACGCCGAGACGATCGGGACTACTGGAGTAGCGCCGCAAAGCCCCGGACACACATCTGTGCATGCCATTACGTCTGGAAAGACGACTGGACAAGAGGAAGATAACGAGCCGGCGTGGACTACACGGACAAATGCGAAAACTTATGGACGGCTGCGAGGAATCTCAAGTCCCAATGCCGGCAAGGCAAGAGAGCTGTTCCCAGTCATCACGCAGGCTGAACAAGATGCGGTTGACGCCACCACACTAGAGACGGCGTACGATGTGCCGTCAAGTAGCATTTTGCCCGAGGATCCTGTTGCGCCTTCCAAGGACCATGTCAAATTAGCACAGCCGATTGAAGCAAATGAACCTGCGATCTCGAGTCCGCAGGCTGGCGACCCATTCAGTAGGGCATCTTCGCCTTTGAGTGAGCTTAGCAATCCACCTGATTCGCCGCCCGAATTTCTCAGATTTCCCGATAGCACTCTTGCGCAGTCACAGACTGAACCAGGACAGACATCCGTCGCGAGTCCAATCGGTGCATTTTTTGGCTTTGACGACCATGTCTTGCCACCCGCTATGCTCACACAAGGCGCTCGTCGATTACTGCGGGCAAGGCAAGAGAAACAACTTCACCCGTATATGTACGACAAGGCCCAATATCAACAACAGTGCCGAGAGCGTGGGATCCGACCAGTCCGTCTTCTGGAACAGACTGCACATGAAACACAAGATGCGTCCCTTGAACAGGACAATGCAGAACTTACTAGTTCTGCCACAAGACCAAGCAGTTCTTCGTCGAGCCTAGGAGGGCTCATGTCGTCTGGGTTACCACTTGGAGACTCGTTGCGATCCGATGCGAAACAATCAAATTCATTTCAAGACGAAGATGATCTCCCGGACATCAACAGCCTGCTACAGAATCGTGCTGTTGCAGGACGGCTACATAGCCGCAAGCGGCAGAAACTGCTTCACAAACCTGGCCGTGTCGGTCGTGATGTGCAACGTGATGGACAAGAGGATGTGTTCACAGTGCCGCCATCCCCGCCGCCTAGCTCAAGAGACTCTGTTCCTAGGACTGTGAAGGCACGGCCAGGTTTCAGGTTGCCTCGTGGACTGTCTCCCATGCCATTGCCTACTCCACAGATCTCGTCAGATCTCAGGCCGGTTCAACGTAACACAGCATCAAACATGTCCGAAGAAGACACTCCGCCACGAACATTGCGTAGGCTGGCAAGGGTACGTTCAGTCGTCACCATCGGCTCAGATTCGTCCACTGAGTCAGAGCCAGCGTCAGAAGACGATCAAAGACTGTTGCACAGAGAGCGTAAGCGCATCAGAGGAGTATTGCCGGCTTCTTGGCTCAACATTGATCGGAAGGCGCATACTAAGCCACAAGCTGCAAGCATTGACCACAATGAGCGAGCGTCTCCAGGGCCCCAAGCTGCACCCCAGAAGGGTGTGGCACGGAAAGTCCACAAGAGATCCACTGCTGCTTTGGGTGCGGGAGTGATGGAAATCTCAGACGAAGACGAGCCATCTGGAACTGATGTTTCGACACCGACGGCCGCACAACGCCAGGTGCTTGATATGCCAGGACAATCTCATCCCGTGGACGTGCGGAATGAAGATCACGATGTCGATGACATGGAACTCGACTGGTTTGACCCGATGTTGGCTGGCGCGAGTCGTGGCCCGCGAACATCCAACGGTAAGACGAAGCAGCGAAATCGCCCGAGTGGTTCTTCGGCAAGACGCTCGAAGCCTGACTTCTCGGAAGAACGAAATGGCATCCGCCATACGAATGGAGTCGCTCCGTTGAAGAGGACGAAAGCCTCGGGCAGAATGAAAACGAAAACGAACTCGAGACAACGCAAGAGTGCGCCTGCACTTGGTATACTCGACGCGCCGAGGAGTCAAGAAGAGCCTAAGGCGGGCCAGCCTCAGTTCGTACGTCTCGCGGCTCGCCAAGCCCGTCGAAGTGCAAACCATGGCAGACACTCGCCTTCTAGCAAAGTAATACGTCTTGCGACTCACGAGGATACGCGACAAGCAAATGCTACACTCGAGGATTGGAGACGTGGAGCGATAGCACCCAGAGATCGTCCTCAAGTAAACGTCCATATCAACCGCCCAGGGAATATCACTCAGCTCGACCCTCGTACGCCACGGATGGAGACAGCCAGACAGTCACTCCACTCGAGAACATTGTCGGTCTCGTCTCGGCCGAGCTTTCCTAGAGCGCTTCATGACGGTGCTTCTGATCGATCTACACCGCGCTCGGCGCCCGCTCATCAAAGATCAGCCCGACAACCACAATCGCAGGGTCGGCAGCCTGTGATGAATGGTCCTGGACCCCGTGATGGACGACGCAATGGGTTCAAACCAGCCGCTCCGCCGACCGCACGCTATAGAGGTGCACAGCTGGAAACCCAAGAGAGCGCATACATGCAAGAAAGCCGCACGGCTGCATTCCAACGGCGAATGCAGTGTTTGACCGAGACTATCGCGCGCAGACCAGCGACATCGGCAGTCGATGCACTTCCAATGACAAGGTTCTTGCAAGAGTCGAATCATTTCCCGCGGAGGCAGCAATCACCATCAATCATGCCAATCCAAGAGCAACACGCTGCTCAAATTCCCGAACAAGCTCCAACCCGTCTTCCACATCGGCCTCGCAAGCGCCGCACACAGCGTTTCGACATCGACACACGACAATACCGGCAACCCAGTGAGCCGTTGCCTGATGACTTTCCTGTGCAAGATCTCGAAACAGCTGTGCTTGATTCGGCTCCAATCCTGCGAGGGCTTGGTCCGTCTGGTACACGCTATGCCACAGACTTCGATATTCGCCATTTGCCGACAAGCACGTACTTCCATGAAAGCACATTCATCGGGAGTGGAGATCTCGCCGCAGCTCTTGCAATGGCCGATCGGAGTATGGAACACGGTTCTGGAAGTCTTCGAATCTACATCAAGGGTAGCATGCATGAGTGGACCGCATGGTCTGAGCAGGTCAGTGCTGCCATGGCTGACATTCCCCCAGCCATCTCTGATGCACTCAGCGCTGTCGAACCGGCGCATTCCACTCAGCACGAGGACCAGATCTCTGCTGTAACATTGAACATTGAACACATGCTACGGTCCATCACTCGATATATCTCTAACTGCTTGTACTTTCTTGATGCGATTGACAGGAGAGCTTGCTGTGAAGTGCTTGGCCAGCTTGTTCAGGATATGGTGGAGCTCACTGAGCAGACCGAGAAATGGAGCGCAGGCTTCGAAAGTCTTCATCGGCGAACTATTCAGAATGTTCTTGTGATTGCCCGACAAAACCAGATTCTTGGCAATCACGCAGTCGTTCCAGCAACCATGCGTGCTGCTTTCTCCGACCGTACCGCACGCATCTCCTCGCATCTTGCTACGTCCTTGATTCCCCGACGCCTGAACGATCTGCGCTCGGAATATGAACAGCAAAGAATACTGTCTAACCAAGAACAAGGGATAAAGAAGGATGACTCAGTCTTAGCGGGCTTGGTCATACTGCATCAATGTACACGCAGCAGAGGCGACTCATCATCGTCGTTCTGGAATGTCGTTGGCCGAGCTCTCAAGGTTGACGGTTCAAACGTGCAATCGTCGGCAGAAATGGACGCCGCATGGTACAGCATCTTCACAATCCTTCCTTCTCTGGAGTTCAATGCCAGTGGCATCATCCGGATCCGGACCGAAGAAGATCTTGAGAATGGCTGGTACTTGCCTGGCCAACTTGTTGAACGATGCTTGGAGTTGTACCCTGCAACCAGTCTCATTCGAGGTTCCTCAGTCAACGAATATGTGCGAGCTACCTTCACCAGATGCTCATATTTGTTTACCAGATGGAGATGGTGGAAGTGCGAGTCTATACTCAGCACGGTGTATGACTTCTTCGCCCGTCGAAGCTTGAATCTGCTGCATCATGAGGATGGACATGGCTCGCCTGATTTTCTGGAGACCCTCACGCATCTTGACCACAATTCTCTGGATATTACAGCGGACGATCCCTCATTCTCCATATTCCTGAAGCTGCTCGCCGGATCCCTGGAAACATGGAAGCAGCTCAGCATCTACTCTGACAAAAAGATTGGCGGTATCGCGTGGAGAATAATCCCAAACCACGCCCGCATATATCGCAAGGATGCTGAGGTTCAGCAAACAGATCTGAACGCTCTGCGCAACCACTTCGATTTGCTGTGCACTTTGTACTTCGCCTCGCCGCCACTACATCGGCTGAGAGTCGACATGCTGCGCAATCTGGTTGATCATTCAACTTCTCATCGCGAAGCTTGCAGGATTAGCGTGCGTGCATGGTCTCGCCTTGCCAGCTTCCAGATGTCAACGAACGAACCGACGGACAAATTGGAACCTTTTATCAACTGGTTCAAAGACATGATCCAGACAACAGTTGCGCAATACCGCTTGGCCCGGACCGAAGCAGAGCAACAGTTCGCAGACGCCAAAGCTTCAGGTGCTATTGGTCTGGGCAACGACGTGTTGGAGAAGACGATTGCCAGTAATCAGAGGCAAATAGCCGCTACCATTGTTGATCTGCTCTCTGCATTCCGACGAGCCTTGGGCTCTGCAAGCTGCGCGGACGCAGCACGTAATCTGATAACAGGCTGCGAGCCATGGAAGGCAGTCGACTCTTTTCATCCTTCCGAAAGGCGCCTGACAAGCGTTTATAACGAGATGCTAGCAGTGTTCAAGGCCACAATCGACGTGCACCAACGGCTCCACGTGGTTTCCGACAGCCATACGCAGAGTGAAGACAGCCAAGATTATGGCGACATCGATATCCTGCAGGAGTTCGCAACTGGCCAGACTGGTAACAACAGCGAGGAACAGAGCCTTGTTGCCTTGATGCATGATTCATTTGCTCAGCTCGTGTCTGACGCCTTTGGCTCTGAAGTGTCTCCAGATGATGGTTTCCTGTCGAGAGTCCTCGATGCCTGGATCCTATTTGCCAAGCACATGGTCAGTAATGGATTGCGTTCCTGGAGCAATTTCACCATCGACTACAATGCTGGTGCATGGAATCAACTACGCGACACCTTTCAACGTCGCAAGTTCACCCCCTATGTACTGGCTATGATCCTCGAAACGGATGCGGACGCCTTTGACACACTCAGGACTACCTTCCTCAGTGCCTGGCTCAAGTCTCTTGCAGAGCGAGCATCAACTTTGAAGTATCAGCATTTGCTTACCCAAGGCCTTCTCAACGTCTCGCAGAGCATCGATGAGCCGATTCTCCGCAACTTGCCATTGAGCAAGACGTCGGAGTCCCCTCGTTATCAAATCAATCTGCAAGAGCTCCGGCAGAGGCGACTCGCCTTGATCTCAAGTGTCCTCTCCAACATGCTGGAGCACTACAACGAGACTATGCTCATCCAACCGCGCATGTTGCCAGAATTGGGAAGAGTATATTCAGACCTCGTCCAACAGCTCATGCAAGCGATGAAGTCGAATTACCAGGAACTACAGCAGAGCCACGGCGGTGACACAGCTGATATCAACCTTCGAGGAGACTACGTCATCTTCGTCCAAGAGGTAGTTGCCTTTTTGCAACAGTACACCATCGAAGGCGTCTACACGGTCGACCGATTCTTCCTCGATTCATCCGCCTTCCCGCTACCAGCAGACGACCCAACCTACGTTGTTGGGAGATTAAGGAAGCATGTGCCCAAGCTGGGCGAAGCAAAGACCAGGAAGCAACTGGCCACTTTCTTGCACAACATATCTGAACGAGCTGCTTTTGACCAGCAGCAAGCTTACCTGAGTGATCAACTGCATAAAGCCATGACTGGTACGACCGAGCTGGGAGACGTACACGCGCCCTCGCTGCGGCACGTGCTTTTTACTTCGATTATCCCAGCCTACATCGAGAACACGATAGGTGACGCCTTCACCTGGATTCTTGCTACGCCTATGATCGATGCCAGCGCAAGGACTGTGGCTGATCTGCTCTACGATACAGACCTGAACAGCGAACGCAGTGTCAGTGCCGCAACCGGACAGATCGGTACACTCCTCGGGAGTGTCCAGAAAGCATTTGCTCAACTGCACATGAACATGGAGGCCCTCAGATCGCCGCGCGTACTCCGCTCGATCAAATCCATGTTCAGGCTCTGCGAAGCGTCGGTTGTCTTCGTCGACTATGTTCGGCGTTCCACTGGTCAAACGGTCGCCGCATCAGGACAGCTCAAAGCCCTCCAACGACAAGCCATCAGCATAGAGGAGCACCTGACCACGCCTGAAGACTTCTTCGACCACATCATGGATGATTATGACGATGTAAGTCCCATCTGCCAGTGGCAAGACACATACGACTTCACAGCCAGGCAAGTGCAACAATCTGTAACCGATGATTGGAGCCTGGTCAACGAGCGATACTTCATCAAACGCGGAAATGGGTCCAGGGAGGTGTTTGTTCAAGTCGGTGGATATGATGAAGAAAGAGACGGGCTCCTGGAAGCGATCGCCGACTTCCTTGGCGTTTGCAAAAGACAGATCGGGCGTGGGGCAAGAGGAAGCAGAGATCGGAAAGGAGGAGAAAGTGATGTTTTGGGACTTGCCGATTTGGTAATATGAGCAGGGCGGTGTCTCGATCAGGAGCTTTGAGGTTTTCTTTGAAAGCGTTTTTAGCGATGCATGGAATTTGGCGCTGCATATGAGGATAAAACACGGTATCTAATAATCGCTCATGTATCCCATCCGACTACCGAATCGCAACATCGGACTGCAAAGGTGAGCTGTCGAGGTTGCGTCGCACATCATATAGTATACATGTACGTACCTCGTGCGCGTGACATATATTATGCAGCAGCACCCATGTTACCCAAGAACGACGATCTTGTAGCCTAGATCCACCCAAAGACATCCTCCATGCAAGATTGACTATCGTTTTCTAAACTGTAAATTGAAGTCATGTCAGCGTTTTGAACGACAAAATAATTATTCCCATATCTCTAAAATACACACACGTCCCTCCTCAAAGAACCCTGCAAATCACCGATGCACTCACTCCTTCATGCGGCAGCGTGCATTGCACAGGGGTGTGGCGTGCCATCTACCCCGCCGCGAGGAATGTGGTGTGCTGAGCATGTGAAAGACCACAACACCAGCTGCTATGGTTTCTTGTCCTTTTGGTATACTTTTGTGAACTCTTCCATTGTCCCATTTGCCCTTTCTTTTCCCGGTTTGTGAACGAGAATAGTCGGTGCACAAACCTTCCGGACCAGAACCAAGACGCGACGCGAACTTGATTGGATGACAGCATAGCTATATCATCGTGTAACGACATCCAACGTTCCGGCGTTGCAACTCCGTGGGCCTTGGACGTCGACCTTGGAAGGGCCAAACTATCAAGGGCATCTTGCGTCGTCTTCTTTGTGATACTGGAATGCTTGACATCTGCATTTAGACACTCAGAAGAGATTACAATCATAAGCTGTGTGGGCGCAAGAACGACCACGAGTAACGCGACCAGAGCTGAGAATCATATTCGCCACCTGATAGCTACCAACAAACGATTTCCAACAAGACAAATCACTCAAAATGGCACTCAAACCACGAACCATAGTCAATACCATCAGCGCCCTCGTAAGCTACCAGAGATTTTCCTTTAGGCAAAAAGATCGCAACCTTCAATCTAACACCAACCCAGTACCTCCTCCTCCTCACCACCCTCGCCGCCTACGCCCTCCACCGCAACGACTCCCTCTCCCTCCCAATCCCCAACATCCTCGGCGCGCTGTGTATCGCCCTCCCGCCCCTCGCAGGCGTCGCGCTCGAAACCACAATCTCGCTCCTCGCCACCGCAAACCGCACCTCCTCCTCTTCTACTAACAAACCTCTCTCCCTCACAACCACCTCCACCAACAACAACAGATCCCGCCTCTCCCCCTCCCGCGCAGCGCAAATCCAACACACCGTCGTCGCAACCCTCCTAATCTACGAGACCGTCCTCGCCACCCTCGCAGGCACGCACCTCCGCGCTTCAGACTGCGGGCTGCGCGAGAAGTGGCAGGGGATGTTCCACGCGAAGGACTCGCAGGGGATTCGCGCGATCCAAGAAGCGTTGCAGTGCTGCGGGTTTGGGTCTACGAAAGATATGGCGTGGCCGTTTCCGGGGCAGGGGCGTGGGGCGGGGGAGTGTGTGGCGCGGGCGGAGGGGGCTGTGGGGAGGTGTTTGGATGGGTTGAGGGGGGAGGAGAGGAGGGTTGGGTGGATGTTGCTTGCTGTGCCGGTGGGGGTGTTTGTTTGGAAGGTGAGTTTTGAAACTTTTCTTTTTTATTCCTCTTGGATAGGGGAGCTGTTTGGGTTTGGAGCGAGGGCGAAGATGATTATACTTGTTTTCGCGTTTTGCCTTTGCTACATTTTGGGTATCTAGACGCTAATCGTACATTACAGTGTTTGCTGCTCGCCCTTCCCACAAGCGGTGGCTCGCGCAGCTGGCTGCCTGCTGGAATCCAGCTGCCAGGCGATGGAGAGCAAAACGGGCACCGTCGGATTGAATTCCGAGACGCTGAAGAAGCAGGGGAAGAAGACAGCATTATCGATGAGGTGCGCCGGCTGAACAACGACTCCCAGCTGGCGTCGACTGTTGAAGGTACCAGGACGCGTCCGAGTGCTCTTCTTCCGCGTGACAACACGTGGGCGTCGGATCCGTGATGGCGGTAATCTAGCTGATGTTGGCAACTTGCTTGGTGTTGCTAGTCGAGAGATTCAGGAAGTTTCGTAAGATCGGGCCGGTCCTGATAGGTTTCGCATGTAGTCTCTTTAGCCTTTAGCACGGTGGTTTAATGCATGAGATCGGGTTCATCCGGCTTTTCTTCCAAATCTAGCGAGAGCGGGACCCAGCGCGGCAGCCTTCTTGCCTTCCTTAGCCTCCTTAGCTCTCTTTCTTTGCTCTTCTCTCATCTCCTGCACACGTGCTCTGTGCTCATCCACGACGTTCTTGTTGCCCTTCTTGCGCATATACTTCCTGATAGAGCTGTTCTTGCCTCTTCCGCGGTTCTTCAGGTCCTCGATACGCTCCCTCTCGGCTTCGACGCCAGTCTTGCGGTCCAGGTCCTTCTCGGCCTGGCGCTGCTGGTTGGAGGCTGAGTCGAGAGAACCGATGAAGTCGGGGTTGAGAGAGATCATCTCAGGTTGCAGCTTGTTGAGCAATTGTCTGACCTCACCCTCTTGTCTCTGCTTGGCGTTCTCGTAGGGGTTGACTTCCAGAGCGTCGAAGTTGGGCTCACCGGCACCTGGAACGATGATCGAGCTGAATCCTTGGTTGTGGCCGACGCCGAGAATATCCTCATAAGGACACCACTTCACGCGCTCAATAGTCTGGCCCTCGCCACCCCAGGCCATGTAAGGCGATTGGACCTTGACTTGGTCATCCCTGTGCTTGGTGAAGAGGTCTTGCCAGATCGTGGTCTGGGTGCCCCATCCGACGGCTGTGAGGTTGCGGTCTGAGATGTCAACGCTGGCACCAGGACGGCGCAGGAAGTACTCGTTGACCGGCTTGAACATGCGCACATCCCAAACTGCCATCTTGGAATCCTGGCCGGTGGAGACCATGTAGCGGCCTTCCCTGTCCATGGTCAGGGAGCGGACAGGTCCTCGGTGGCAAAGCATCTTTGCAAGCGGTGTTGTGCTGTTGGGTGACCAAAGTGAGACGGTACCGTTTTGGTGGCCGACGTGTAGAATGGCGTTGTAAGGGTTCTGTCCGAAAGCCGTAGGTGTGCCCTGCTTTGTGCCAACTTGCATGACAAGCTTGCCGGTACTGGTGTCCTGCCACTTCAACCAGCCAGCATTGCCAATCGTCGCAAGAAGGAAGTGGTATGGTAGGAACTCCATATTTGTGACCTCGACGTGCTGGTCCAGGTTGTGGATCTCCACACCGCGGTGGTCGTAGATATAGACATTCCTCTTTTGCGCGACGGCAAAGTATTGGTTGTTGTGTAGCCACTTCGCATCTCTTACAGTCTCGCCCAGCTGCAGTTCACAGCCCAGCTTGCCACTCCTCCAGTCCATGGTGGCAACATGTCCCTTCTTTCCAGCGAGCAGCAAGTCCTTTCCGTTTCTGGTGTAGTCGAACACATAGGGTCCAAGGCCGTCCAGTTTGAGCTCAAATCCCTTCTTCGCAGTCTCGACGCCAACATCGCTCTGAATATCGGTTTGTCGGACCTTGTATGTCTTTTCCAGCTCGTTCTCGGGCTCCAAGAAACCAGAAGTGTTCTCAAGCAAGATTTCTGCGTCCTTCGCCTTGAGCGCAGCATCGTTGTAGCGGTCGTTGAGTGCGCGCAAGTTCGCACGCAGCTTCTTGTCCTTGACACTCTTGGTCTGGATCGCCTTGCCGCGGCCATACTGATCGTTGGCCTCTTGCTGTCTCTTCTTTGCGGCAATCTCGTCTGCGGTGAGAGGCGTGGTTGGCGACTTCTTGATAGGCCTCTTGTGCACCTTCAGTCCTTCACCGTTGGCGCGAACCAGGTCGCTGGTCTGCATTTCGGCGGCCATGATTACTAGAGGTGGAGGCTAGTAAGACGATCACGAATTGCTTTCGACTTCTAAGTAGACTGCCCGGCCAAAAAGTTCAGACCCGGACTTGCCTCGGCCGGATAAAAAGGTTGCTCCCGCCTCGCCGCCCGCCTGTCGCCGGTTGCCGCCAAAGTCTAAATAAAAGCTGCAGAGCATTCGCCGAGCGCCGAGACGAGGAATACAGTACTGATGAATTGTATATGCAGTATGAGAGTGTCTATTATTATATAGTGATTTTGTGCATATGAATCGAGATGATTTCTTTTGCAACGGTACAGTCTATGTCTAACCAAACAGAATCAACATACCACCACAACAACATTAACACTGCACTCCATCCCTTGCTTATGGAGTTTAGGCTGATCGGGATGTTGCTCCAACCAAGTGCAAGCAAGCAGCAGCGAGCTCGGACTGCTCATGATGCTCTGCACGTTTCCTTCTCCATGGGCAAGCCCCGGCCTCTGATTAAATGCGCGTAAGTCTACTGTACTACCAAAGCTGTCCATCCATTGACTCTTGACATCCTCTCTGATTCATCCATCCCATCCAGCAACCTCTTATATCGCCTCTCCCTTCTCTCCCAAACTCACCTCCTCCCTCTACCTCTCTCACATACATACACAGACACACATCCACCATGCTGTCCAAGACCGCCATCCAGCGCGCCACCGCGGCCAACACCCGTGCCGTCTTCACAAAGCAGTCCGTCCGCGCTGCATCTGCATGGTCCAGCGTGCCTCAGGGACCCCCCGATGCCATTCTCGGTATCACTGAGGCCTTCAAGAAGGACTCCAACCCCAAGAAGATCAACCTTGGTGTCGGCGCCTACCGTGACGACAAGGGAAAGCCTTACGTCCTTCCCTCCGTCAGAGAGGCCGAGCAGAAGGTCGTCAAGCAGAACCTCGACAAGGAGTACGCCGGCATCACCGGTGTCCCCGACTTCACCAAGGCCGCTGCCCTCCTCGCATACGGCCCCAACAGCGCCGCCGTCAACGAGAACCGCGTTGTCATCACCCAGAGCATTTCCGGCACCGGCGCCCTCAGGATAGGCGGTGCTTTCCTCCAGCGTCACTACCCTGGCGCAAAGGAGATCTACATCCCTACTCCCTCATGGGCCAACCACAAGGCTGTCTTCGCCGACTGCGGCCTTGAGGTCAAGCAGTACCGCTACTACAACAAGGACACCATCGGCCTTGACTTCGATGGCATGGTCGCCGACATCAAGGCCATGCCCAAGGGCAGCATCGTCCTCCTCCACGCCTGCGCACACAACCCCACTGGTGTTGACCCTACTGAGGAGCAGTGGAAGCAGATCAGCGATGCTGTCAAGGACGGCAACCACTACCCCTTCTTCGACATGGCCTACCAGGGCTTCGCATCCGGCGACACCAACAAGGACGCTTTCGCGCTCCGCTACTTCATTGAGCAGGGCCACCAGCCCTGCCTTGCCCAGTCTTTCGCCAAGAACATGGTAAGATCGCATACCCATACCTTTCAACAGTATGAACGCAACTAACATTCATCCCAGGGTCTTTACGGTGAGCGCGTCGGCGCCTTCTCCATCGTCACCTCTTCCCCCGAGGAGGCCAAGCGCGTCGACTCGCAGGTCAAGATCCTCGTGCGCCCTCTCTACTCCAACCCTCCCGTCCACGGCGCCCGCGTCGCCAGCACCATCCTGAACGACCCCGCCCTCAACAAGCAGTGGCTGGGCGAGGTCAAGGGCATGGCCGACCGCATCATCGAGATGCGCGCCCTGCTCAAGAACAACCTTGAGAAGCTCGGCAGCAAGCACGACTGGAGCCACATCACCAGCCAGATCGGCATGTTCGCCTACACCGGTCTGACCGCCGAGCAGATGACCCAGCTCGCCGAGAAGCACTCCGTCTACGCCACCAAGGACGGCCGCATCAGCGTTGCTGGCATCACCAGCGAGAACGTCGGCCGTCTCGCCGAGGCCATCTTCCAGGTCAAGGGTTAAATTTCGCAACCTTGTGAAAGGGAATAATACACCGGGCAGGCAGCGAATGTGCTAGGAGATTTGCAGGAAAGCCTCATTTCGCGGCGCTTGAGGAAAAATGTACCATAGCTTCTTTCCCGCTTGCAATCGGATGGCATGGGAAAGACAGCAAAAAGGCATGGCATTTGTATGTAGCATCATCTTACGAAATTCCATCTTCTTCACCAACAACATAAGACTTCCAAATGCGCCAGGATCGACTACTGGGCTCGAGATTCGCGGTCATGGTAGGTAATACTGCTATAAAGGTCCTCTGGAATCTGATCCTCTGATCCAGAAGCTCGGTGGTGAGTGCTACACTTGATTACTATTGCGCACGATGATGAGGCTGGATTGTTTGACGCCTGTTGTGGTTCTGATATTGGTAGAGGTGGAAGCAGCTTGCGCAGCCTTGAATGTGTGTGCCGTTGACGCTCCAAGATACCGGATGTGATTCATTGAGCAAGGAATGAGAAATGAAATAGATGCGGGATTGACCAAAGATCCTCGTCCACTGCTTTGATCCTTTACCTTTTGGCTATCGAGCAAAGTACGGTTGTCCTCGTTGGCGTTTTATTCATTTTTGGGTGATGGGTGGACCTTTGCAATCCAGATGAGCCTGGCAAACCCCGAAGACGAAATAGTTTTGGCCTTTTTCTCGGTTATTCGAGGTTGGCTGAGATCAAGGCAATTTTTGGGAGTTTGTGTTGAGCGTGGATGTTGGGATCTATGGACAGGAACGCCCTTTGATTAGATAATCGTGGTGTAACGCGCCGTGATACGGAGACACGTACTATTAGCATGTAACAAGTACGTGTAGTAAATGTGGTGCCCGTCGTCAAGTTGTCTCGATCCATCAGATCAGGGTATGTGGTTAGCTGTGAAACGCGAGGAAACCGTGTTGAGTTACTTCGATGCTTGCTCTCTTCGTATGACTAGAAATTGTAGCTCGATCGATTGCCCATAGAAGTTTAGCAAGGGTTTATGTGTTAGATGTGATGTGTGTGCGAAAGTAGTTCTCAATTGATCGATGGACGTACGAGGTACAGAGGTTGCGCTCAAGTTTGCGTACAACTTAATCACTACCTAGGTAGACATCCCTCTTTGCTATCATTGTAGGCTTCCGGCAATTTTAAGAGGCTGTTAGCCGTTGAGATACTGTTTATGTCACCTCTGATTTTCAAAGTCTAGAGTGCTAGTACTATCTGCCTTAAGAGACTTGACAATCTTGCTATGACCATTGAGAGTCCATGTACAAACTTGCGCGTATGAACTGTATGTTCACAACCCGCTCAACCTCACTTCCAACTCCAACCAATCGCATCAACCAGCCAATCTACAGATGATCGAAGAAAACGATCTCGATGACTTACAAACAAATATTGGAAACCCACAGGATAAGCACGCGGCGCGGACAAGGGTATCAAGATAAGTCAACAGACAAAGCTGCAAAGGCCCCCCTCCACATGCAAGTGCCCACATCCCCAGCAACGCACGCTGCACGCACGCATGCACAAAACCGGCAAGCGCACTCTCCTCGCGGCGTCAAGTGAGGTCGGCTCTCTCGGCGGTCTCCACCTTTCAGCTTACAGGGCGCCATGGCTCCGGTTACGGGGCAAAGCAAGCACAGAGTTAGAGTTAGCATAGCGTGGGACGGTTTTTTTTTTTTCGAAGATTCCCTCAGGTCTTCTCTTGCAGCCGCCAGCGCGATCCCCGTTGCACTGCAATTGCTCCGATCCATAGAGCGGTGGCGCCGAGGATCGCGAAGGCGCAAGGATCGTGAAGGCTTAAGCCCATCGACGCCCGAACAAGAGCGTGCCTGACTGACCCTGCCTGGCGGAAACGGCCGAAAGCTGGTTCGTGTTTTGCGAGCGTTCGCATGCTGCTGCTGTGGATTCCGGACTTTCGTCCTGCGTTACCAGCCGGGTGGGCGAGTCATAGTTTCATTGGACCAAAGGGGGAGTCACCGCCTGTGAGGTGTGCTTTTGTGGTCTCGGGTCGTGATTATTGCCTCTTTGTTTCGCTAAACAGTGAGGGGATATTTGTTCTAGACAGGTCTTTTTGAGGTGCTGGGTGAAGGCGATGACATGTGTTCCCGATGATCGCTGGACCCGGACCCTGCGGGCGTGAAAATGACGTCGGGCTGCGTTTTGAGGAGATGACGTCTCGTTTCGAGATGCGTGGTGGGATGGTATTATCTGTTCACCCAGGACAGGGCGGTGGGCAGGAGTAATGCAACGAGGAGGGCGGAGTGGAGTTTTATAGTTGAGTAGGCGGCGGACTGGGCATAGATGTATACTTGGGCAGCGGTGGCGCAAATAGCAGGATGTAGTGCGCATGCTGGTCGCCATCGACGTAGCCTCTTGTCATCACCGGCGGAGTACTGGATTAGCAATATATGACGGAATGCCTACCTATCACACTGCCTTTGGCCCCATCAGGCACAATTGTACGACAGGCCCCACCGCAGATACAGCATCTCCTCTCGCCCTGCTGCCCACCCACGCTGTCCTGTCACGCCTGTCCTGCTCAACGGCCGCCGGAACGCAATAACGACGACGATCTCTCCTACTCCTCCTCCTCTGGCTCCTCATCCGGCTCGCTACTCACCTCTCACACCACGCCGGCACTGCTAGCCGAGCCAAATAGGCGCAATCGATACGTTCTCAGCTATACTGAACTGCTGCCATCTCCACCACCACCACCACCACCAGCAGCCATTCTTGCCGCTGCCAGATCCCCACTTGTACCTGCCCGTTGGCGACTTGTACGTGCGCTCACGAGCTAGTTAGAGAGGACCCTCCCTCCACTACCGAGCCTTTGACAGCCTGTTCTTCCGCGCCCTCACTCCGACCACCTGCGAATTCTGCTCCCAATTCCGTGCTGTTCTGCTCATCATTGCCACCTTGTTGTGCTGTTGCGACCCAATTTCAACCCTCGGACCATCTCAACTCCTCCTACTTTGCAGCTGGAATCCCCACCCGTGACCCGCCAAGTGACACTTTTGGACATCCATTTTCGGCAAACCGACCGTCCTCGCCAGATAGCTACCCTGCACTCCTAATCACCACCAGCACGCGCGCGAATCACCCGTCTGTGTCAGTCTTGACCGCAGCGAACATCACTCTTGCGAAACGTCTGAAGCCAGAACTCGCACGCTTCAAAAACGCTTCCCCGTCCGCACCCACGCGACAGTCGCCTCGTCTGACATCATCGGGCCCCCCAACCTCTGAGCTTGTCTTCACCACCGAAGCCAGTCACCCAAATCACGACAGCCCGTCGCAAACTCCGGCGCCAGCTGAAAAGCGACGAACCACGCGCAAAAGCGCGCCAAGAAGACCTCTTCAAAACTTTGCAAACCACAGGAAGCAGCCTTGACAACTTGACTAGCAGCCATGGCCCCTCCGACGCAGCAAGCGGATGTCAAGGTAGGAAAAGCCGAGCCTGTCCGACCCTCTTCCCCTCAACCCGTAGGTGCCAATCGCAACAAATATACCAAAAAAACCTCGCAGCCATCCGGGGCTCGGGAGAGAGCCTCGAAAGACGCCTGCGATCATGATTACGAGCCAGTGAGCGAGCAAGGAGGCACCATCATCTTCAACTGATTGACCTCACTCACTGGCTTTGCGCCTGCTCTGTACACGTCTCTTCCGGGCCCCGTCAGCGTCCCTTGATCCATCGATTTACATCCCTTTAGCCCATCTTCCCCATGCTCAATTCACAACTTTCTGCAGCTGACTAACGTGACTCTTTGCAGTCTGAGGATGGCTCTGCCGGCCCTTCCGGCCTGCCTGACTTCCACGGCGACATCGACCCCGAAACATTCGAGCAGGTATGATAATCGTCGCAACATCAAACTTTCCAAGCCTGATCTGGCGTGTTCTGACCGATCGTCTTTCTTGTCGTTCTAGATCCTCGAGATGGACGACGACGAAGAGGAGCGCGAGTTCTCCCGATCAATCGTATACGACTTCTTCTCCCAAGCCGAACAGACCTTCCAAAAGATGGACCAGAATCTGTAAGTCGGATACCCGCGTTTGATCCACCCCTGCAAAATTGCTGTCACCACGCCCGCATGACTCATACCAAACTTCAACATCCCAACTAACAACCCAATCCCCAGCGAAAAACGTGACCTCGCACAGCTATCGTCGCTCGGCCACTTCCTGAAAGGCTCGAGCGCAACGCTCGGCATGACAAAAGTCAAGGACAGCTGCGAGAAGATCCAGCACTTCGGCGCGCACAAGAGCGCCGACGGGTCCAAGGACGTCGAGGACGACGACGAGTGCCTCGACAACCTCAAGAAGATCATCAAGCAGGCGAAGCAGGAGTTCGCCGAGGTCGAGAAGAGGCTGCGCCAGTTCTACGAGCCGGAATCGGCTTAAAAGTGGTGCGGTGCGCAACGCCGATCGGAAGCTTGCTCGCATTGTTGAAGCATTTGGAGATGTGTTTGTTTGATTGTCCTCCGCGCGTGTGAGGGAGGCTGTTGACTTGCAGCGTTGATGGCATGGGGACGTTCAGCGTACAATTGTATTGGGGGAAGTGAGGGACGAAGGTCCATATCTTGGTCGATGTGCATGGGGGTTTTGCGGCTGGCGGTCGAGTGGCGCGCATGCATCCCTGTTTTGGAAGATGACTTGCTTCTCGAGTTCGCTTGTATCACGACACGTACAATCCGGATGATGGAAGTGGGCCTAGGGACTGTCGTGCGCGTTTCCGCTCCCGCATGGTGGTAATGACAAGCTGAAGAGGAGAATCGAGGAGCGAAAAAAACACGAATTCTTCCGAATGTCATTACGTTTTCATGTCCTATCCTCTTTTGCGACCTTGTCAATCCTGCTTGACCTGGCGTTCCTTTACCTATCGCGCTCATACGAGGCCGCACGTTCTTGACTCGTGCTCAAGTGTCCATTTTTCCTGTGGCGGCGATCGAGGACCATTCCCTCAATGACGCTCACGGTCAATATGCCTGGCGCCATGCAAACGTGTGTTCTATCTTCCACCCAATCCTCTCCTCTCGCCGAAGCAAAAATGCATGCAACACGGTCCGAAAGCTTTGTGAAAAACAAAAAAAAGGACGAAAATAAAACAATTGTTGAATATACACTCGTAAAGATGCGAATATCTTGAATATCTCATACAGCAATGTAGGGGAAAAAAAAAGCGAACCATGCTATGTGCTCTTTTTTTGGCTTGGTAGGAAAAAGAAAAAAACCAACCAAACCAGGACCCATGCCATAACAGCTGATGAAAAGACTACATGATCTCTCCCACCAGCCCTCGAAAAGTAACCGTGCATTGCAGGAGAACCATTGCCATGGTTTGTAGCCGTAGATGGGCAAGAAGCGAAGACGTACCTTTTGATGAATGAAAATGCAGAAGATGACAGCAGAAAATTCTGCTGCTTCTTCTACCTTCTCCTCTCGCCGTCTCGCAGCTCGCGCCAGCGGGTCAGGAGAGGCCTCATTTCGTCCTCGCAGCTGCGCGCAGCGTCGCGCGCGCAGCCGTGGAAGTTGGCGATGAAGTCGCCTTCTTGGTAGATGCCTAAATGTTTCGTAAAATCAGCATTACATCTTGAATCTGCAAGGTTGCAGAAAAATATTGTTATGATAAGAACTCACCCTCATTGCTCGCGCCCGTATCCCTGGTATACGAGTTCAAAACGCGCTGCGGCACAAGCGCCAACTTCGCCAACACCGTGCCGTGCCACTGCACGATGTGCTCGAGCGCGTGGCCCTCGGCTTTCTGGAAATTGTAGCTGCGGTACAGCGGGTCGAACCAGGCGTCCAGGAAGAACTTGGCCCACTCGGTGTTGCGGATCAGCAAGCTGCCGCCCGCGAGGCCCTCGCGGTCCTGCGAGAGGACGAAGTCGACGCGCTCGCCTTTGAGGTGCGAGAAGGTCTTGATGACGCTGTCCGGAGGCACGACGGGCTTGTCGGTGATCATGAGGGATTCGAGTTTGGAGGGTTGCAGGACTATGCTGGAGAGGGGTTCGCGGGTGTTCATGATGAGGGCGGTGGGGGTGAGGTAGAAGACCCAGTGGGTGTCTGGGTGGATGGTCAGGGCGTGGCGGAGGGCGGGCACGGTGGCCCAGGAGGGCGGCACGTTAGGCATGAGGTCGTAGTCCGAGGTGCTGGGGAAGAAGGTCTCGTAGCCATGGCGCTGGGCGTAGTCGCGGCGGTTCTCTTTGATGTCGTTGGCGTGCGCGGCGCTGAGCTTGGGATCGATGGGCGTGACGATGACGACCTTTGAGGTTCCTGGCGGTGGGCTCGTAGATGATATTTGTTTAGACGAGCCGCTGAAGAGGTAGAGGAAGAAGGCGAAGATTCCTGCGCCGCCGAGGATGTACGGCAGCAGGCTTCGCAGGTTGCGCCGGCGGTATGTTGTTGAGCGCGGCTTGTAGGCCTGCGGTTGTGAGGTCTTGCGCGGGTATGGGAACTGCATCATTGTGGTCGCCGTTGGCGGTGTGGGTGTTTTGCGCGGATGCGCGGTTGTAGCTGTATGGTCGTCACTCGTATGCGGCGTGGCAGGTCCAGCTGTTTCGTATTGCTTTCTCGACTCTCGTGTTCAGGGTTCCATCTCAGCTCGTATTCGTGATATGTTTTGATAGCCCGGCACTTTCCACACACGACCAGCGATGTTCCTTGCTCTTCAATGCAGTCTTTCCAGATTGTCCTTCTGTATGCTTGCCGAGGGGCTGGAGAGAGAGAGTCTTCGTTTGATTAAGGTCTTCAAGGGCCACGATAAGCGAAGGCAGGGGCATTGCCAATCTCACAATCTGGCCATTTAGACATAACATAAGGTCCGGCGCGAGCCTGTCCGCGTGAAAGCTACCCCGGACTCTCGGGATCCACCCACGTGCTGCAGCAGCCTTTCTCTTTCAGGGTTGCTGAGTAGGGAATCATTTCTGCCGACTGAACAGACTTGTCTTCGTCTTACTGGAACCGCAGGATATACGAACTTGATGCTGCCATCGCTGCGACACTCGACGCGAGCAGCACGTGCAGCTACTCAGCAACGATGGATTGAGAGAACATCTGCTGGCAGCACTCGCCTGCTATCACACCCTCCGCGATGGATTGACGGCAGCCGCCGTGCTTTCTGCCAGACTGAGCATCGCTGCGAGAGCGTCTCGACGGCCGAAATACCCAGCGACCTTTCGCAGCCTATTCCGTTTGGACCTACACCGCAAAAAGTCGAGTGGCGGAAATTGCCTGTCGTCTGCCCTGGATGTGGCGCACCAAGCCAGACAGTCGAATCGGATGCGGCAGGATACTACGGCGACAAGAGACGAAAGCGTGATGCGGCGCAATTGAGGCAGAAAGAGGATGATGAAGTGTTCCGCCAGGCGCTGCAGAGTGGTGCATTGAAAGGCCATACTGATGTGGTGATCGAGGATGCGAAACCCACCAAGGAAGACGACATACCAATATGCGATCGTTGCCACATGCTTCACCACAACGGCGTCGGGACTTCGATCGTTCACCCGTCTATGCAATCGATACAGCAGATCATTGAAGAGTCGCCGCACAAGCACAACCACATCTACCATGTGATTGACGCTGCCGATTTCCCCATGTCGCTCATCCCGAATTTACAACATGCTCTGGACCTACCTCGACTACGGACGCAGAACCGGAGGTCGAAAAGCATGCGATACATGCGCGGTCGTGTAGCAGAGGTCAGCTTCATCATTACGAGGAGCGACCTGCTTGCGCCACAGAAAGAGCAAGTAGACAAGATGATGCACTACTTGCAGGAATGCTTGCGCGATGCATTGGGAAGATCAGGGAAGAACGTTCGTCTGGGCAACGTGAGGTGCGTCTCGTCGAAAAGAGGATGGTGGACGAAGAATGTCAAAGAAGACATCTACAGGCAGGGTGGAGCTGCATGGATGGTGGGCAAGGTGAATGTCGGAAAGAGCGCTCTGTTCGAGGTAGTGTTCCCGAAAAACAGAGGACAGAAAAGGGTCGATATGGAAAACATGCGAAAGGAAAATGCCGAGAAACCTGCTATGGTCGAAAGACCGGTGGCTTTGGATGATGGCGAAGTCGATCCATTTGAGGAAGAGGAGTCTGCGCATATGGTCAAGACTGTCGTCGAGGAGCCTGCGCTAGATGCTTTTGACCTGGCTGAGCAAAACTTGGAGGAGCAGCCCGAGAAAGGGAACGAAGAGCCAGAGGAAGAAGACGAAGAGGACGTCATGTTCGACGAAGACGAGGATGCGTCACTCCTGCCACCAGCGCAGCCCGAAACAGCATACCCACAAATGCCACTGGTGTCATCGCTCCCCGGCACAACAGCTTCGCCCATCCGCGTGCCCTTCGGCAAAGGCAAAGGCGAGCTTATCGACCTGCCTGGAATCCAGCGTAGCTCGCTCGACGAACACATTCTACCGGAGAACCGCAAAGACCTCGTCATGGAAAGCCGCGTCACCCCAGAGCAGCACTCGATCAAACCAGGCCAATCTCTTCTCCTCGGTGGCGCAATCCGCATAACACCCAAGACCGACTCCCTCGTCTTCCTCATGTACCCGTTCGTCTCTGCAGCGCTCAACCCGCACACAACCGCCACAGATAAGGCGATCGCTATCCAAACCGGTATCCACCCCGAGACCAAAGAGCCCTACGCCGGCACCGTGCCCACAGTCGCCACCGACGCCGCGAAGCAGAACATGTCCAGCGCCGGCACTTTCAAACTCCAATGGGACGTGACTAAGCGCCGCGCCGGCCCCGTGACAAGCCGCTCAGACGGCAAGCAGAAAGCAGACAACCTGCCCTTCACAGTCTACAGCGCAGACCTGCTGATCGAAGGCGTCGGCTGGGTTGAGCTGGTCGCGCAGGTGCGCTCCAAGCCCGCGAATGTACAGTACTCTCCGCCTTCGGGCGAGGATGCTTTCGGGTCAATCTCGAGCATGCCTGAGGTTGAAGTGTTTAGTCCGAAGGGCAAGTTCGTGGGCATCCGCAGGCCGTTGAATGCGTGGTTGTTGGGTGGGCAGCAGAAAAAGCCTGTGCACATGCAGAGACCTAGGCCGAGACAGACGGTCTCCTTCATGAGGCGTAAGGCTGGTGGGAGGTAGATTTCGACGTTTTTGGCTTGTATTCATGATTGTAAGATATGTATACTATAGAGAGAGACTTGTAACAACATCTGAAAGAATCATGTGGTTTGCATTGTGGCGTAGTGTATGAAAAGGACCCATATTCATACATTCATTCCACACATGTACTTCTCAAAGAATGATTCTGCTAGAGATGATTCGTTCGTGTCAAATTCTGTACTGTACTTACAAACCGATGAGATTAAAGCCATCAAGTCGACTGCATAGCCTGTCCAGATGCTCTGCTATCGATGTATAGGACCGTGTGCTTGCATCTCGTAGTGCTAATCACTCATTCTTCCACTTTCTTTTTTTCATTAAAGATCCAAATCCTCATACCAACGAGATAGATCTCAAACGCAAGCGTAGCTGAGTACATCGTAACGATTGAGAAAGGCAATGCGTGCTAATCGCCGCACTATTTGATGGCGTCGTGCTGCTGGTGTTGTATCAAGGAAACCACATTCCACACGTAAAAAGCCATGCATGTATGTACACCTGGGACAAAAAGACTTTTTCGAGATTGTCCGCACACATCCATATTAGTGCGTTTTTGCATCGCAAACAGGTCAATTGAAGTCTTCTACGTTAGTTTAACCTGCCCTCGTCGTCAATCTCAGCTTTACGCGTCGTCGTCGCCCAAACCCATCGATCCTGCCCCAATTTTTGTTGTGAGGGAGATATTGCATGAATTGTAGACTTGGTACTTAACCGATGCTATGGCCGAGTGGTCTAAGGCGGTAGATTTAAGTTATACCATCCAAACTCTACTGGAGCAATCCGCGTGGGTTCAAACCCCACTGGCATCATCATTTTTCGACGTTTGAAATCAAACTTTTTGGGTATCGTTTTATTTTTGTTCGAAAAACACGCGACGCGCGACTTTTTATAGGTTAAATAGCTTGATTAATGTCTTGAACAGTGGGAATTCAATGGAAAAGATGGGGGCTGTACGCTTCAAACGGTTTTGGTTGATTAATATTGATATCCGCTGGTTTTTGATTATAGCTGATATTGCGGGCGACCGAACTTCAAAGACGCTAACGGAGGTGAATGTGCCGCTTTGAGCCATTGAATTGATCGAATCCCATCATTAGGTCATTGACATACACTCTACAATCCTTGATTCAGATTATCTCGTGATGGCAGAGACTAGAGTTGCTTGTCCGCAGCCCGAGGACCGTTAGCCTAGGACCGCTAGCGATTTGAACGACGATTGTGACTTCGACTGCACACTCTAGCATCCAAGTTTTGCTTGTTAGTGAGGAACCAGTTGTCAAACAACGCCTTATACGCGTGGAAGTGACAGCGGCCTAACTACGCTATAGAATTCTAGTTCGGATGTATCAAGCGTCGCGTACACTAGAACCATAAGAAGCGCCAACTGTTAGCTCATTTCTACAGCCACCTATATACTCCTGCACTCCGTCTAATAACCAATAATCTTGTCCTAAGATCCTCACGCTGTTGAGCATTTTACCAGGGGCATATCCTAAACGATTCCTTCTTTCTCCAACGCATGACGCTTTCAGAAACTACCATCAACACCACCAGGGCAATGACCAGTATGTTTGCTGACCTTTAGCTCCAGCAAGCCACTCGTCCTACCCATGTGTAAATGGTACCGACTTTTCAAGTCGAGACCACTCGACGGTGTTCGTGACTACGACGAGCTTGCCAGAAGCGTCAATATACGTGTCAATGTCAAGACCAGCAGTAATATCTTGCTCTTGCAATCTGAAAGCCGACAAAGCCCAATGCAGTCGTTGAGAGATAACGTGTCCATCATCGCGAGAGGCTACCCTTATTCTTCCTTGTTGATGGTGATGGAGACGCAACGAACAATTTATGTTGGCATTCTATGGTCTCTGCATCAAGACCAGCACAAGGCAAGGTATTTGCGACAGACATTTCCAAAGCAGAAAATCGACTACATCGGGAAAATGCTCTTGATATCCCCCAAGTGGAAAGCTATGACAGCTACTCTAACTACAACTCCACATTCTAGATGAGACTGCCGTTCCTCGCAAATGCCCCAATAATGCCCACGCTCGAACACAGTACGCTGAAATCCATCCATGTTTGGAGAACAGAAACATCAAAAATCGACACCCGCAGATGGGATCCCACACAGGCTGGAAGCCGAAAGAAACATAAGGAGACGGACAATCAGAACCACCCTCCCTACCGCCCCCCCAACTCCATACCACCACCACCAGCAACACCACCAGGCCCCTCAACCCCCGGACTCGCCAAACTGACACTCAAAAACAAATCCTCGCCCCTCCTCGAAGGCGTCAACTTGGGCTCCCAAAGCGGACTCCTAAGCACGACCTCGCGATCCGTGCGCAGAATCTGCGGCCCTGCGCTCGCCATCTCTGGCGTGCGAGGTAGATCGTATTCCGGGTCAGGCCCATAGCCTGTGCCTACATAGCTGGGTTTGCGCAGCGAGACCGGGGGTCTGGGGCGTGGGCCACGGACGCTGTTGCTGTTTGCGGGGCGGCCGTAGCCTTTTAGGGGAGAGGATTGGGAGTTTGAGAGGGAGCGGATGTGCAGGCCGTTGGAGAGGGAGGTTGCGGCGGAGGAGCCGAGACGTTTTGCTGCGAGGGTAGAGCCGGAGAGGGAGGGTTGGTGGCGGGTTTGGAGGGGAGTTTTGGGTGTTGTGGTGGAGTGTTTGGGCGGCGGTGGCGGTGTGTGGGCTTGTTGTCCTTGTTCTCTCAAGGGCCAGACTTGGGAGTGTTGGTAGGCCGGCGAAAGGGTTGGCTTCGGGGAGCGTGGGACGGATTGGTTGCTTGAACGGGGGACTTTTGGGTATTTGACACCGCTGTTTGGCGAGTCACCTTCGGGAACGGGAGAAAGATGGCGATCGATCTCTTCGGGAGGAGTTATTTCGTCTGGATCGGTGCTCTCGAAGGATGTCTCGGAACC
>Ga0265797_10001829_pt1 | contig 36927 bp, 28 predicted proteins | sample P2T30metagenome_FD_192433 | JGI IMG/M metagenome (GOLD analysis project Ga0265797, IMG submission 192433) | Plant litter microbial communities from East Loma Ridge, Irvine, California - P2 T30 | ecosystem: Environmental > Terrestrial > Plant litter > Unclassified | place: USA: California...
GTTCGGACATTCGGGGATCGCGAGTCTAAAGCCCGATGACCGAAACGAAATGTGAACGACTCCAACATAACTGCCGTAGATATTACCGGAGCCCGCGCAACCCGTCAGTCACCTCTGAACATTCCGCTGCTTGTAGTAGCAACTTGTAGAGCACGTAATGGCGGACTTTATACCCGATCTCGGACATGGGTGCATTGCTACATTGGGATGTCAGCCTCTTGATTGTTTACCCGTCCTGCACTGCGTACACCGGAGATATAAGTCTAGGACAAGTCATAAACTCGGCCGAGGGTGTCTGGTAGATCTGACATGCACCGACTACAGTACATATGTATACATACATGTATATGCACCATGCTTGACAAGCCGACTGTCACACATGACAACAGTCAGCCATACAAGCATGGCTGCCACAAAAGCTTGTTCGCACCTACCGTGTCGCTTTACTCATCACTCATCCAAACAGCGGGATCTATTCCACATCAAACAACAACAACAACAAAAACGACCACAACCCATCAAAAGCCATCTCCCTCCCTCCACTCCCTCCCAGCCTCCTCAGCCCTCAACCTCGGATTCCTCCCCCTCTCAACCGCCTCCTCCTTCCTCCTAACCAACTCAGCATGCATCTCCGCAATCTTCGCCTCCAACCAAACATCCCTCCCAAACTCCGGGAAATCCACCGCCGCGGCCTCGGGCAACTTCTTCCCCCCGCCGCCGCCAGCAGCAGCAGAAAACTTCTTGAGCCTCTCAATCCTATCCGAAGCAGCCCACCACTCCTGCAACTCCACTTTGAACTCGTTCATCTCGTACCGCAGCTTGAAAAAATCGTTGAAGGGTTCGTAGCCGCCGAAACAGACCCCGTAGCCGTCGCAGTAGCACGCATTCATAGCCGGGCAGTGCGTCGGCGCAGAGCTGAAAATGTACTGCCAGACGTACTCGAACACCCGGCCGGATATGTAGTCGCTCAGCTCGGTGCGCGTGATCCAGTCGCGGAGGTAGACGTAGCGCTGCTTGGGGAGGGCGCGGATCCTGTCGCGGCTGACGGCAAACTGCGCGCAGCAGGGAGTGGCTAGGACGGTGGGGATGGGGTCTAGGGGAAAGAGTTGCGACCAGGCTTGCGCTAGGATGTGCTCTTCTTTCTTCGCCGTGTTGGGCTCGATGGCGGCGGGGTGCATCCAGGCCGGGCAGCCGGGGTCCCAGTGGCAGCGTAGGTTCATGTAGCCGAGTCGCGTGACGTGTTCGGGCGAGAGGCGGCGGAGCATTTCGGCGGCGTCGTTGGAGAGGAGTTCGTTGTTGTGCCAGGCGAAGCGGTGGGCGTGCATGAAGATGCTGATGTCTGGGAGGGAGTCGTAGGAGTCTATGATGTAGGTTAGGTAGACCATGACCTCGTGGCCTTTATTCTTTGGTGGGTGCAGGGGCGCGGTTTTGTCGTTTGCGACGTAGATGGCGTGGCTCAGCTGGCCGTGTGGTGCTAGCATGTCCGCCAGCTCGGCTTCCACCCATGATGTGTCCTCCTCTTTGGTGCTGGCTAGCACGAGTGTTCTGGTGTAGTTGCTTCCGGGCGGTTTCGTCTCTCCTATGGGATATGGTGATTCGAGATGCGCGCCTGGTTTGCTGAGGTCTTCCTGTTTCCACGGCTGGCCAGCGTCTGGCTGGGTGGTTCGCAGGTCTGGGAGTATGTTTCTTCCACTCGCAATATCCTCTTCCGAAGGGCCATAGCTGTCACCCAACCCTACCGCCTGCGGGAGAGTATTCCAGGAGACTCGTTGGAGGAGGAAGAAGATGAGGAGGGTGCTCAGGCCGGCTCCTAGAACGAATGGTAGAAGCCGGCGGCGCGTCATAAGGCCTCTGCGAAAGGGCGCCGTGGTGGATGATTGGAAGGATGTTGATGAGTGGGACGGGACTACGATGAGCAGGTCTTACAGAGAGTTGAATACAATAATGAAAGAGATGTTCCCGCCCATCCACTCAGCCTTGTCGCTCACTCTCGATGGCTTGCAAGGCGTCGTGGATTCACAGCTATAGCCATGAGTAGGATGGAACAGGCTGTGTTTTGTCCAGTTGTAGATGTTGAGATGTTGGGAGTCTCCTTGTTGTTATACCGTCTGCGTCTTTCGGTAAGTGAGTGCCGCCAAAAACAAACTCTCGGCACGGCTGACGACGCTTCCAAACCGTTCTGCCGGCCCGATTTGAGACGCTTGGAGACTTCACCATGGAGACAAGAACAACATGTCTCACGCCATCTCCGTCTTTGCCATACGAAGTGGTACATGTATATGAGGACATGCGGTCCAATGATCTGCACACGATTCAACTCGACTGGCATGACTCGGGTTTCGACATGGTCTTCCGATACACCTCACCTCACCTCAATTTGGCGACATTACTGGGTTGGATCACGATTTACATGTGTACGATACACTACCATCTGCTCTCACCAATACAAATCACGACCGCTTACGGAAATACCTGCCATGTCACCTTGTAGCGCGCTCTTGACATTGCCACTGCAATCCGCCTCGTTCACACCGAGTAGGTATCATGTATGCTCGCTTTGTGCCGAGCAAGCTAAGTATTCATCTTTCGTGTCATCTCAGCCGCGAATAAAAGACCACACTGAGGCAAGTAGTAGACCGCAGATGCGATGGCGTCAATAATTGCATCTGTCAAGACGCTCTCGTCCGGCATCCGAATAGACGTCGCCAATCCTAGAGAGACGTCCAATTTCCAAGACAATCAACGGTCGGCCTGGGCAAAACCACCCCAACCATGCCCACGGCAACGCAATGCTACCAGTCAACAGTGCTTATGCCTCACGTATATGTCAACAGATACCCCGCCACCATGCCACTCGTCAGACTCCAATGCAAAGCGGTGTCAACCTCACCATGAAGAAGATACAGCTAGACGACCATGCCTGGATGTTCATGCCGCCAACCGCCATCCTGAGCGTCTTGACATTTACTGCATATTTTGCCTACCGCATATACTGTCTAGTCATTGCCCAACAAACGATACAGCCTGCAAATGCTCTGGGACTTGCTTGGTTTTTCCTGGCCGTCGAAATCCTTACATTCGGTGAGTGTCTCGAGATGTAAGATATCTGCAAGCACTCGGGCCTAACATAACCATTCCAGCACCTACACAACTCCCAATCCTCCTCCGAAGCATCGCATTCCACCGCCCGAAAAGACCACAACTCCGACTCTCCTGGCAACGACCCGACGATGTCCCCACGGTCGACATCATCATCACTTGCTGTGGCGAGGACCTGGATGTACTCCTCGACACCATCCGAGCGACCTGTAACATCGACTATCCTCCTGAGCGTTACCGCGTCTTCCTCAGCGACGACGGTGCATCGGAAGAGCTCCGCACTGCTGTCGAGTCTCTGGATGTCATTGGCCCGAAGCTGATCTACACGACTCGCGAGAAGCCTGCTGTCAAGGACTACAAAGCTGGCAACCTCAATCATGGACTCAAGTTTTCTAGAGCACTGCCCAATCAATCGTGGCGCGTGGGCGTTACTTACATTGAGGATTCGAATGGGCATGCGTTCCCTTCCAAAAAGTCTTCAGCTGCAACCCTGGTTGGCTCCGATACGGACGAAATGCCAAAACCCATTGCAAAGCCTTTGCCGCCCACCGTTTACGAGCTTGAGGATACTTCCGTGGCACTGCAAGCTTCCGAGTATATCGTCGGGATCGATGCCGATATGATCCCTGAGAGAAATATCTTGCGGGCCCTTTTGCCTCACATGGTTGATGATCCTACCATGGCAATGGCTTGTCCTCCGCAGGTAAGCTCGCTCGTGTTGAAAGCATACTTGACAACCGAACAACTGACAACATTCATTGCAGACCTTCTACGACTGTCCTCCCAATGACCCCCTCATCCAGACCATGCATCAGTTCAGCGGTGTCACTGAAGTCGTCCACGATTCTCTCGGTCACGCTGACTGTCTGGGTTCGGGTTATATCATGCGACGAGCCGCCGTGGAAGATATAGGGGGCTTCCCCGTGGAATCTCTCTCTGAGGACGTCTGCTGTTCTGCCCGCCTACTTGGAGCAGGCTGGAAAACATGCTTCATCCCGGAGTCGCTACAGCACGGTTCCGTGCCAGAGTCGTACAACGCGCATGTAAAGCAACGCACGCGATGGGTAGGTCCTCTGCTTGAACCAACAAAGTCGCTCGCAAGATCATCTCACTAACACCAATCCCCAGTTCGTCGGCCACGTGCAAACCGCGCTCCTCTTCAAATTCCGCCTCTTCGGCGCAGTCGGCAAACACCTAACCTGGCGCCAGCGCGCAGTCGGCATAACCTTCGACCTCAAACACCTGATCCAAGCCCCCCTAGCCCTAATCTACCTCGCCCTCCCCTTCACCCTCCTCTGTGGCTACCCCTTCGTCCTCTGGTCAAACGCGCACCAACTCAAAACCCTCATCCGCCTCGTCTCCGTCCACATGCTCTGCCGCTGGACCCACCAACTAGTCCTAGCCCTCATCGCCCGCCGCGTCAACAAAACCTTCGACGTGCGCCTGCCCTCCTACGACACAGACCTCGAGCAGTTCCTCAGCCCCTACATCTTCGTAGCCTACGTCCGCTCCTTCATCCTCCCCGCCGCCCTCGGCGGCAGGAAAACAGGCTTCACCTCCACCGGCAGCATCGCGTCCGCCATGGACGAGCGCTCGAAAACCAACCGCGCTTCCCTGCCGCGCAGACTCTACATCATCGTCGTCCATCAGATGGCCTGGGTGCACCTCCTGTTCATCCTCGCCATCGTGGCCGGCGTGCTCTTGACGTTCCTGAGGTGTTTCTTGCCCGATGGCTTGCAGCGGATCCGCAGCGCTTATGTTATTGGCGATGCGACTTCCACCCACGACAAGCTCGTCTACCTCATCACAAGATTAGGCTGGCCGCCGCTGTTCTGGCTGCAATCTACCGTGAGCGCCTTGACGCCGTTTGTAAGTCCTCCTCACTCCCTCCTAGCCTAGCAAAGCGAGCAAATGCAAGCATGCATTCACAGCGAATATCGAACAAACCAGACCACCAGAAAAATATTATTCCCGTTTACTAACAAAATTTTCAAATCACAGGTCTACGCCATCTGCCCACCCACCGTTCCCAACAGAGAAGAACTACTAGACCGCGACCCCAAGACTGGCATCGCGTACCCGAAGGATTCTTCCAAAGTGCTGCGCAAGACCATGTTGGGCAGTTGGAGGTATTGGAGGGGTGGGGTTGTTGTTTTGTATACGTGGGTGTTGCTTATTGGGAGCGCTTGGTTGTGATTTTTGTTTGGGGTTGGGGTTGGAGTTGGGGTTGGAGTTTTGGGGGTAAGCATTCATTTGGGGGGTTTGGGGGGGATGAAGTTCTTATGTGTGGTGAAGTTTATTGTAATAGGCAATAGCCATGCGAGGCAACTGCATTCCTTGAGTGCATATCCAGGTACATACATGGGTTACCTGCTTTCAACAGAGCGGCTTGTTCCGTTGTTCGTCCGCACTGAAGCTCGGAGAAGAAGCACGCCAATGTTCATTGAGTCCTGCGGAACAACTGCGGGAGATCATGTAATGCACTTATTACACGAGATAAGAGCGAACACATTTGAGATTGTGTTGTCGACCACATGACTTATAGTTTAATACCTAGCCTCTCTCAGAGCTTAAGCTAGGTACATAGTCCCGGTCTAGCTGAGGCTGCGACGGAGAGCATCGTGCTTGAGACAACGCATGTGCTTTCTCGGGTGCACACGCAGCCACAGCACTTTTGTGCGTGTCTGGTACGGAATCTTCGATATGTGTCCTCGTGGTAGAAGGCTACTTCTGGCGCAGTTTGCAGCTGGTTGGTAGTCCACTCGGCCTGATCGGAGTACAAAAGCGATGTATTGCAGTTATTCCTGGCCAGTTTGGACGACTTGGATGGAAATGCCATTGATATCAGTCGGATATTGGAAGTCGTTCGCTCAGCATCGCATTGAGACGAGATTCTGCAGATCCTTTCCAAGGGAATAACAGTCGAGGGTCGATGTCTTTTCGGGATATTTCCATGTTGCGGAAGGATCAAGTTTGGGGCGTGGACCCTATCGAATTGATTGATTCATTTGCCGAGACCGGGCCGTCGGATTGGATCAGACTGGCCCTATCGCCTTTCTTATCGGCGCTCCTGTGTGATGGCCCGGGAAGCATTGTCGCGTCCAAGGCACTACTCGCCCTGGTCCCACACACCATGGTATCTCATTCATGAAGATTCTTCGTGACACTCAACTGTCAGATATAGCACGACTGATGGTGATGCCACTACATTATGCCAAAACAACGGCGTTCACTGGCGTGCCAGCACTGCAGACGTTTAAAGACGCGTTGCGATCTACCTCCGGACGCTGTAACATGTTCGCGTTGTAAGAACTTGCGGTATGTCTTATCCAGCTCAAGCTCACCAACAACGAACCATCAATTGACATTCATCAGACTAGAGTGTGTGATGCCGCTGTCAATGATCCGTGAAGTGCGAGCTCCGCCAAGCACGGTGACACCGGCCAGCGGTGATGGCCATCAACCTGGCCAATCTTGCGGCGAGAGGCATGTTCGCCTTTGAAATTCCATCGGCCTGTGACTGATAGTCCGTAGTCTTAATGCAATCCATGCATCAATATCGGAGATGCAAAAGTCCATTGCCTCATTGACCGACGTCGTCTTGCAGAGATCCGGTGCCGCTTCACAATACTCTTCTGGAGAGGATGACACTCTAGTACAGCGACCTGTGTTTCAAGGTGGCGATTCTACTCTGATATCGAGTCCAGGCACGATACCAATAGCGCCTATTCAGGCTGTTCGCAACATGAACTCTTGGATCACTGGACAAAGACCGGATGGAAAGCTTGATCTACCAACTTCGTCCACTGCGACTCCCGAGGCGGCTTTTGATGAACACTATATTCGTGTGTAAGTCTGCTGTGAGGCTTGAATCCGCCGAAGTTTTGATCGGCCGACGCCTCTTGCCAATTTCACTAATGTGTCCGGTACAGATTCCTCGCATCAGCTCCAAGATATGCGTTCATCAAGTCCGAGCTTTCCAAATCCGGGACTCCTGTATCGTCTTTACTCCGTGCTGCATGCCATCTGGTAGGCTCACAGTGTTGCCAAGATGAAGAACAACAGGACGAGGATCTTTATGAAAATCTCAAAAAGAAGTTATCCCTTGTCATGCTAAACCCTCCCTTGGACACGGCCGACCTCTGGACCATGCTCATCCTCAGCACGTGGAACCTTGGGCCAGCCAACTCAAATCGCTTCATCGACAGCTGGCTGCTCAGCGGATCAACCCTGCTCTATTCATCACTGTCGTATGGATTCTCAACCTCGCGCAGAGCGATTGATGACTTTGATTCGCAGGATCAGACTACGAAGGCTCAAATTCTAGCTTGGAATGCTACTGCGCTGCTACATCTGAAGTGAGTGCTACCACGAGAGCAATGGAATGCTGTGCTGACCTCGACCAGGTTTTCCGTCGGCACAGGCAAGTCGTGTGTGTTCGAGACCGACACTTTGAGCCAGCTCACAGCCATCGTGCTCGAGAGTCAAGAAACCAGCAGGGACGACAAGTCCACCGCCATCGAATTGGACCTCTACGTGCATCTGTACAAGTGCGTGGTACAAACTGTGGTCCAGATCGACCAGACAAAAACCCGCTGTCAAGATTGGAAAGTCAGACACGATGATCGTTCGTATTGTTCCTTACCCGGCAGACATCCTCAACTGACCTTCACAGTACTTCGAGGAGACGTTCGGCTCAAGCTTGGTTACAGCTCCGCAATGCTTATCCTAGAGCGTTGGGACCTGGCCCAAATGCCAGCGGGCGACAGTGCAACTAGCCATCAGGAGGCCGACTACATTATATCCCTTGCCAACGGAAAGATGCGGTCCGTCGCCAACAGGGCGATCGAAGTGCTATCAGCTCTCCAAATCCTGACCGCTGCTTGCGGCACAACTCCAATGTACGACAACCTCCTCGGCACCTACGCTGGGGTGACCCTCGCGCAATTTGCAGACGTCTTGACCGACATCCGTGGAGCGGCAGATCTGATGCGACAAGTCGATCAGCAGAGGAAAAGCCGCTTGAGAAGCAGGGAGCCGGTTCTGACGTGGGCTACTAGTATGATGCAGAGGAAGTCACTTGACTTGGGTGGCGCTGATGCAGACGACCATCTTCAAGTCGATGCGGAGATGGACTGGCCACGGGCTGTACAGCCGCAGGACCCTGCGTCCTTTCTCGACTCGTTGATCACAATGCAGTATGACGATGGTGAATTACAATGACTGTATGACAATCTCACTACACACTGGAGAGTGTATGAGCTGTTTGGTCAACACGTACCAGTGATTCACTTGGAGCTTTGTGCTAACTTTAGGCGGTCTTGATGCCACTGGGAAAAGTTAGCATATAATCAGCAACAAATGAGTGAATTTTACTAACCTGTCCAGCTGAAATAGGAGGATACAATGCCGGATGCTCCTCATCAATACACGTCGGCACCACCGAGCAAATCGCCTCAGGATTGAATCCCAAGAAAAACGGCATAGAGTATCGCGAAGCCGTCTGCCGGTTATACACGCGATGGACCGTCGACTTGAACCTGTTGTTAGACAGCCGGCTGAGCAAATCCCCGATATTGACAACCAACGTCCCCTCGATGGGCGCTGCGTCCAGCCATTCCCCCTCTGCAGAAAGGACTTGCAAGCCGCCGGACATGTCTTGCCACAGAAACGTCACGCACTGGATATCGGTGTGCGTGCCGATGCCGACGTCAACGTTATCTTGCTTGTCTGCCGGTGTGCCGGGGTAGTGGATGAAGACTGCGTCCGCGCCGGGGTGAGTCGTGATGCTGTCGAAGTAGTCCTCGGGGAGATCCAGCGCCAGGGCAAAGATGCGGATCATCTTGCGCGCGAGCTGCAGGCGGAGCTGCCAGAATTCGACCAGCGTTTGCTTGAAGTTTGGGATGTGGCTTGTTCGGCTCCAGAGCTTGTCGCTGTCGGCTAGTATTGGGTTGTCGTTTGGGATGGGTTCGTCGTTTGTGAGATCGTTGCGTGGGTCGTATCGCATGGAGAATGTTTCCTTGCGGTCTGCGTGATCAGTCAGCATTGTCATCGATCACCGTGGGATTTTAAACTTCGACAACGTACCCGCCTTCTCCTTCTTGTTGAGCTGCGTCGCTCCCACACCATGAAATCCCCCAGCTTTACCACACCGTGAGAACAAGACTTCTTCCTTCCGATGCGAAGGCTGATCGAAGAAAGCTTTCACTCTGTCTAGCGCACCCGCGATTTTCTCGTCCGGAATCCCATGGTTCTTCACGTAGAAGAATCCTGTGTTCTCGGCGGCTGCTCGGACTTTCGCTGCAATGGCTTTGCGTGATGCAACATCGCCGTCGAGATTGCTCAGGTCGATGATGGGGATCTCCTCCGACGTGGGCTTTCGTGGGGGTGTGGTGGCAACACGGCGGTACGCGGGTCCGTTGGGAGTGGCCAGCTCCAGCGTGGTGTAAGTCAGCGTCTGAGTCGTCGACATGTTGCGGTGGTTGGAATCTCTTGTATGCCGTCAGGGGGGGTTGTCTGTAATCAAGCTTTTTCTCTTTAGCTTGGACTTGTGTGTCGGAGGTTGTTCACAAAGCTCTTTATGTGTAGCGTGGGGTTCAGCACAATGGTGAGCATCGTTAAAGCTGAGGGGTTGGTAGAAGTCTAAGTCAGCCTCCGACAACGCTGGCGAATCGATCGGCCTTGCGCTGGCGACAGTCTGCGTCTAAAGTTCGTGTAGGATTGTCGTTAGGTAATGGGCCGCCTACATCGACGGAGACCGTCGGTGACCGTCGGACGATAACTGCTACCCAGCCCATGGGGCCCCAGACTGTACGAGTCGAGTTCAACTACTAGAGGCTTGCAATCGCGATAACAGAAAGCTTTAACGGATTCTGATTAGCTGACCAGAATCGTAGCCCTGGCAATTCGCAGCTTGGCCTGCTTCAGTTGAACGATAAAGGTCTTGCTGCGATAAGCAGCTCAAGGATCATCACGGTCTCCGACGGTCTCCGATCAATAGATACAGAACAACCTTTGCCTTTGAAGACTTCGGCCGTGGATGGCATTGCAGCCAACATTGTTAATTTTTAGGTGTTATCTGCAACTTCTAGTAGAGATTCCAGGTTACCTCACGTCGCCGTCGTTGCAGACATCCTATTCCCTCGTTCTGACAAGACTTGACGACTTGTCAACTCTAAACGCCCGACATGAGCTCTAAACTGAGCAAACTCCGCGAATGTCTCCTCGTGAAGAACTACGATCAAGATGGCCAACTTCGACCTGTTGATCCCCTCGACAACGACTCCATCCGCCCTACGCCGGTAAAAGACCGCAGCTGGACTCAAATCACTTACACCATCTTCTGGTGGTCTGCAACCTCGAACGTCAGTAATCTTTACGCTGCCTCAACCGGACTATCCGCTGGCCTGAGCATGTGGGAAGCGCTAGCATGTCAAACTGCTGGCCAGTTCGTGGCTGGCTTGCTCATTGCATTGAACGGCAGAGCAGGAGCGTTGTACAGGATACCATTCCCGGTTTTGTGTCGAGCAAGTTTTGGACATTACGGAGCACTTTGGCCTGCATTCAACAGAGCAATCATGTCGATTGTTTGGAACGGTGTCAAGAGCGTGCAAGGTGCACAGAGTCTTTAGTATGTTGTCGAGCCACCTCCAACGCTCCCCAAACGCTCTCTAGGGCGACAACGAGGTCTCGATGCCGCATATATAGTAATGTTCACTGACAGCCTGTAGCGTCTTCCTATACGCCATCTTCCCGAGCATCACCAAAATGACAAACGTCATGGGCTCGAAGTCCGCCCTGAACTCTGGACAGATGATCTGCTTTGCCGTCTACTGGATCATCAACTGCGCGTTCCTCTTCGTTCCCATCCCTCGCATGAAGAAGCTTGTGTATGTCAAGACGACGGTGTTCTTTTTAGCGACCGTCGCCTTCGTTGTATGGATCATGCAAGTTGCTGGTAACGAGGCAGCGTCGCTCAACCAGCCTTCCGTGGCTTCAGGCGCAGACAAGAAGTGGCTGGTCATCCGCTTCTTCTTCTTGGGAATCGCACAATGTGGAACCTTCATTTCCAACGCTGCTGATCTGCAACGCTACGCTCGACGACCGAATGATGTTCTGCTGGGACAGATTGTTGGGTTTCCTTTGTCGAATTGCGTGGTCGGCGTACTTGGAAACCTCATCGCAGTGGCAACGAGGCCTGCTTTCGGTGAAGTGAGTTACACACTGCGCTCCGCGTCGACAGCTACTCGAGCAGATGCTAACATATTCTACTATAGTTCGAGTGGAACCCGTAAGATTCCTTCATCACGAGGTCCACACTAATGCTAACATACTTTCTAGTCTTACAACTCTCAACAACTTGATGGCCGGTGAGAGATACACATCTCGCAACCGTGCAGGCTGTGCCTTCATCTCCCTCGCCTACGTCTACTCGACGATCTTCTCATCGATCTTCGAGAACTCGATCCCTGCCGGCAACGACATCGCTGCGCTTGCACCCCGGTACATCACGGTCAAGCGAGGCTTCTTCATCTGCGCCGTCTTATCATACGCGGTCTGCCCATGGTACCTACTGTCGACTGCAGCTGTCTTCATCAACTTCCTCTCGTCGTATCAGATCTTTCTTTCTGCCATCACCGGAGTCCTCATCTGCGACTACTACCTACTACGCCGCGGATACCTTGACGTGAACAATCTCTACCAATCCACCCCAGGAGGCCCTTACGTCTTCTGGAGAGGTCTCAACTTCCGGGCGTTTGCGGTCTACATCATCGCCGTCGCCCCGAACTTCTATGGCTTCTTGAACCAGATGGGAGTGCCTGCCAGCACTGGCGTTAGGAGAGCTTATTACTTTGCCTACCCGATTGGAATCATCCTTTCCTTCTTCGGGTTCTTCTTGTTTAATCGCATCTTTCCTGTTGACGAGTCGACACAGGCGACAAAGTGGAGAGAGCCGAAAGAGCAGGAGCTTGTTGATACGTTTGACTCGAGTGATCGTCCTGAGGTTCTCGAGTCTCAATCTTTGGAGTTGCCGGTGAGTATTGAAGGAGGTAAAAGTGAGAAGTATGGGCAAAGCACAACCACGGCTGTACAATCGGTTTAATCACAGTCCGACTATAGAGATAGGTAGCAGGTCTAATGAACGTATACGATTGCTTTTCACATTCTTGATCCTCGAGACGAATAAATCCAATTTCCCTCTCATCAAAGTCTCAGCCGCCCCTGCAGTTGCACATCCAAAACGCTTTTTCCAACGTACAGCTCCACTGTACCGGACGGCAACCTCGGCGGCTGTGACGGCTCCTGAGTTCTTGATCGTTACATAGACGGTACTGATGATATCGTAGAGAGATGCCAGGCCTCCTTGAGGCGGTCGAAGGTTCGCTGCATCCGGTAAGAAGGCGGCTAGGTTGGCGGTCGGATGATTTGAGACTTTCAATGTAGTATAGGAGAAGTTAGAGTAAGTCAGACCGTAGCCGAAAGCGAAGCGAGGGGTGATGGAGTTTGCGATGAAGGCTCGGTGCTGTTGTTTCGCAAGAGATAGTTAGTATGCATCGTGAGCTCATACCGAACTGAGAATTTACATCAATGTTCAGACCCTCCTTGAAGTTTGATTGAGGGAAAAGCGGATTTTGCTCATTGGGAAGTGTCGGGCGAAGCAGTGCGCCATAGTCGCTTTCCTGCTTAGCCAGTGTGTAAGACATTCTTCCAGAAGGAGATTGCTTGCCGTAGACAAGAGCATTGCCGCTTTCCTAATCCTGGCGTGTGGGCGAAGATGACAGCAGTAACGTTCGGATGATCAATCCACGCATCGACGATTCGTGGTCCGGCGTTGTGCATGCTGATCATCGTATTTGAGCATTGTGTTGCTACTCTCAGCACCAAGTTGTCCTAGTAGTCGTCGAAGAGCGATTGCCGGTCCCACGACTCGCTGGATTGGGCGTTGATAAATACTATGCACGGAGCTGCGGGAAATCGAACATGCGGCGTCGTCGATACGAAGTCGTAGAACAAAATAGTGTTGTCGATCATGGCTTGCTGTTGGAAGGCGTCAAAGGGAGATACACTGGACGATGGGGTGAATACTCCGCTACCTCCACCGGATAGAAGAGTGCCATTGAGTGCGACTGTAGGACCCGAGTTGGGCTGCGGAAGAATCTCACCGAGACTTGCTACGAGGTCAATGACTCCCCATTTTCGTCCGTCAGTGTACGCTTGTGTGTTGGCCAGCCCGGAAGTGAAGAGTACAGCATCACTGCCTTCGGCCAAACTCCCGTTGATACCTTCAACAGCATCGTAACGAAAGAGGTTGAGATATCTCGGTTTGTTGAGAGGAAGTGCGTTGTTTACATTCTTCATCAGAACCTGACCTTCAACAGCTGACTGGAGAAGTGTTGGCCCAGGTGCAGGATCACGAGCGTCCACATCCGCAGTACCATCGACGCCCGGTGTTTGCGAGTGAGCGTAGCGATACCATGCGGCTAAAATGCGAGTAGCCTGATCGTCCAGACGGGGAAAACCGACAGACCCTTTAGCGACAGCCGCAGCCAGAGAAGTCGGAGTCAGTTAGCTTGAGGACGGCATCACGATGTCCAGGCCTGCGTTGTTGGCAGCTATGCCAGTATGCACAGCGAACCAACCGGACACAACGAAGCCTTCGAAGCCAAGTTCGTTCTTGAGGAGGCCGTTCATGGCTTTGCTGTTCTGGCATCCGTAGCTCCCATTGATCTGATTGTAAGAGCACATGGCCGATCCAGGCTCGGCGTTTATTGCATCGTAGGATGGCCAGAGATACAGCTCGTGCATGATCCGGTCGTCAAGGTTGGAAGATATTGACTGGACTCTGAACTGAGAGATGATGCCTGCCAAGAATGGCAAGCGATTTGACTCTTGTTCGTTGGCGATGAGGTGCTTCACACATGCGATGACCGACTGTTGCATTCCTGTGATGGTAGGTCCGACCAAAGCGCCTGCCAGGTGCGGATCGTTGGAGAAGCCTTCCTAGTTTCGCCCTCCTGTCGGTATTCTACTAAGGGGTACGACGATCTGGAATCACAGAATCAGCATACGACTCCGTGGAAGCAAGCTTCTGGGATCAAGATCTTAGATGGCAACTCACCGGGCCCAAAGCAACGCTGAATTCATTTGCCTTGTGCTCTTTTCCCATGCAGAGAGCGCGATCATATGCCAAAGAACGATTCCAAGAAGCACCTATGCTGAGTTGAGCTGCGTAACCGTTTACCAACGGAACACCACGGACGCCATTCTCGTTGTCCTACAGGCAGAGTCCGCCAAAGCCCAACTTGGACCATGGGCCGACAAAGCCACTGCACGGCGCTGATCAATCGAGTCAATGCGATGACTGCTCATGGTGGAATCGGGTTTTTCTAGCAGACTAGAACAGCATCAGCCTAGCATGTCCCTCTAAACAGATAAGGGCTGTCCGTTCCGAAATTTCCAAGTCATCGCGCTCTAAATCGGTTACTTCGATGCAAACTTAGGCGCTCGCAGCGGGAAAGGCTGTAGGGCATCTGATGCGTGTGAGCTTCAAGACTGTGATTCTACACGGCAGTGGAAATTATAACCTCTACAAGGCTGGTGATGGCTTCTAGCACTGCAGTCTGCTTTTCCGGGAAAGCACAACAAGAGAATGAGATGATACATTAGGCGTATACTCTGATACGTGCAATCTCTCCCGTTCCAGGACATCGTCATACACCATCCTCGGTCATACATACCTTCTTGAAGCTGGTTGCTCCCTTCCCATACTTCGTCCGTGAAAGTGTTCCTCGTCTTTCACTTATGATCGATTCTCGATCGAAATCATCAGTCTAATATCAGAGCAATGCGCTTAATCCTGCAGCTTGAACATCCACTAAACAGTCGTCGACGTTTTCAAATGCTCCATACCTCCAACCATCCTAAAATCAGCCTCAGACTCGACACTATTATTCCCGCAAGTGCCAGAAGTCCCGAGACGACGAGCCCCGCTCCGCTGCCTGCGACAGTCAAGGAAGCAGACAGCCGTAAGGTAAGAAGCGATGATGCTGCTAACACGTCAACAGGAATCTTCACCAGATCAGAAAGACCACACACCTGAGCAAAACACCCACAGCCACAACGGCCCAGCCGAGTTTGCAGCCGATCCCAACACACTTGGCAAGATTGGACTGCGTGACTAAGACGACCACAGCCGCCCAGAACACGACCTCGAGCGCATTCAGGATCCAATAGGCTTTGTAGCTTTGCCAGTGACGAAGGGCTTGTACGTGCTCCGTGGAGATCTGGTATGCGATGAAGAGTAGGGATTTGGCGCCCTTTGGCAATTGTTAGTTTGGAGGTCTCGGTCGGGGATTCGGCATGAAGATGAGGATGACTTGCCATTCCTAGCGCGATGGTGTTTGCTCGTGTCCGCGGCTGGTTTTTCATGAAGAGTCTTGGGACGGAGAGGCCCATTGCGGCGATGACTAGGAGGATGTAGATGGTGTGGACTGGTGTCTTGACGCGGGGATTGAAGAGAGTCATTGTTGGGGCAGAGAAGACCTGGTCGTTGTTTGGTTCGAAGAGATTTGTGAGTCTAGCTGATCGGGAAAGTTCTTGAGTGAGGGTTGAAGGTTAGTAGAGAATAGACTGGTAAGGACGCTGCTGCTACTGGACGGAGTTGTTGGGTTACTGCTGCTGGGATCCGGTTGACTTCTCCCTTGCGAATACATCAGCTCTTATGTTTCCTCCATGGACCATCAATCTGTCGGTTTCGCCCATGCGGACATTTCCGTTGACTTTTCTGTTATCCGACGAGAACGAGCATCTTCGACCGTTACAGTGTATGCAGATAACACTCTTGTGCAAACGCAAGCCCAGAAAGTTTGGCGTAAGTGTTGAGGAAAAGTGCTCAGCCTTGATCACTTACGCAAAGGCCGGCCTGATGTCGCGCCACAATGCCGAGCACGGGCTGATGACATGGTGCCAAGGGCGTAGTAGACTCTAGGCTTGGACATAGTGCTGGAAGAGAAGGCCAGTTTGAGCGGCAAGGAGATACCGTCTAGAGCCCCATGACAAAGTGGTCCATTGTTGTTTGGGGACTCTGTAGGTGCTCGTATCGCTCGCATTCGTCGGGTTCGTCGTATCTTCAAACTCAAAGCCCTAAGCTTGGACTCGATCGACTCGTCGTTCCGGTCGTACATTCTACCTTTCCAGTTTCAATGGCGACAATCATGTCTTGCAAAGCGTTAGTCCGAGCCTCGCAATCGAGACCGAACGGCTTATGGTGATCGGACATTTTCGCCCAGCTGGGCATACATAAAAGATCTCCAGCCTGGCATTCTGGCGATGGTTCATCACATCCTGGTGTTGCACCACTCACTATACCGTACGAGAAGCCGCCTAATTCAAGAATGCTTATCAGAAACTTGATCACCGCGATTGTCGGGCTCTCTACGACGACAAAAGCTCAACCGTCATCCCTACAAGCCTCGAGCCAATCCCTCCATCTCCCACCAGCCCAAGCAGCTTGCCTCGAGCTGCAAGCCCGCTACCCAGCAGCAACGCACTTTTCCAACACCTCCTCCTACAACCAAGACAACACGGACTTCTGGTCTCAGGCCTCAGCGCTTGGACCAGCATGCATCTTCGCCCCTTCCCTCGCCGAAGAGCTCGGAGAAGCAGTCAAGATCCTGGCAGCGTGGCGCTCGCCTTTCGCCATGCGAGGAGGCGGGCACATGCCAATAGGCGACTTCAACAACATCAACTCCACGGGAGTGTTGCTTTCTTCCAGCCACTTCAGGCGCTTGGAGATGGCGGAAGGCGGCGAGTCTGTGCATGTTGGGCCGGGAAATCACTGGGCGGATGTGTATGAGTTTCTTGAACCACACGGCAAGGTGGTGGTTGGGGGCAGACTTGGGATTGTGGGAATTCCTGGGTTTGTTACTGGTGGCGGGGCGAGTTTCTTCTCTGCTGAGTATGGCTGGGCGAGCAACAGTGTGAAGAGCTACACGGTCAGTTTTAGGCAGCGAGAGGAAACAATATGATGCTGACGGGAGTCCGCAGGTTGTGCGAGCCGATGGCTCTGTTGTGCGGACATCTCATGATTCTTTCCCGGATCTCTTTTGGGCTCTCCGTGGCGGTGGTAACTCTTTCGCTTTGGTGACAGATCTTGAGCTGAAGACTTACGACGTGCCGGTCGTCACCGTGGGAATCGCTACACATGTCAACACAACCACATCTTCAAGCTATTACGACGCTCTGGTCGAGTTTACCTTGCACGGTCAGACGACCGATGAGAAGGCTTCTGTTATCCCGGTGGTGAACACGGGCAGCACGGCTCTCGCTGGAGCCGTCTCGTACACGACATACCGTTTCTGGGGAGGCAACGCGTCTAGCACGTTCGAGGACGCCTCACCACCATCCCTTTCGTACTTTGCAGAACCAACACTCGGAGCAACCTCAGATACCTTCGCCCCGAAGACGATGCATGGCTGGTCTGAAGAGACCGCGCCATCATTCGCCAGGACCAAGGGACTGAGGCAGCGTTTCTACACGCCGTTGACTCTGCGAGTAACGAAAAGGGCAGAGGTTGCGACTGCGCTGAAAATCATACACGAGACGTATTTCGGCGCGGTGTTCTCGGCTTTGTCAGAGCTTGATCTCTGGTTCACCGGCATGTCACCCTTTCCGATCTCGAAGCGTTTTTTAGCTGCTTCTGCTGGAAGAGAGAACTCTGTTGGTGACCTTCACATTCCCGACGGCGATCCCATGGGACTGACTCCGGAGAATCTGATCGTTGTCGAACTGTCGTTGAGCTATTCCAACAATGCGGCCTACGAACCAGTCGTGACAGAGTTCTTACACGGTATTGGGGGGGACATCCGGGAGGCGTTGTGCAAGCGCGGACTGGAGCATACGATAGCACCCTGGATATATCTCAACGATGCGGACAAAGGCCAGGACGTGTTTGGAGGATATCCGGCTGAGAACGTGCAGGCGTTGCGGCGCATTCGGGAGAAGTTCGATCCGGACAGAGTCTTCACGGATCTGATGCCTGGAGGTTGGAAGGTTGCCCATGCATAGCAAATCGTGCTGAGCTCGCGATGGAGTAACACCGATAAAGATCAAACTGTGATGCACGCGAAGCCGATCCAGTGTGATAAATATCTAAGTAGTTAGCGATTCGAAAGCACAACTCGAGGCGGACGTCTTTCATGCTCAATTTCCAATCAAGATCCGAGTGCACGCCCAACTTTGCTGCGACTCGTACCATGATATTGTGAAGGGTATCGAAGCACACTTGGAAGCACGCTTGATATGTTCCATTTCCCTTCTGCCAAGCCAACGCCACAAACGCACAGACTTGTCTTGTGGAAGATGGCGGAGTTCGTACAGGGGCGCAGCGTCGAGCATCAAACTCCATGCTCGGACTTGCCGTCTCAGGCCATCAGCATGGCGAGTATCATACGCTCGGACACAGTAGTTGGTCGTCGACTGAGCCTCCAGGTCAAAGTACAGTATGGATGATTCCGAGAGGCGAAGAAAAGGCCACCGGAAATCGAGGAAAGGATGTCGCGATTGCAAGCGACGACGCGTCAAGGTCGGACATGTGCAATGACCCGATCGATCTCCATTGACCTCACTAACGTCAGCCTTACAGTGCGACGAACGCCGTCCTTCGTGCTCGGCATGCGCTCGTTTGGAGCTGATCTGCGACTACCGCAAGCCACACGCGCAGACGCCGCCCACCGCGGCGACGACGGCAACAACAAGTGAAACTCATCACAGTACGCCAAATCAGCCCTGGGAGACCGGAGACTTGGAACTCTTGCATCACTACACCACTTGCTGCTGCGTCCATGTCCCAGGCGAGCATCGTCGACAGCTATGGACGCGGCAGATCGTTAACACTGCCTTCTCGCAAGACTACCTCTTGTATCAGATTCTGGCAGTCAGCGCACTCCACTGCTTCCACCAAGACCGCTCGAGAGAAGATCTCTTGGCAAAAGCAGTCAAGTACCGGGGCTTGGCGTTGCAAAACATCAATTCCATACTTGCCGACATGACTGCAGAACTCTGCATTCCAGTGTTTGCGTTTGCAGGCCTGTCAATGGTCTACGCCTTCGCCGAACTTGTTGCTTTGCACGACAGCGACGCGCACAATTTCGATCCCATCCGGCACATCACCCAATGCCTGCAGCAGAATTTCGGCATCAATACCGTGGTGCACACGTACAGGGAAGACATCCAGAAGACTTGGGCGTCCGAACTTATCAACATCAACAGCGACGAGGAGTTCGACCGTCTTGCTTCTTCGGGCCTGGTCTTCGCTCAAGCCGCCATGCTGCACTCACTCATCAATACCCACGAGCAGCGGCCCCGTTGGAACAGCGCTTGCCACCAGGCTCTCGACGTCTTGCTCCAGACACTCCAGATCCTGATGTGGCGGGACGAAGATCACTTCACTTTCCACCTCATCAATGCGTGGCCATCAGTGCTCGAGCCGGAGTTCTGGGAGTTACTCGAAGCAAAGGCACCAGTTGCGTTACTCGTGCTGTCATACTTCGCTGCTCTCATGAGTATGAGGCCGAAACTATGGTGGTTCCGACTATGGCCGAAGTTGCTCTTTGATGGGATTGAACAGATTCTTGACGTTGAATGGCATGAAGCGCTGGCATGGCCGAAGACGGTCGTTAATAATCCCTCAGCTCTCACATTGACTGGATCTTCCGGCTCTGCTCGCGTTCCTCCCCAGCGGCATTGCGATTGACCACTTATCTTTTCATTCAGGAAGTGGACCTGAGACCGCGGAAGAATTGTACCAGGTCGGTGTCGCGTCGTGGATTCCGAACTCACCTTCCACGAGTAAGATCTACTGCATCTTTCGAGACTCTTCCAATAGGAAAAATCGAGGTGGCTACAGGTGAGGAGTAATCCAGCCCTACCACATATCCGCCCACCTTTCCGCTATTCCCCAGATCCGTGTACTTGGCGCGACGGTATCCGCGCATATTGCCGAGGACCTAAATCCTTCGGACAAACATACCAGCGTCGCTGCAGAGCATGTATAAGAGTAAAGCGGAGGATGTTCACGCAGCATTGAGTTGACATTCGGTGGCAGTGATCCGAATATCATCCAACGAACGCAATGCATCCATCAACAGCGCTCCTCTTCCTTCTAGCCACTCCATTCGCCGTTTCTGCAACAGCAAGCACATCCCAGATACCTGTTCTGCGGAACTTGAGATCAAGTCGTCCCGTTACAGCGCGCGCATCTCCGCCCAGAGAGAAAACATGCCTTGTCGATAGTCACGGTGATCTCACCACAGACGACTCCGAGTACGTCGTCTCTGCGTTCGAGGAATGCAACGATGGAGGCCGTGAGTGATCAGTCGTGAGCAAACACCGAGAAGCAACTTACCGATTGATCGCCGTAGATGTGATTTTCCTCCAGCAGTCGCACTACAGCATAGGCTCCCCACTCGACCTGACCCATCTATCGCACGTAGACATTGACATCCAAGGCGACATCACATTCACCAACGACACGGAGTATTGGGAAGCCAACGCTTTCCAGTACGACTTCCAGGACGCGAGAAGCTTCTTCAAACTTGGCGGTGAAGACGTCAACGTCTACGGAGGCGGTACCCTGGACGGCAATGGTCAACCTTGGTGGGATAAGTTTTACACCAACAAGACTGTCAAACGGCCGATCCTGTTTGCCACCGTCGGTCTCCACGGAGGCTCGATTTCCAACCTCAGCTTGAACAATTCTCCGTTTTGGACGAACATCGTGGCCAACTCGAGCGACGTTGTGTTTACCGACATCAACATCCGCGCGATCAGCCATACGTTTAGTTTTGAAAAAAACACCGACGGCTTCGACTTGATCCAGTCCGACCGCATCACCATCCAGAACTCTACAATCACAAACGGCGATGGTCAGATTTCTTTCACCCTTCTTCCCCCCTAACCAACAGCGGCACTAACGAGTACTCCAGACTGCGTCTCCTTCAAGCCCAACAGCACCAACATCCTCGTCCAAAACCTTTCCTGCAACGGCACCCACGGCATCTCCGTCGGCTCCCTAGGGCAGTACCCCGACCGCATCGACATAGTGGAGAACATCCTCGTGCGCAACATCTCCATGTACAACTCCTCCGAAGGCGCCCGCATCAAAGTGTGGCCGGACGCCTTCAGCGCCAAGTCCGCCAACCTCAAGGGCGGCGGCGGCTCCGGCTCGGTCAGGAATGTGACGTACGACGGCTTGTGGTTGGACAATGTCGATTACGGCATCACAATCACGCAATGTTACGGCCAGGACGACGAGGAGGAGTGCTTCAAGCATCCGGTACTGTGTTATTCATTCCTTGGCGTTGTTTGTCCACTATGCTGTGTTGCGGTGCTGTTTGTTATTATTATTCCTATTCCTACCAATCCTGCTTGCTCTCCGCCCATCCGCTGACAAACCCCTCAAACCCAAACAGGCCCGCTTGAACATCTCAGACATCACCTTCCGAAACATCCGCGGCTGGACCAACCGCGTCTTCGCACCCCTCGTCGCGCACCTGGTCTGTTCGAGCCCAGAGACGTGCTCGAACATCCGGGCCGAGAACATCGACATCCGAAGCATTAATGGCTCGCGCGAAGCGACGTGCCGCAATGTCGATGCGGCGCTGTTGGATCTCGACTGCACGGAGTGGAGTAAAGGCTATAATCCCGCTTGAGCTGAGCTGTGGTGGTGGTGGTGGTGTAGTTGGTAGTCAGTGTGAAGGCTGGGATGAGGAAGATAAATGAGATGTAGACATAGATATATAGGAGGAGAGAATGTATACATGTCACATACCTTGCAAGCCATACAAATCTACAACTACCACTCACTAGGGACCCAATCCTCTCCTTCTGCAACATACAAACGCGGCTCGCTCTCTCTGCAAAGCGGCCCATTCTCAGTCGGCAAGCCATCCACACTCTCGACCCGGAAGAACTCGCTGCCAACAGCAGTAGCTGCCCAGAAGACGTTCTTCGCATCGAACTTGCGCTTCAAGCGCAGCAGCTCGGGGTAATAGCTACCGTAGAAGGACCATTGGAAATTGGGCTCCATACGATCGCTCTCGCTCAGATAGCTGCCTGCGCCAGGGGAAGCGTCGCGCCAGCGCCGCATGTGCTTGTGGGTGAAGTCGTGGCGGACGGCTAGCTGATCTTCCACCGAGGCGTACTTGGGCCACTCGATACCTGAGATCATGTGGCAGAGAGTCTCGCGCCAGGCCGGGTTGACGGCGGTGTCTTGCTTGCCGCCCGAAGCCCACTTGGCCGCAATGTTGAAGGCAATTGTGTTCAGACCCGCGTCAGTGCTTGATTTGATGGCATCGTAGGTGGCGTCCAGTAGTGTCTCGTTGGCCCAGTTTGAACGGGGCCAGAGGCGGGAGCCGGTGGCGACGTTGAGGCTCATGACACCTTCGAGCGGGAAAGATGTGTCCCAGGCGTCGTAGAAGGAGCTGTGCTCGATGTACTCGGGAGAGAGGTCGATGCCTAGCTCCGACAGGTCGGCTAGCCAAGGGCGGAGCACGGCCTCGGTTTCGCTCTTGGACATGTTAGGCGCGAAGAAAGGCTGCATGAGGAACATGACGTCGTCGCCGGTGTTGAGGAGGAAGAAGTAGGCGTATATGCCTGCGGCGACGTTCGTTGGGAAGTAGTTGAGGTATGCGCGGAAGCCGGCCCAGAAGGAAGAGAGGCCGACGTCCGCTGAGCTGTAGGAGAAAGTGGTGGTGGTGACCCTCATATCCGGGTGAGCTTTGATGGTTGCAGATGTGACGATACCAAAGGTGGAGCCGCCACCGCCACGCAGAGCCCAAAAGAGGTCAGCATTCTCCTTTGCGCTGGCTGTGACGAAACGGCCGTCTGCGGTGACGACTTCGAAGTTGAGGACCTGGTCGGCAGCCATGCCGTAGAGCGATGATAGCGGACTGTGGCCGCCACCCTGCACGTAACCTCCCATGGCGCCGACAGTTCTGCCCTCACCACCAATGACAACCGTTCCGTGATCACGAGCGGCAGCGTAGAGCTCGAAGACCTGAGCACCAGCACCTGCTTTGAAGGCCGGACCATCGTAGTCAGTGGTGGCATCGTTGTATGAAGGGATGTAGGCAAGATCCTTAAGGTTGTGTGTCCAGACACTGAGAGAGCCAGCGCCGCCAGACTTGCCAGAAAAGTCATGTCCTGTGTTTTTGATAACAAGGCGTACGCCGGTGTTGCGCGCAAAGTTGACGGCAAGCTGCAGGTGTGCAGTCGTGGAGACATTGACGGTGTAAGTCGGGTAGCCTCCCTGTGTGCAGTCGCCAGAGTCATACAAGCTTGTAGGCTGGCAGGTCAAGCCCTGGTAGACGGGTGAGAACATCTCGATGGGATCATCCAAGTGGGTGTACGAGTTGGTCCAGTTCGCAGCCAGGTTGGTGCAGGCGGCCTCGTCATGCTGGCTTGTGCCGTTGAAGTAACAGACGCTGGCCTGAGGTACAGCCTTGATCAATGCACCCTCAAGAGTCTTATTGAGCAGCTCCCACTCGCTGGGCTTGGGCCAGGCTTTGTCGCCGGGGTAGACTTTGCATCTTGCTTCGTCTGGGTGTGGCGCGGGAGTAGATGTGTTCTTATCGTCTGTGCTCCTTCTCCTGTCAAAAGCGAAGAGACGTTGGTGTGGTTTGCGGAGCTTCTTCAGCAAGGCCTGGGTCCATTGGTATTCTTCATAAGGGAACAATGGGACATGACCGGACTCTGGGACCAAAGTGGCACTTGGCGAGGCGGTGGACGAAGCGACCGTGCTGCTCGCTGTTGTGGTGCCGCGTTGCGCTGCTGCTCCCAGCAGCAAGAACGAGGATAGGAGTAGTTGATAGGACAGCATGGCGAGGGCGTAAAGGAGGTGTGGAAAGGAAAGATACCTTGACCTTGGCTTACCTGCTGTATCTATATGCCGTGCCATACAGGCATATAGCAATACACATGACTGCCGATTCATGTGGCGAAAACATTTGCCGGCATGGACTAGAAGGCCTGCTTGGGCATGTTAGTGGGCTCAATGCAATGTATGCAGGTAGTGGTAGTTTTTGTTGAAGACATGGTTCCTGCAGAAGCGAGGATTGAAGCGAAGTTGGAATCAAGGCTGCATGTCCTGAAGATGATGGATTCTTGTGGAGCGGGTGCCGGCTCAAATGCCCGCTTCGGCAAAGATGCCGCGATCGGGAGTGTGCCGAAGGAGAAGGAGCGAAGGAAGGCGCTTGGCGCTCCTCCTGTTAACATCCCGAGTCAGGCATGGCTGGAACAACCCACTACCGGTCCTGCCAGACCCAACTCGCGTATACCAGGCTCCGCAAAAAGTATGCATCAATCAATATGCAGCGGCGGGGTGACTGATGAGCGTCGCTCGAAAGACTGGGCACAATATCGCCAATCATCTTGGTCAGTACTCGCCTGTGAAGTTGTCTACGGGTCTGCATTTCCATCCTTGAAGAATCCTGCCTTCGCTACTGCTCGTCTATTGCCTAGCATCACTCGTCTGTACGGCACAGTTTACACACCAGCCATGCCAAACATCAAGAGTTTGCTGGTCGCCGTCAATTCTCGCGTCTCTTATCACTCTCGATACAGACGACGACGACTCAGCGTCTGAGAAATCAACTCTCTCTTCACAGTTCACACTGTTAGGCACTTGCAGCAGTATGATCGAAACTCTTCAGCCCGCTGGTCTGGCCTTGATTGTTTTGTGGCCGTCGCTCGCTACCATCGTCGTGGCCCTGAGGGTTTACACCCGCATTTCCATGCGGCAGTTTTTTCTCGGTAACTCCATCTCGACTCGCAACAAAAGTGAGAAACCGCCCTCTAACGAATCCACTCGCAGACGACTACACCATCCTCGTCGCATGGTCCCTCGCAGTCGGCCAGGCAGTCGTCTCGTACCTCGTTTCCGTCAAGACCTGGGAAGGCTACCACGGGTACGACATTCCAGACTTGACCATCGAACAGAGAGTCGAAGCGGCAAAGTACGACATCGCGAACCAGCTCTTGTACAATCCCATCCTTGCCCTGGTCAAAGCTTCGATCGTCTTTTTCCTCTGGCGCCTTGAAGACCGGCGGAAAGTGATCCGGTGGTCGCTCATTGCTTTCTCCATTCTTAACCTAGGCCTGGCCATCGCGACGTTTGTGGCAGACCTGTGCCAATGCACGCCCGTGTCGTACCACTGGAACCGGCACGCGCTGGATACGTTCGATGAGCAAGGCAACCTAATCGGTGAGCCGGCCGGGACTTGTATCAACGTAATCAACTTCTTCCTCATCACCGCCGGGCTCTCGGTCTTGACAGACATCCTCATAATGATCATCCCGGCGATCATGGTCTGGGGACTCAAGATGAACAAGTCGAAGAAGATAGCCGTCTGGGTGGTCATGTCGCTGGGCTGGGTCGTAGTGATCGTCGGAGTCGTGCGCATCGCTCTCTTCTACTACCAGTCTCGCCCTTACACTGTCGACCCGACTTACAGCCTCGCGTTCACCATCTCGGGCGTAGAAGTCAACATGTAAGTACACACATCATCTCCATGCAAAGACATAAGTTCAGAACTCGCTGACCGACCACCTCAAACACAGCGCCATCATCGCCTCAAGCGGGCCAGCGCTCAAAGCCTTCACGATGAAATACATCCCCAACTTCCTCGGCACGTCTCGAGGAGGCGGCGGGCCCGGCGGCGCAAGCAGTGGCGGCGGCGGCGGCGTCGTTTCATGGTCTCCCGAAGGCTACGCCCGGGACGGCAAACTGGCCGGAGGACGCTCGACGAGGCACTCTCGGGCTACAGTAAACAAGACAAGCACCGCCCATTCAGACGCCCATTACGGCATGAGCATCCTCAAAACGTCCAGCTACGATGTCGAGACCTCTAGCCAAGAGGCGATCGTGCCAAAGGAAGGGGAAGAGGGGAGTGATCGGACGAGGAGTGAGTCTGAATTTGGTGGCGTGCAGCAGGAGGAGACGAGGAAAGACAAGGGCGGGACGGTGGAGAGGGCTGGGTCGGTGGTGCGGTAGGATTTGTTGTTCTGTTTTGTATGTTACTCAGGTCCAGTGTATTCCCGTGCGCGGTTGTCACCATGGCCGCAATTCAGCAATGCGGATGGAAAAGAAAAGTAAAAGATCACCGTAGGCAAGCTCGGGCTGGAAAAGCATTGTAATGTGAAGAAGGGGAAGAGGTAGAAGCTACCGACAAAAACTCTCTACAATCCATTCATTCACAAAACTTGTATAGTCAAGCAACAAACGAGACAGGTTTGAGTATGCAAGATATCTCCAGAGACAGACAGGGTTAGCTAATCACTTTGATTTTCACCAAGCTTCTGTCCGCCCAACTTGCGTTCAACATTTCTCATTCGGGAACATCCTCCCTATACGTAATACTCTTGCATCCCTTGCCTTCCCACCAAAAGAAATAACCGTTTGAGCTCGTTGGTCTGATTCATTTTCTCCCTCAGTATCAAGTCCCTTTTCAAACAGCAGCTCCAAACTCATCCTCCCTCGGGGTCATAGTAGTCATCCAGCGTCCATGAGCGAACTGCATCGTGATAAACCTAAGGAAAACACAACACAATCAGTAAACTTATCACCAATTAAACATCCATCCATCTACCCATCCATCCATCCATCCCGGAAGAAAGAAATCCACACACGCAGTCCCAGGCGGCAACATCCAAGCATCGTAGTAGCAGTAACAAGGAAGACCAAAGAAAAGAAAGAAAAACTCACTGCCTGAAATCGACCGTCTGCCCCGGAACCTCCTGCACATCCATCCTGCTGAGGATATTGGCGAGGACGACACGCATCTCGTGCCAGGCGAAGTTTATTCCGACGCAGGAGTGCTTGCCGGCGGAGAAAGGGTAGTAGGCGTCGAGGCTGTGTAGGTAGCGAGATGTGTGTGGTTAGTTGGGTGTTGGTTTGTATGACTGGTTGTGGGTGAAGATGTGACATACTCGGCTTTGGGCACACCGTTGTTGTTGAGTGGGGAGTCTGAGGCGAGGAAGCGTTCGGGCCAGAAGCGTTGGGGTTGGGGCCAGTAGGTTGCGTTGCTGGGTTGCGCGGATATGGTTAGTTCTGGGTTGACGTGTGGTTGAAGCAGGTGAGATGAGAAAGTGCTCGGTTGACTTACTGGTGCAGAGCTCTGTATGAAGCTGATACTACGGTGTAAGGGGGCAATTCCACTCCGCCGCCTAGGTTGGCGGGTTCTTGGAGAGTGCGGCGGCCGAGCTCTGAGGCGATGGGGTGGAGGCGGAGGTTCTCTTTGATGCAAGCGTTGAGGTACTCGTATTGCGAGTCTTCGCGCACACTTTTCCCATCGATGAGAGGCGCATCGAAGGAGAGTCTGGGGAGTGAGGCGGCGAGTTTGGCGCGCACTTCTGGGTGTCTGGCTACTTCGAGGAAGAAGCACCTGAGACATGGAAGTCAGTAGGACGATCGTCGAGTCTTGGAGTGGTCGTGAGGGTCAAATACATACGCAAGCGTGCCAGAAGTGGTCTCGGAACCAGCAAGCAGCAATTCAGCCATTTGGTCCACGATATCTCGAGCCGACATGACATTGCCGTTGTCCGGTCGTTTGCCGTTGTCGACTAGATGTTGCAGCAAGTCGCGTCGCTTCTGGTCCTCTTTGTCCTTGCTTCTGCGAGACATGACAGATTCGATGGCCTGGGAGATCTGGTTAGCACCTGGCTACCGTTGACAACACTTTCGACGATACCCGGACATACAGTGATCATTTCGCGCGGCCAGTCGAATGTAAAGTGGATCCCAAACAACCTGAACGCCCGCTTGAAGTACACAAGCTGGTATCTACGGCTCAGGCCGTTGAAGATGGCATCTGGTATGCTTTTCCACGCCTCTTCATTGATGCCAGGCTCCGGCGTGGAGTCTTTCACAGAGCCAAAGCCGCGCCCAAACGCACATTCTCCCATACTGTCTTTGAGTCAGCGAGGTTCATGCGCCGAGTCAGTCAATCATGGACACGATCTCACATCTCAAGCGCAACCTTGTGAAGATCCTGCATTGCGTCAGCAGTGGAAGGGGTATTCCGTATCAAAACAATAGACTTACCTCCATCAGATTCGTCTGAAAGTACTTCTGGCCGAACTCCCGCGCCTGTTGCTCACGGCACTTGTACATATCGAGGATGTCGCGCACAGGCTTCTGGAACAGCGGGTCCAGCCCATCGACATACCCAACAGTGAAGGACGGCGAAAGTAATTTCTTCAGCTGCTTGTGAACGGCCGGTCGTCTGCAAGCAACCCGCACATCAGCTTCCATCTTTCTTGCCACACGACCAGAACGGGAATAAGCAACTCACACCTCCCCAAACAACCCAGCACTCTCCTTCTCGCGCGAAATCTCAGAGTACATGACAACCTTGGGCAAGTCCTGCTTCAGCAAGACTTCTTTGATCGCCCACTTGTCCGCGACCCAGATTTGCCTGGGCCCCAGACGCACCACGGGGCCGTACTTGGCGTGCGCGTTCTCGACGTCTTTCCAGACAGTCCCGCGGGAGAAGGCGACTTGCAGTGGAGCTGTGAAGAAGGGCGCGTACCACGGTCCCGGGAAGGCTGACAACGGGGAGCGGTAGCTTTTTAGGCAGCTGGCTAGCCATACGAAGACGAGGTAGGATGCGACGATGGCGATCGCGAGGATCGATAGATGGGGGGTCTTTTCGAAGAGAGCGGACATAGTGGCCGTGGAGATGGAAGGTGTGGTCTGGAGGAGCACATGAGAGACTTGCAGTCTTCGACTTATATACACGCAATAACGTTACAGCTGCTGCCGCTTCTGCTGCTGCCGCTTCTGCTGCTGCTGCTGCTCGAAGTCTAACCATTGATACGGTTTCATGCTCGTCGTGAGGCATTTGCTGAGGCCCCGGGATTGGTGCTTGTGTCAGCTGTACTGGCCGATCTCGAAGAAGCTGGGCCTAGCTAACACACGTGGGTTTGCGTGGCGAAAGTTGTTTTCCATGGAACTTTGCAGGGCGGGCGAAGAATGGTTTTGGAAGGCAGAATAGCTTCGTTGGGTGATACATCCAGAGCAGTAGTATTCGAGGTAGTCCATCAAGACGCGTCACTGCGATACCGTGGCCACGACTCGGGCTCGAGATGGCCTAGCCAGCTGTTCGATTGGGGTGCCAGATCAGATGATCTTCTAGATCTCTGTGGGTTTGTTAGGGTGTGCTGCAGCATTGTTTAGCAAAAGCGTCGTACAGCCACCTGTGAGGCTGGATCAGCGCCGCTGAGATGTCAAGGCAACGTCTCTCTGACCGCCAAATCTGACCGACTATTGCAAACAATTAGCCTTCAGCCTCAACTGCAGAAGCATTTTTTCGAGAAAGTTTAGACGAAACCAAGACCCTCCACCCTCATCGAGTCAGCCGCTGAGTTCTTGATGGTCGTTTCGAAGCGAAGCAGGAGGCGTCGGGCTATCGCCACGAGATTGAACTGTAAGTACGCAGATCGACGAAGGCCTTGGGCAGAGAGAGAGGGCGCGCGGCGCGCGATGTTTTGATGTTGTGCGGGACGGTTGAGCCGCAAAGTCAGATCAGACTTCTCGTTTCATGTTCGCGTATCTTTCTGCTACGTTGTCGGTGTGTGCTGTTACCATTGACGCAGTCTCCGACACACTCTCTGTTGAAAGCTTTGTATGTCTTCTCGAACATGAGGCTCACGCTGCGTGTCGATTGCGCGTGTCACATGCACGTCAAATTTTCATGCAAGTATGTAAGCTCTGCAACAAGTAGGACCTGGGCTGTTGAGAGCATTTTGAGGCTTCGTTGTGAGGCGCTTGAGATGAGAATAGGCATGTCCATGATATAGAAATTTTGGCACTTGCTTGTGAAGTTATCGTTGACTTCTGCTTGTGCACGCCGTTCAATTTGGATCAAGGAGATTTCGAAGGATCGAAGTCGTCAATTTCGGAAGCGTGATGCGGCAAGCGCGGGCTCCTATTGGTTCAGATCTTTAGGGTGAGGGTCAGTGCTACATTAACAATATTGTTTCTCTATGAATGACCTTTGACTAGACTAGGATTCGTCGGGCACCTTCTCAAGCCACTATTCGATGGGCCTGACAATGCAGCCCGATTGATGTAGATAGAGGCTTATCAAGCGGTAGATCGCTGGGAGTCGTCTGCACTCACGTCAGGCCAGATCCGTTCGAGCTTTTTTGCGTCACACAAGCTCGATCGCTGTATAGATCCCTCTATTATCATGTCGCTACGTGCAAGATACATAAGATCAATTAGAGTAGTACTGGTCCTTCCACATTGATCCACGACTCCAACACCCCAAATCAGTCCGTACAATAAGCACTCCTCCCCCTTAACCACCCACCCCACCTCCAAAGCAAAATCGGCGCGCCTAACCCCAACCCCAAACTCACAAACCCCAGCAAACTATTCCCCCACCCCACCCCAAGAACATCATACATCCGCGGCGCAAACAGCGGAAACGAAAACCCAGCCATCGTCCGCACGAAAGCCGCCGCGCCCGTCGCGCTGGCCGCGTATGTGGTGTAGGTATCGACGACGTAGGCTTGGGCGCAGTTGAAGCAGACAATGAGGCCGATGGCGAAGATGCAGGTGCCTAAGTTGGGGACGAACCAGTGGATTTGGTGTTCGGCGGACCAGCCGTAGATGAAGAGGCCGGCGGGGATGAGGAGGCTGAAGGGGAGGACGAGGGGGAGGCGGTATTCGGGAAGGCCTTTGGTGGGGTCATCGTGCGTTGTGGGTTTGCGGGCGCTCCGGTGGGTTCCCTTACGAGGGAGGGGTTTGCGGGGCACAGTGAAAAGATTTTGGGGAGAGGTGTTGGTGGTGGTCGTCGGGAGGAGGAGGTCGATGTGGTCGTTGTTGTTGTGCTTCTCTGCGATGTGGAGGGTGCGGATCCTGGTCCAGGTTGATGCGGAGAAGATAGAGGCTGAGGGGTCGATTTGGTGGGTTTTGCACCAGGTGTAAATCTGTGAGATTTGATGTTAGTGAGACGCTGTAAAGGCTGAATACCATGCTGCCAGCAGAGTGAAGGCAGCATTCGATTCATGAAAGGAGGGAAATTGCTCACCTTGTCTTGCATGAATCCCGAGATCTGCAGTCCAATAACGAATCCGGCTCCGAGCGAGAGGTAGTTCAAGCTGGCGCGGCCTACGCTTTGATTGTATGCACCTCCAAACACTCTGTTGAAGGTAGCCAAGACCAGGTACATCAGACCGTACTGATAAGCTCGAAAAAGCGCCATGGCCTGCAGAGCGGGCTGAGTCCCAAGCATGATCAAGGGCCTTACCAGACTTTTCATGATTAACTTCTTCATCGAGTGATCCGGACCCTGCCATTTTGTGTGCAAACGCAGATTTCCAGTGAGTTTCTGTAGGCACGCAGCTTTCTTGGCCAGAATGGCCGGGGCGAAAGTCTCCTTGAGCAAGAAGAAGCAAGCGATCTGCACGACGGCATCGAAAATGGATGTTGCCCAGAAGACCCATCGCCACGTCGTGTACTGGGTGAGGTAGCCGCCCATGATTGGCGCCACGGCAGGAGATAGGAACGGCATGAGGCTGTAGATTGCAGTCGCCGCACCACGCTCATCCGCGCGAAAGCAATCGCTCAGAATGCCGCCGCCGATTGCCTGCGGAGCGCTGCCTCCAATGCCACTGAGGAAGCGAAACGCCATCATCTGCTGCTTCGTCTGCGCAAAACCGCAGACAGTGTTAAAGAGGAGGAAGATCAAGTTCGCGCACTGCATCACCCGCACCCGCCCAAATACCTCACTCATGGGGCCCCAGACAAAGGGCCCGATGGCAAAGGCCAGTAGGAAGATAGACATGACCAGGAACTTCTCGATGTCTGACTGGACGTCAAACTCGTCCGCAATGGTGTCTAACGCTGGTGCCACCATTGTGGATGCCATCGGTGCGATGAACGCAAAGCTAGCTATGAGGAGAGTCGAAGCCCATCTTCGGTGCTTGGGCCAGTTGTGTGGGTTTTCGGGGTCGTCTGGGCCTTCCCATGTTACCAGGTCCGGGTCTCTGATCGATCGACGACTTGGAATGTGTGCGAGATTGCGTTTGATTGAAGGCAGTGGGTGACTTTGCGGCTTGGCTTCCGGTGGTAGGCCGAATGAGTTTGTGTATGAGCGCGACAGCTGACAGTAGGAAATTGGAATCTCGGATGGGTAGTTGTGGTCGAAGTCCGTATCGTGGAGCGTAACGCAGTGAGATTGTTCCTGGCTCAAGTGACTGAGCGCATCCTCAAATTCATACTCGGAGCTGGACTCGGTCGAGTACTCCGACTCGTCGATGTAGGCTTCGATGCCAGACGGTCGTAATACATCGTCGACTCTGAGCTCGCTGGGGAGTTCTAGCGCGGGGAGGATGTACTGCTGGTAGTCGGCAGACTCTGCTTCAGAGCTGGCGGTGTCGTGTGTATGGTCATGGTCAAGTAAAGGGTTCATGTTGCCAAGGTTGGGGTAACGACAGTGGGGAAAGAGGTATTGCTGGTTGTATGGAACGAATGCAGACACGATGTTGTCATGGAATGGAGACGAACGGAAGAGCGCGACCAAGTCTTACCTTAGTACTGTGTGGGAGAACTCACATGAAGTCAGCCATCGTCTTGGGGCTCTCACCAACCAAGATCATTGTCTGCAGTCGGTGGTGGCTTTCACTGCAGCGTAATGAGTCTCAGCCTCAGCCATGGCGGAAATGGCCTTGGACAGTTCCATTTTGGTAGCTCCAGCTGGATGTTTCCTTAGGTAGGGTCTATGCACTGCGCCTCATACAGAGAGGTGAACAAGACGCTATACCGTTGTGTGCGGTGTGTTCGGGATAACACGTGATAGTGCTGCTCATGTCATGCGAGGTGAGGTGGGAGGTGAGTGAGGTGAGGTCAAGAGAAAAGAGATTGCGCGGGAGTGTGGCGAAGTCGGCCCGCCGAGACACGCCGAGCAGCGACTCCATGTCTTGGGAGCCTTCTTAGCCTCTTCCACCACCACGACACCATCACCACACCGCACACGAGGACTTTCTTTTGTCCATCAGACGGAAGACGAGTGACATCCCCTCATCCACTGACTGGAAGGATACAGTCTTTTGCCCAGCGCACAGCCTTGTACCAGCAAGCCATGTGTGTATCTGCAAGGGCAAGTGTCGCGTGCCTGACTTCGTCGATCATGGGGATCTTCGACTCCAATAACAATCCGATGGCGCGGTACCTGAGCCTTACGAGCTGGTGATCACCAAGATCGAATCGCTCGAGAATCTTTTCCCCAGTTCAGGAAAGCTTTTAGACTTCTGTAGACCGGGGCTATGTCAATACCAGTACTCTACAACGTTCCACAGCCAGGATCAGTGAACTCAGTCACGGCAAGTCTCTTTCGGTAGCCTGTAGCATCATTGATGCCCCTGGCGGCTGAGCATCACATCGACTCTGATCCATTCTTAGCCACGACAGTCGTACCTGCATCAATCAAGACACCTGAGGCACAGCCGCCTCGTCCAATGTGCGGTTTCAGATGCACAGCAGATGCAGCCACAGCATCATACCCAGACTTTGGCTCTTCGACAGACGTCTTGTGCTGTCGCGTGCTGTCTTCCAGCTTCACGGGCTCGCCGTACCTATTTTGAGATGTCTCGTTCAGCCAGAGTCACGAGCGACTGGTGTGCGGTATCGCTGACAGACTAGCAGTGCACAGCAGTTGTGTTACGACGACTTTGTCATCATTGTCTCTGCAGTCTTGGGAGGTTCGGTTGTCCATGAGATGGCTGCTAGAACAAAAGTCGGCGGCCATCTATAAAGATGAGCGACATTGTTGTCGACGGATCGATGCCATACATCCAATAACAACAGCTCAGAAGAGTTCCAGTCACTCGCTTCCACATTCAGTCTCACACTCGCTACTTTACAACAAATACTACCAGCATGTTCACCTTATTCAGACGTGTGAGCTTCCAGAGCCGTGCTCAAGCACCACGCATCCTCGTCTGTCCCTCCGGTTTCAAAGAGTCCCTCGACCCCAACACCGCAGCAGATTGTATCGTAACCGGCATCCACCGCATCATGCCCCACGCCTCCGTAGTCAAAGCACCCCTCGTCGACGGGGGCGAAGGCTTCACCAAAGCGCTCGTTACCTCCACAGACGGCAGCCTCCACGACGTCCGAGTCGTCGGCCCAGTCGGCGACATGATCACATCGCACTTCGGCTTCCTGGGCGGAGACAACGAAGAAGGATCCAAAAAGACAGCCGTCATCGAGATGGCCGCCGCCGCAGGCCTCAGCCTCGTACCACGCGACCAGCGCAACCCCCTCCACACAACAACCTACGGAGTCGGCCAGCTCATCTCAGCCGCCCTCGACGCCGGAGCCGAACACATCCTGCTCGGCTGCGGCGACTCCGGCACCTGCGACGGAGGCGTAGGAATGGCTCAAGCGCTCGGCGCGCGCTTCCACAACTCCGACGGCAGCCTCATCCCGCTCGCCCCCGGCGGCAAAGCGCTCGCCTCCCTTTCCCACGTCGACCTTACAAACCTCCACCCACGTCTCACCTTGGTGAGGATAGACGCAGCCGTAAACTGGCACAACGTCCTCAGCGGCCCCCGAGGCGTCGCCCGCGTCTTCGGCCCTCAAAAAGGCGCATCGCCCTCGGACGTCGAAGACCTAGCACACGCGATGGAGCGCATCGCCGCCGTGGCGAAAAGCGCGCTGGGTGAAGACATCTCGCTCTCGCCCGGCAGCGGCGCCTCAGGCGGTTTGGGCGCTGGCCTGCGCCTCGTGGGAGCGACTCTACACCCGCGCTACGACATCATCATGCGCTTCCTGGACCTCGACGCCCTGATCGCGGATGCGGATCTGATCATCACGGCCGAGGGCGGGATCGACGACCAGACTCCCAGGGGGAAAGTGCCGAGCGAAGTTGCGAGGCGGGCGAGGGCGCACGACGTGCCTGTTGTGGCTTTGGCGGGGACGATTGGCGAGGGCGCCGGGGTGAATTATGAGGCTGAGGTGGGGATTCATGCGTTTGCGAGTATTTGCCCGCGGCCCATGACCTTGGAGAGAGCGATTGAGGAGGCGGAGGGTTTGTTAGCGGATGCGGCGGAGGGGATGATGAGGATGGTTTTGGTTGGGTGGACGATTGGAAGGAGGTTCGTATCGCTGTCGACAAAGAATACTGAGGAGGTTACGAAAGTAGTATTAGGAACTGAAGTTCTCTAGAAGACGATATCGATAGTTTTAGCAACAGAGTAAGAGAGAAGATATTTTAATATTATAGAAACCTAACCAACATGAGGCCTAACCAATATGAGGCCTTGAGTTCAGCTGGACTCGCGCTTAGCGCTTACTGTTTTAGGTAAGGCGCGGTCGCATACGGCTTCAAACTGATAGGACTTAACTAGCTAGACTCGATCCTTATGTCTACATGTTCTACATATTACTACGATACAAAACAAATATACATCTTATCTCTAAATACTTCTAAGTCAGCTAGGAATCTTTTTAGAGTTATATATTTACTATATATACTATTGTCAAATCATCTACCTAGCTTAGTATAAGTAATAGTTATACTTGCTTTAGCAAACTTTAAATATACTACTATAGTCATAACTGCTACTCTAAACATTACATAAGATATAGCTATCCTATAAGGTTATAGAGATATAAATAAAGAGAAGAAGACACTTAGAAGATAGAAGATAGTTATTAATAATATATATAAACATCTAGAATAGTATAAGAACTATACTATATTAATCTGCTAGATATATTAATATACTATTACTTATATAATTACTACTTAGATAGTATAAAGAAAAAGAAAGTAGTTATATAACTCTTTAAAAGATATTAACTCTTAGACCTAAAGAGAATTATACTACTACTACTGAAAAAGCTGTTTTTATTACTTAGAAAGCTACTAAATATATTTATCTATAATAAATTAGAGTATAGGTATATTAGTATTAATTAGAATAATATAAGGATATACTATAATTAGATATATAATTAGAAATATTTAGTAAAATAATAAGAGTACTAGTATTCTATCTAGATATAGATATTCTTTAAGTTAGTAGATCTATAGAGATACTTTACTATCTTATATACTAAGAAAGAGGATATTAATAGATAAGTAGATAGTATAGTAACTACTATATAGATAATAAGTACTATTAAAGAAGATACTTAAGAAGTAATAGATAATACTAATATTAAGATAATTATTATAAACTAGAAGAAGTAAGAAAAGAAGCTAAATAAAGAACTAGAAGTTATAGATATAGAGATAGTAAAGATAGATTATACTCTCTAGTTTAAAAAGATAAACTAGATAGAATATATTATAGACTATACTCTAAGATATCTTAGTAAAGTAAGTTAACTTCTAGACTATAATAAATATATATTAAAGAAAGTAGTTAAGCTAAATAGTATACTACTATATATATTTCTACAAAGATCTAGAGTTAGGATCCTTAGTAGATATAGAGTATATAGACTAGCAAACTTTGTACTTAGACTTAGGATCCTTAGGATTTAGACTTAGGATCTTTAGGGTTCCTATTACTTTTAGATAACTCTAGTACACCTAAACTCCTCTACTACTATAGTTTCATTATATAACTGCTTTTAGAACATTGTTCTAAGTACTATATACTATATTAGAAGGTATAGAAGATCTATAGAATTAGGGTTACAGCTAGCAACTCCTATATACATTCCCACAAAGATCCAGAGTCAGGATCCTTGGTGGGTGCAGAGCGCACAGACCAGCAAACTTTGCACTCAGACTCAGGATCCTTGGGATT